>ERZ826764.429-NODE-429-length-60732-cov-4.520230_pt1 | contig 60732 bp, 59 predicted proteins | sample MGYA00519870_ERZ826764 | MGnify/ENA primary metagenome ERZ826764 (study PRJEB31778, sample SAMEA3449239) | human gut metagenome | biome: human gut; feature: human-associated habitat; material: faeces | place: United Kingdom | collected 2010/2012 ... | reverse complement strand
GCGGTTTTACAGGTTTTCACATAATCTATTTGAAGTAGCACAATAGGTTAATTTATATTCAGGTAATTCCATACCTGTATAGTGAGGTAATTACACTCACTAAATATTGTAGAATGAAATACGATAATGGAAATAGAAACTTAATATTGAAATTTATGAGAAGTCGCCTTATTGGTGGCTTCTTTTTGTATACGAAAAATAAAATGGAGGTGTCAAACAGTGGCAGCTAATTTATTAAAAGTTGGTAATGATCCAAACTCAGCAATCAAAACATTTTGCGTAGATACTATTGAAGAAATTGCAAAACTTCCTACTATGGAACATGGTGCAACAGGCGATTTTGCAAATGTTCCTGGTCTTGAATCTCCTGCTCCAATGGGAAGTCAAGCTATTGTAGGAAATGAATCAGGTACAGTGAAAATCTATATGCTGTTTTCATTTGGTTGGAAAGATACAGGCACAGAATAATGGATGTATTATCTTACATTATTGCAAGTAGACTTCTCTCCTGTCCTGGTGAAAATGGGGCAAATATTAAGCTAGATGAAAATGGAAATATTATTACAGATGAAGATGTAACATTATATGTAGATTTTCCTACCGCAAGTTTGATGACTGATGGAGATATATTCTCAGTTGCAAATAGTTATTTAATCGCAAAAATTATTGGTGATGTTGCTGAGTCAAATAAGAAAGCATGGATTTATTCAATATTGTAAAAGAGTCATTCACAATGATGTGGGTGGCTCTTTTATTATGCAATTTTGTTGTTTCGTATAGAGTGATTATTTCACTCTGCGATTATATTTAAAGGTTTCCTTCATAAATGTAGAACGACTGTTATTCCCCCTAAACCTAAATAGTCACTCTATACGAGACAATAAATGAAACATGTAAACCGCAGTTTCGCTGAAACTACGGTTTCGACTCCACTTTGCTTGATGCAAAGCGGTGTCGGAGATATAGATACTATAAATATACTAAACTCAAGCAAAGGAGAAATACTACAATGAAAACACTAAACAAAAAAACTTTTACTCTTAATGGAACTGAATGGGAATTACTAAATAACATAACTGGTGAATTACCTCTTGAAAGTGATGAAAAATTATTAGAACGAGTAATTAAAGTTTATGAATTTTATGAAGATGATTCAAAAGAACCAAATGATTCTTTCTTTGGAACAGAAAATACTTTTGTAAGAGATTTTAGAGGTAATGGAAAATTATTCCGTATGTTATTAACCCCTCAAGAAATTGCGTTATTAACATTTTTTGACTGATTACATAAGTTATAACGATTGTATTTTGAGAACCAATGGAAATAGAAAAGGAAACATTCTATCTGTTGAAGATTTGGCGAAAGAATATGGTATGAATTATGATGCTTTTCGTAAATTAATGACGAAGTTAAGAAAGAAACAAATTATAGATTATCATGATAAAAATACTCTTTCGACTACAGTTGGAATTATACAACAACGATGTATTACATTTAATCCTTATGTAAAGTGTAGAGGAAAGAAAATTGATAATTATATAATTGAACATTACTCTTCTACTTTATGGGCTAGTGTTAATCGTCAAAAAACTAGCGAATACAGAAAGTCTCAACAATCAAAAGAGAATAAATTAAATGACTGTTAATTAAAGTATATTTTCAGTATAGGTGACTCAACGCCAAATTCTTGAAAATTCAATAACCATAAGGGATTTTAAGATTCACAATTTTCCCAAGATTTTAATATTATGGGAAGATTATACCCCAAAAATAATTTTACTACAAAATGGAGGCATAAAAAATGAGTAAATTATATCCAATTTATAAACCATCAATTGCACATCAATTATTACAAATGGGATATGTAATCAAAGATGTTAAGCCACAAAAACAAGAAAATGGAACAACTGACTATAGCAGATGCGTGTTTATGTTTGAAGAGAAACAGGGAATTGAATACGCCATTAAAGCTTTGATTAAGAAATGATTTGATACACTATATGATTTATTACTACAGGAGGACTATAAAATGGGAAGAAAAAGAACTCAAGAAGAATATGATTTATTATTGAAAAAAGAAAACCCAACAATAATACGAATTGGTACATATCATAGAATGGATGAAAGACTTGATCATAAATGTTTGGTTTGTGGTCATGAATGGAAAGTATTTCCTAGTTCATTAACTGGCAAAAAACATAGTGGATGTCCTATATGTAATGGTGGCACAGATATAGTTGTAGTTGGTAAAAATGATATGTGGACGACTAATCCAGAATTGGCAAAATTATTAGCTGACCCTAATGATGGATATAAATATACTCAACGCACAAGTAAAAAAGTTAAATGGAAATGTCCTACTTGTGGAAAAGTTACAAAACCTAAAGCAATATCCAATGTATATGATAACGGATTGTTCTGTAGATCATGTGATGATAATGTATCTTTACCAAATAGAATTATGTATAATCTACTATCTTCTATAGATATTAATTTTGAAAGTGAAGTTGTTTTTGATTGGTGTAAATTTAAAATAAATGATAAAGATAAATATGGTATATATGATTTTTATTTTGAAAATAACGATAAGAAATACATTGTTGAAATGGATGGATATTTTCATAAATATGATAATTATATGAGTGGTCAAAGTGCCGCTGATTCTAAAATTATAGATGATGAAAAAGACAGATTAGCATTAGAAAATGATATAGAAGTAATCAGAATTCCTTGTATTCCAAGTACGACAACTGTAATAAAAAATAGAATTATTAATAGCAAGTTATCCAACATTTTTGATTTATCAAATGTTAATTGGAATAAATGTTTTTATCAATCAATTAAAAGCGTCACAAAAGAAGTCTGTACAGATTATAAAAATGGCATAACTATAACTGAATTAGCATCTAAATACCAAAAAGATAAAGGTACAATATCAAAATATTTAGATTACGGTACACAAATTGGTTTATGTAAATATAATCATGATAATAATAAAAGGCATGTTGTATGTTTAAACGATAATAAATATTACGATATGATAAAAGACGCAGGTGATTTTTACAATGTGAGTACAACTTCAATCCAACAATGTTGTCTTGGAAAGATATTGAATGCTGGAAATGGCATTGATGAAAATGGATTACCGTTAGTATTTGCATATTATGAAGATTACATAAAGTTATCAGATATAGACATTTTAAAGAAAATACAAGATTCTATTATGTTTAAATTTTATGATAAAATGGTTATATGTTTGAATACAAGAACAGTTTTTAAAACGACTATTGATGCACAAAAATGGTGCGGAAGTTCTATAACTGCAAATTTATATGAACCACATAAATATAAATTTTCTGGTAAGCATCCAATTACAAAAGAAAAATTATCATGGATGAAATTAAAAGACTATTATTTAACAAGCACTGCTTCTTTGGAAGTTAGTGCTTAATTTATTTAGAAAGAAAGGTGAGTTTAAACTTTGCCAACAAAAAAAGATGTAAAAAAGAAAAAATGTCCTATTTGTGGGAAAGAAAAATCTATCTCATCAGGATTTTATAAAAGTGCATCTCCGTTATATCAAGAAGATGGATGTGTTCCAATTTGTATTTCTTGTGTTAAAGAAGATGTAACTAATGAAGATGGAAGTATCAATAAACCAAAATTAAAAACTATGCTACAAAGATTAGATAAACCTCTTTATTGGGATGATTTAGAATCTGCATATGCTCAATATCGTAGAGAACATAGTTATTTTACCGATGATGAAGTTGCAAAACATGGAAAAGATATTGTTGGATTGTATTTTAAAAATACAATGCTTAGACAAAATAAAAATAAAAGTTTTGCAGAATCAGAAAAAGACAATTTCATTCACGTAAATGGTAATACTCCACGCCAAGAAATTGATAGAATTGTAAAAAAATATACTGATGCTTCTGCTGATGATATTGATATGGACATGTACAAAGAACGTGCAAATGACAAAGGTGTAAAAACACAGGTAGCAAAAAAAGACGATGACGAAGCAATTTTTCTCGATAAAAATGATTTTGAAGTAACTCAAGATATGGTTGATTTGTTTGGAGAAGGTTATACTCGTTCTGAATATAAAAAGATGGTTAAAAAATATAAAGAAATGAGCCAAACTTATGTTATTCAGACAAGTATCCATAAAGAAGCTCTTGTTACATACGTGCGTTTTAAAGTCAAAGAAGAGATGGCTACTGTAAAAGGTGATGTAGCGGAAGCCTCAAAATGGTATATGGCAGCTCAGAATGCAGCGGAGCAAGGTAAATTGACTGCAAAACAGCTTTCAAAAGAAGATTTACAAGGTGGTATTGTAAACTTTAGTGATATATTTACTGCCGTTGAAGGAGCAAAGGAACGAATTAAAATTTTCCCAGAATTTAAGTATCAACCAAAAGATGCCGCAGATTTTATTATTTGGTGTTATATAAATTATGAACGTAATCTAAACAATATGCCAGAAGTAGAATACAAAGATATTTATAAATTTTATGATAAAAAGAAAAAAGAATATGTCGATACTTATGGAGATCCTTATGGAATATTTACTAATGATACAACTGAAAGTAATCGAGACACTATAGAGAAGTTTATCACTGTTCCAAAAGAGTTTGAAGATGATGAATAGAATGGAGGTGGACAACCAACGATGAATAATAGTTCTTTTAATGTAGATAATTGGGAATATTTCTGTAGTTTTGCACGTTGGTATCCTGACCTCTTTTTAGATATGATAAAGCCACAAAAAGGTGGACTTAATCTACATTTAGATCAACGTATTTATTTAAGAGTTATGATGCGATTTACTTCTTTTTATGGAGTCTTCCCCAGAGGATACGGAAAAACTTTCGATGAAGTTCTTGCTTCTATGCTCGTTTGTATATTTTTTGCGGAAATTTCGATATCCCTTTCGGCTCAAACCAAGGAAAATGCGGCGGAATTACTGAAAGATAAATATAATGAAATTATTCGTTTTTATCCTATGTTAAAAAACGAAATAGAAAAAGCTAATTTTGCAAAAGGTGATGCCTTGATAGTATTTAAGTCTGGTGCAAGATTGGATAATCTGGCTAATGCACAATCAAGTAAGGGACAAAGACGTAAGCGAATGAATATGGAAGAATCCGCTCTTATTGACAATGATACATTCTTGGATGCACTTCTTCCTATTGTTGAAGTTCCTCGTGTGTGTGTTGGTAAATATTCTATTACTGACCCAGAGGAATTAAATCAGCAAATAAATTTCTTTACTACTGCTGGATTCAAAGGTTCTGATGAATACCAACGATCTGTTGATATGTCAAAGGATATGATTAATTTAAGTGGTAAAATTATCTTAGGTTCTAGCTTTTGGCTTCCATGTTGGTATGGAAGAGGTAGTACAAAAAGTCAGATTTTTCAAAAGAAACGTGATATGACAATGGTTTCATTTGCACAGAACTATGAATCTAAATGGGTAGGTGCATCAAATGGAGCATTAGTAAATATTAATAAATTAATGAATTGTCGTTCTCTCCCATCTCCTATTCTTCAATCCAAAAATGAATCTGATGAATATTATTTAGGCGTGGACGTTGCAAGAAGTCAAAATACAAATAATAATCAATCATTTATAGCTGTAGTCAAAGTAAACAGGTCTAAAGACAAATCCAGAATTGTATCTATGGATTTAGTCAATCTTATTAATATTCCCAATATTATGAATTTTACTGCACAAGCATGTGTAGTTAAAAAATATAAACAATTATATAATGCAAAAGCCGTTGTTGTCGATGGAAATGGTTTGGGGGCTGGTTTAATTGATGAATTATTGAAAGAATCATTTGATCCTATTACTAAAATGTCTTTAGGTGTATGGGATACAATCAATGATGACAATGAACCAGAAATTCCTGATATTGCAGAAAAAATATTATATAACTTAAAAGCTCAATCAGTACAAAGTAAAGTCGTTACAAACTTTATTGATGTTGTAGACAGTGGAAAATTTAGAATCCTTGAGCAACGTCAACAGTCTGAATTTAGCGAAAAAGAATATGATGATTTTGATAATTGTGTAGCACCATTTTTACAGACAGATATGCTTTTTGAAGAAATTGCAAACTTAAAATTAAAACATTTGAATAATGGTGGAGTTACTATTGAAAAAGTTGTAAATAAACTTGATAAGGATAGAACTATGGCTACACTTTATATACTTTGGTATATAAATGAATTTTGTAGAGATTTATATGCCAATAGTGATTACGAATATTGCACCTTAATAAACTGAAAGGAGGCGACACATGCCAGAAGAAGTAAAACGCAAGAGGGGTCGCCCTCCAAAACAAAAACCAATAGAGCAACAGGTTGTAGAATTAAATTCGCAATCTTCAACTGTACAAAATAATAACTATGAATTTAGTAGTTGTGTTACTACAAGTTCTCTGAATTTAGATAGTCTTCTATTTTCATGTGGACTATATAATTATTTTTCAAAGTCTACAATTGACTGTGTAATCAGAGATCCCGTTACTTATCATGATGAAGCCATTCATTTATCTGATTTAGTATATACAAAAAATGGTATTGTATCTAATTCTATAGATTACATGACTGCTCTCCCATGTCTGGATAGAGTGATTACCATAAAAAGTAAACGTAGTGTAAAAAAGATAAAAGAGAATAAAGAAAAAATGTCAGCTACATTGAAAACCATTGATGATAAATTGTTTATTCGTGATGCACTACATACAGAAATGCGTGAAGGCATAGCTTTTTATTATTTTGATATACGAAAACCAAGCAACGACTTTCAACAATCTATGTCTGATTATGATGTAGAAAACATCGTTGAAATTAATGAACTTGGAATCAATGCAAGGATTGTTACTCTTCCTTGGCAATATACAAAAATTGTTGAAAAGAAAAATGGTCGTTATGTTCTAGCTTTTAATCTTAGATATTTTGATGATTTCACTGGTGATACGCAGGAAAGAAAATTAAAGAAATATCCAAAAGAAATATCAGATGGATATGACAAAAAACGTAAAGGATTAATTAAAGATTGGTTAATTCTTGATAGTGATAAGACCATGTGTAGAAAAATCAAATGTAAAGACTCTGAGCCTTGGGGACGAAGTTTGATTATTGCTACATTAGAAGATGTTTTATATAAAGATTATTATACTGACACTAAGCGTAATGTGTTAGATGAAATCAATAATAAGATAATTTACGAAACATTTCCAGAAGGTAAAGATAAAGGTACTTGTGCTTTAAGTAAAAAACAGCAAGAAGATCAACATAACACTGTCAAACAAGCTATTATGACTAAAAATAGTAAAGGTGGAACAAGTTTCTTCTCTGTCGCAGCAGGTACAAAATTAGATTCTATTGATATTGATTTAGATATTTTTGATTCTAAAAATGAATCAGACTTAAATAATAATATATCTTTAGATTTAGGTATTTGTGCATCATTAATCGGTGCAATGTCAACGGGTAATTTTGCATCTGGACAATCAAATTTGGAAATGATAACTGCGCAACTATATACATGGGTTTATGAATGGCAAACAGAATTAAATTATGTAATAAATAAAAATATTATTAAAGATGATAAAAATAAAGTGGAAATCTACTACTTCCCTACTTCTTTTGTAAATAGAAAAACATTCTTTGATCAAATGAAGACACTATATTCGGAAGCAAGCGGTTCATTAACTTTCTTGGTAGCAAGCGCAGGTATTGATCCTGATGTGTATTTTAATATTCTTGACCAAGAAATTGAAGATGGTATATACGACCGCTACAAACCCCATGAAACAAGTTACACTTTAAGTAAAAATCAAGAAGATTCTAATGGAAGACCACAAATAGATAATCCTACAAATGAAAATACTATTAGATCAAAAACGAATAACAGTAATGATATGCCTAAGCCATCTAATAATAAATAAAAGAGGTAAAAATATATGGATGTAAAACTTTATACATGCTACTCTCTCCCTCTTCGCAATTACTTACGGAACAATGGGGTGAAATATAAATTAGCAGCATTAAATCCAAATAGTAAGAAACTATTTTGGGTTTATGTAAAAGATGAAAAACTTGATAATTTGTTAAATGAGTGGTCTGCGAAATAAGCAGATCACTTTTATTATGTAAAAATATTTGGAGGTATAAAATGGCAAGAAAACTAACTCATGATGAATGGATTAATAAATACAAAGACAATATAGATGATTCATTAGAATTATTATCAAAATATGATGGTACTAAAAATAAAATACAAGTACGATGTAAATTTTGTGGAAAAATATATTACACTCTTCCATCAGTTTTAGTTAATGGATGTAAGTGTAAACATTGTTCTTTAACAAAAACAAATGAACAATTTGTAGAAGAGTTAAGCTCTATAAATAAAAATATTTTACCTTTAGAAAAATATCATTCAGACGGAACGCCGATTTTAGTTAAATGTTTGATTTGTGGACATGAATGGAAAGCTATTCCTACGCATTTGTTGAAAAATCATGGGTGTCCACAATGTGCACGAAAACTTGTGGGATTAAAAAAGCGAAAAAATTTGAATGATTTTTTATTAGACTTAAAAAAGAAAAATCCAACCATTGCTTATATAGACGGGTTTGAAAAAATGCATTCAAAAGTAACATTTAAGAGTAAAATATGTGGACATACTTGGAAATCAACGCCTAATAATGTCATCTATGGTGGTTCAGGATGTCCAATTTGTTCGATGTCTCAAGGTGAAAGAAAAATATATACTTTTTTATCTGATAATAATATAGAGTTTGAGCCACAAAAAGTATTTGATGATTTATTTGGCGTTAATAATGGACTTTTATCTTATGATTTTTATCTTGAAAAATATAATTTGCTTATTGAATATCAGGGGCAACAACATGAAAAACCAGTTGTTCTGCCTTTTGTAAAACGCAAGAAAATTACACCAGAAGAACAGTTTAAAATTCAGCAAGAACATGATAAACGTAAAAGAGAATATGCAAAATCTCATAATATTGAACTAATGGAAATTTGGTATTGGGATAAAGATAAGATAAATGAAATTCTAAGTAACAAATTAAATATTAATAATATTGAGAAACTTGCATAATCAAGTTTCTTTTTATTATACAACTTTTTAACAAGGAGGATTAAATTATGTTAAATAATATCCTCGAAATTTCTAAACGTGCTTCTAAAAATGGTCGTGTACCAATCAAGATTGCTCTTCTAAAAATTCATAATGATTCAACAAGTACAAATAAAAATGGACTTCATTGGAAAAAAGAATATGTTCAACATGCAATGGATAGTGTAATTGGTATGCCATTATGCACTGAATTTGCAGATGATGATAAAGAAGTTCCAATTGGTCACGGATTGACAGGAAGTGAGTATGATTCTAATGGAAATGCTCAACCTGTTTTTGAAAACTCAGTTGTAGTTGGAACGTGTGAATCAGTTTCTATTGAAACTATTATAGATGAAAGAGGAAACGAAATAGAGGTTCTTGCCACAGATGGATATTTATATAATCAGCGTTATCCAAAATTTGTTAAATGGGTAAGAAAAAATTATGCAATTGGAAAAGTAGACACATCTATTGAGATTATGGGAACGCCAGAAAACGAAAATCAAATTATATATGAAGAAGATGAACCAAAAGAAGAATTTCGTACTCCGAAAACTTTCTGTTTTACTGGTTCAGCAATTCTTGGTGTTTCGCCAGCAGATGATGATGCCATTGTATTAGAAGTCGCTCAAAAGAAAGAAAACAAGGAGGAAAACAAAGAAATGGAATTTAATATGGATGAAATTAAAAGCACAATCCAAGCTACTATTTCTGAGATGAATGAGAAATCTGAATCTTATGAAACAAAGATTTCTGAGTTAAATTCTCAGATTGAAGCAAAAGATGCCGAATTAGCAGAAAAGGATTCTAAAATTTCTGAACTTAATGCTTCAATCGCTGATATGCAGAAAGCTCTTGATGACATTAGAGCAGAACAATCATCTTCTTGGGATCAAATGAGAATCCTTGAGGAAGAAATTGCTAAAGCAAAAGTAGCCGAAAAACTTAGTGAAGTCGACTCTGCTCTTGGAGAATTTAGCGCAGAAGAAAAAGAAGTTGCAAAAGATGATATTGATAAATTAAAAGAAAATATTAACGCTTGCAAAAAGAAAGAAGAACTAAATAACGTTACTTCTGAAATTAATTCTATCAAATCTAAAATCTGTATGAACATTGTTGAAAAACAGAAAAAAACCGAGGCTGATGCAAAAATCGCAGAACAAAATTCAAAAAAAGAAACTGTAGAAACTGAGGATATTTTCTCAGAAATGTGTACAGAGGTTACTACTTCTGATGAAGAAGACCTCAATATTTTTTAATTAAGGAGGATAATTAAATGATTAAATTTAATACTATCGGACAGATTGAGCATGGAGAGTATCCATTTGAAGATGCTATTGCTTCCGCAGACACATTTAATGGAGCATATGGCGAAGTAACTTCTGGTTCTTTTGCTGTAGGAGCTAAAAAAGGTAAAGTTATCATGCAAGTTGAACGTGGCGATGATGAATATATGCCTACATATAAAATCGTAAAAGGTGAACATGTAAGAGTTCTTGATCTTGCAAAATTAGAAGGAAAAATTGTAGAAGTTTATGGTGATGAACTTCCAGCAGATGTTGCTAAAGGTGACAAACTTGAATCTGATGCAACTGGAAAACTCGTAAAAGGTGCTACCGCAGCTCCATACCTGGAAGTTACCGCAATCGTAGGAAACCATCTTGGTGTTGAAGCCAAGGTTGTAACTGCCTAATTAAAGGAGGAATAAAGGAATGTCTTATACATTTGAATTAAATAATGAAAGAAAAGATGCTAATTTTGTTAGCGGAAAAATTAATGGAAAATCTGCAATTGTAGAAATTTTCTCTGCAATGAGAGATGGAAAAGATCTTGCACCTTATGGCAAGAAAGCAGATGTAGCTGCTAAATATATTAAGGAATTAAATGAGAAGGCAAGCAACAATGACTTATCTGCCATCTCCGAATTAAATGAGATTCGTAGATTCTCTATGCAACCAGTTCTATTGCAAGAAATTAAATTACTTGGTATTTACGGTAATTACAAACCAATTGGTTACAACGAATCTTGCGAAGTTGAAATTCCAGTGTTTGCAAATCTTTCTGCAAATGAGCAAGCTCTTGGTCAGGACGTTAAGTTCCCTGTAGTCAGAAAGAAACGTGTACCAATTTCTACAACCACTATTTCTGGCGGTTACGCTGTAGATTATAGAAAAGCTGCTCTTGGTGATATGAGTGACGAGAATGAATTACAGGATCAAGTACGTGTTCAGATTAGAAATAAAGCAGCAAAATATGTTGTTGATACTGTATACAAAGCAATCAAAAACGCAACTGGTGTAAAATACTTCTTTGAAGGAAGTGGTCTTACAAAGACTGGTGTTGATGGAGTTATTTCTAAAGTAAGACGTTTTGGTAAACCAACAGTATCTGGTGATTATGCACTTATTTCTCAGTTCAATGGATTTGCAGGATACCAAGGTGTTACACCTACTGTAAATGGAATTTCCGAAGCAGTTATGAACGAGATTCATAACACTGGTCTGATGGGTGTATATAACGGTACAACTCTGAGCGAAATCCCAAATGCTTATGATATGACTACTCTTACAGCAGATGGAACAAATTTTGAAACAATGCTTCCAGCAGGTCTTGGATTTGTAATGCCTACAGGTGGACAATCTCCAATTTATACAGTTACTCGTGGTGGTCTTACATCCATCTCTGGTAATGACATTACAACTGGTCAGTTAATTTCAAGATTTGACCTTGAGGTAGGATGTCTTGTTGTTCCTGGTCAGGAATATCGTGTAGGCATGGTGCATGATACAAACCTTGATTCATTAGCAGATTAATTGTTAATTAAATGTAATATTATATAGTCTTATTGTGAATAGAGTCACATTATTTGTGGCTCTATTTTACTTAGTCAAAAGGAGTCAACATTATGAGAGATTATTTCCATTGCTATTCTAAAAGGCTTGCTTGTTTCATCATGGCATTTGGTATTCGTTATGAAAAAAACTTATAAATCAGAAAAACGGTATGCCTTATTATACATTTAAGAAAACAGAACGAATGGATAAAATAATTGATCTATATAGAAAAGTAATTCACACAATTTAATCGTTAAGAAAGAAATATAGTCGATAAGGAGAATTTAAAATGCCAACAAAAAGAACAACTACTACCACTACAAAAAAAGTTGAAGAAGTAAATCCAACAGAAGAAATTATTGTAGAAGAAACCCCAGTTGATGTTGAAGAGGATTTTAATCTTGAAAAAAAAGTTACTGTAAGAAGTATTGCAGAATGGACAACAGGATTCCAAAGAATTGAAACAAATGGAGATGTTACTATTCCACCAAACGGAACAGTAAGATTATCCAGAGGTGAAATTATTTCACAGGTTCAGAATGGAAATCTTTTATTCACAGGAATAGACGGTCAAGGTTCTCATGCAACTCTTTATATTGAAGATAAACCTACGAGAATTGAAGCGGATTTTGAAACAGAAACTTCTCAACAGAATGTAATTAATAAAGAACGTATTGATGATTTATTTGCTATCAAATCAATAAAAGATTTTGAATCAGCATTACATTCTATGGTTGTTACCAGAGCAGAAAAATATGCAATTATGGGATTTATCCGAAAAGGAAACTTCAATGATTATAATAAAGTACGTGCAGTAGAGGATTATACAAAATTACAAGTATAAGGATGGTGAATTGATGGAGAAAAACACAACTTATACGGAAGTCATAAATAGCTTCCATAGTACATTTCAAGACAAAGTTATAATACCAGAAGGACTTGAAAAAGTATGGTTTTTAAAAGCAGTTGGAAAATATTCTTTTGAGATTGACTCCATCAATTTTGATGAAGAATTAAATGAGTTTGATTCTAAATTAAAAAGATACACAATAGATACTCTTGGTCTTATGATGAAGAAATTTTATCAAGAACGTGAGTTATCAAAAGTTAATAAACGTATCAGCATTGTTTCTAAAGATCTGTCTATTGATGGATCAAACGGAAGCAAAACTGCTACATTGAATGAACTTGAAAAAGTATCAGAAGAATTAGACGAAATGATATATAAGCAAACTCCTTCTGCTTATGATTAGGAGGTGTCTAAATGCAAGAATGGTATTTAATGACACCTGAAACAAGACCTAATATTATAGGTGGTTTTGAAAATGATGCTTTTTTAGATTACAAAGAAGATGCTTTTGCGGAAGCTCTTTCTACAGATATAGCTAAAACAGTTATTTTATGCAATTCTGATATGACAGAAATTGGAGAAATCAGAGTTATTATTATGGATAATTTGGCTAATACGCAACTTAAATCTATGGAACGTTCTGTTTTTGCTGTAATTGGTACATTAAAAGCAGGAATGTATATAAAGCTTGAGAATCAATATTGGTTGATTAGTGGTTATCCTGGTAATAATGGAGTATGCGAAAAGGCTACCGCTATATTATGTCAATATGAATTAATATGGCAAGATGATGACGGAAAGATTATAAGACGTTGGGCTAATTTCACCAGTGCCAGCAAGTATGATAACGGACGAAGCGGAAATTCTACAATCATTCTTACATCAAATAACTTTACAATTTGGATTCCAGAAGATGATGATGGAACGACTCTTGATGGACGTAGAGTGTTTATTGACAGAGTAAAGACTGGACAATTACCAATAAAAGTATTTGAGATAACAAGAAGTGATGATGTACTATATCTTTTCGGAAAAGATCATGGTGGAATATTAAGTTTTATTGCCGATAAAGATGAACTTAATAAAGTGACGGATAGACAAGATTTATGGATCTGCAACTACAAATCCCCTACTACTCCTACTCTCCCACCATCAAAGCCAGACAATCCAACTACATCTGTCACAATCACAGGTGGCGATACTCTCCGATATGGTAGAGCAAAAACATGGACAGTCACTTTCTCTGATTCTGAAAATCAACCAAACTTCACATGGAATGTCAAATCAGACTTCAAAATCACTCAAAATATCACAAGTAATAAAATACAGTTGAAATGTACAGATGATAAGGCAATCGACTGTACGTTTACGCTACAAGTTCTCGACAATGAAAGTAACATTTTATCTGAAACAACTATTACTATTGTAGGATAAATCGGAGGTATATTATGGAAAAATCAGTTGCTAGAGATTTGGCTTTTGTCAAGTCAAAAGTAATTTCTCGTCTATTAGAATCTGATGAATTTGCAAAAGTAATGTTGCGTAAGGAAGATTTTACTGATGATGAGAAAAACGACATGGAGTATAAACAAGTATTTGATTATCCTTATGTTGATGGAACGCAGGAAGAAGTTATGCCTTTTGTTTGTGTAGAAACAGTTTGTAGAGGTACAAATCGTACCGTAAAATCTATGGACTTATATATTTGGATTTTTGTACATCGTAATTGTATGCAAATGGAATCTAATATAAAAAGTTACATGGGTAATCGTGCAGACGTTCTTGCAGATGTTATAGAAAGACTCCTACGTGATTCTGATGATTTAGGAATTGGTAAACCAAGTCTTGATGACATTGGATATACTGTTCCACAGTCCAGTTATTATGGACGACAACTCAAATATAACATTCCTGATTTTAAAATCAAGGAGGTGTGATATTTGAAAGGATTTTCAGATTATGATTATCTCTGTGATGAACCTTATTTTTATGAAGGTATAGGTCATGTTAAATGCCCTACTCTTAGAGAGATAAGGCATATAACCTATGGACAATTCAATATTTTTCTCTCTTATATTTCTATTACTCAGAAACAATTTCTTGAAACATTCGGTCTTACTGAAAAATTCAATTCCCTCAGTGATGAAGAAAAAGAAAAAAATACTGTTTATAATCTACTAACATTTGGAATGAATCGTGCAGATTTTCTTGCCTACATGATTAGTTTCTTTGTTATAGATGATTTTCAGTATAATCCAGAACAGAATGCTTTTCTCATTGGCACTTATGAGAAGGACGATGATGGAAAGGAAATCTTTAACGAAATAGGGAAAATTGATAACAGCAATTTTGATGAATTTCGTGCGTTTCTGCAAGTTATATTAGGAATTAAATCTGAGAAAGAAGTTGAAAAACCGAAATATAAAAATAAGTTAGCTCAACGTATTGCTGAGAAATTAGCAAAGCATAAGAGTGAACAAAAAGAAAAGCAAACATCTGCGGATGATGATTATACATTGCCAAATATGATTGTAAAATATTGTACTCATAATAAAGTGGGAATCAATATATTAAATGTTTGGGATATGACATATTATCAATTCATGAAGATGTTTTTAGAATATAGGATGGGAAGACAAGCAGATATAAATGATATGATGGCTGCTAATTCATTCTCATTCAAAAACTCTAAGGACTATAAACCTATGGAGTATATGAACAAAATTAAATAATGAAAACTTTCAAACAAAGTCGCTGAGATTTCAGTGGCTTATTTTATTTTTAAGAAAATGGAGGAATTAAATTATGGCAAATATTGCAACAGATCTTAATATGGCGAATCGTCAGTGTTGTGATCTTGATATTAGAGATTATAAAACAAAAGCTCCTTGGATGTTTGCAGATTTTTGTAATACTACTACTGCTAACATTTCTGCTGATGCTGTTTATGCAAATAAGAAAGGTGCTAAATGTATCAAATTTGATAATCCACTAGAAGGTACTATTACTATGGAATTTCAGGTATCTCCATTTAGAATTTACGCAATGCTTTCTGATGGTGAAATTGAAACTTCTGCTGTAATCGCACGTAGAGAAAGTGTAACAGGTGAAGCTAGTGGAGTACTTAATCTTACAAAGACACCTGTACCAGGAAGTGTATTTGCAATTGATCCAACTACAGGTAAAACAATTGAAGGTACAGTTGCAGACAAGAAATTTACAGCGAAAACCACATCTGATATTGTAGCAGATACTACATATGAAGTAGCTTACCTTGAATCCAAAACTACTGGCATTAAGAAAATTACATTTAATAACAAGAAACTGCCAAAAGATTTCTTTATTCAAATGTCTACTCTTAACAAAGATGAGAATGGTGATCAAGTACCTATGAGATTAACAGCTTATAAAGCTTCTCCACAGAGAAACTTTGAAATTTCTTTTGCATCTGATGGAGATCCTTCCAGCGTAACACTAACTTGTGATCTACTCGAAGATCATGACGGAAATGTTCTTGATATGATTGAGATTACATCTGAGGAATAATTTTATTTTTATAGTAGGATGATACAATATCATCCTACTATATTTATTAAAAGGAGTTAAATATTGAGTAATCAAAAAATAATGCCTAAATTCAAATTAGAAGTTGGAGCATTCTTAGTTTCTGATAAAAGACAACTTCAAATTATTGATCGTGAATATAGACCTAAGATAAAATATAAAAATGATAAACCATTTACATCAAACGAAAAATGGTACAAATATAAATGTTATAAGTGTGGAAATACTGATTGGGCTATAGAGCAAGCATTATGTGGAAAACAAAAGATTGGATGTAACGTATGTTGCAACTCTCCATCAAAAGTTGTTAGTGGTATAAATGATTTAACTATTACCGCAAGATGGATGATTAAATATTTTGAAAATCCAAAAGATGCAGAAAAATATACCAGAGGTTCAAGTAAAATTGTTGATATGGTTTGCCCCGATTGTGGTAGACATCACAAGAATAAAATATCCACAGTATATGCGAATCATAATCTTTCATGTCCATGTCAAGATGGTTGGAGTTATCCAAATAAGTTTATGTATTCAGTTTTAGAACAATCAGGTGTGAACTTTGAAACTGAGAAAATTTTCGATTGGTCTAAAGGAAGAATGTACGATGATTATATAGAATATAATGGTTTAAAGATTATTACTGAACAGCATGGAATACAACATTATATAGATCATCCACTTAATAAAAAATCACGCAATCTTAAAGAAGAACAAGAAAATGATAAAATGAAATATAATTTAGCTATGGAAAATGGTATAGATTATTATTTTACAATTGATTGCAGAGAATCCACAAAAGAACATATCAAAAATTCTATCATCAATTCTGAATTATTTAAAATCTTAAATATAAATCCAGAAAATATTAATTTTGATAAATGTGATAAATTTGCTTCATCAAATATGGCTAAACAAGTATGTGATTATCGTAATGAACATCCTGATATGACGATGAAAGAAATTGCGCCATTATTTCATGTATGCCACGATACTATAAGAAATTGGGTTAAAAAGGGTGCAAAACTTGGTTGGTGTACATATGAGAAATTTGATGATTTAAAATTACGGTATCAACGTGAAGATGTGCCTGTTAATAATCGTCCTATTCACTGTATCACTACAGATACATACCATCGTAGCGCAACAAAATTTGTAGAATATTATCAATCTCTTACAGGAAAGAAACTCTGTGCAAGAAATATTCGTTCAGTATGTACAGGTAAACGTAATCATGTCAATAATATGAAATTCGAATATATTACTCAAGAACAATTCAATCAATTAAAAGAAAAATATCCAGACAAAGTATACGGAGAACTATTTGTATCTCACGCATCATAAAGGAGAATATAACCACAATGACAAAAGAATGTAAAGTATTACTACGCAATCAGTGTGTTATGGTTGTTGATTTTGATGGAAAAGAAATTCAAATGCCGTCTGACCACACAGATAAAGATACTGTATTCGTAAAGTATGAAAATGATAGATATTCTATCACTTGTAATTTAGAAGAAGAAAAGAAACCTGCAAAGGTTAAACCTGTTTCAAGAGCAAAGAAGCAAAAGAAAGTAACGGAGGTTGAGTTAGCTGATGATGTTGCAACAGATGAACAAAGGGATAAATCTGAATAAATTAATCGTAGTTAGTATAAGTAATTAGTAGGGATACTAGCTATGAATTAATGGCTTGTATCCCTATTTTTTACGATTTTCAGGAGAATATATGATATGAAAAAACAAGTATTTGATAGTTTAGAAGAAGTGTTTGAAGCGTTTGGAGAAGATGGAGTTATTCCTATCACTTATATGCCACAGATTATTTTTTATTTAAGTAATTATAAAATTCAACCCGTATGGACTATTCCATCAGAAACAAATGAGGGGAAATTAGCTTTTTATTTTATTAAAGCAGAAACTAAAAAGCCATATGAGGCATGGCAAAAACTTAGACTAGAGAAAGAACATAATAAATTGCAGTTTCAAGGAGAAAATTAATATGGAAATAATGAGAATTACATTTGATAGAAAAGATAATACTTTAGATGGACGTGAATATTTAAATCCTTATCATTTTATTGATGATTATAAAGCAGGAGTATATGATGGATGTCGCAATCTTAGAGTAGAATTTATTGGTGTTTTTACTCATACATATTTAAAGTTTAAAAATTGTCTTGCATTATCTATTTATTTAAAAAGTTGTTCATATAAAAATGAAAAATAGAAACAGGGGACAAGAAGAATAATAATGGCACGAAATGTAGGTAAACAATTTGAAGATAATTTTAAGAAAAGCGTACCAGACTATGTACTCTCCCACCGTCCACCTGATTCAGCACAAGCTTTTGATGTAGGATCAACAAATAAGTTAAGATTCAGTCGTCACAGCCCATGTGATTTGATGGTATTCGATGGAACACGAAATCTTTTTCTTACACTTGAATTAAAAACATTTCAAGGTTCATGTAGCTTTGAACGTGATAAAAATGAAAAAGGAATTGTGCATTATTATCAGATTAAGAGTTTAAAAGATTTTGCACAATATAATCGTGTTATAAGCGGATTAGTATTAGACTTTCGATCAAGTGATAATACATATTTCTTAAATATTAATCAATGGGATGATTTCATCTCACATATAGAAAAGAAAAGTTTTAACGAAAAGGATTTGCTTGAGTATGCAAGTCCTATTTTAATTCATAAAGAGAAATTAAAAGTAAATTATAGATATGATTTAGAATCATTTTTAAATGATGTAAATTATTAAAATCGTAGTTAGGACTAATTGTTAAGTAGTCTATTTTATAGACAAGAGTGTAAATAAGTGGACAAATGTATTTTGCATTCCTTGTTCACACTTACTTAACAATAGGTTTCAAGCCTTAGTGACTGCTACTATCGAAAGGTATGTTGCAGATATGAACTACGTTAGAGAAAAGGTTAAAAACACACCTTCAGATGTGCTCGTCAGTCGGAAGCTCTGTGAGTGCCAATCAAGAAACTATGCTAATGTCCTGCATAGATAACAGAGAAACACATATACCCTCTCCAACATTGGCAAGACGAAAATTACTCCGAAAGGAAGGTATCCAGAGATGGAAAATAAAATTGAATATTGTTTTGTTATTGATAAAAATAATAAACCATTAGCTCCGACAAAAATTAATAAAGGTTGGTATTTGATTAGAAAAGGTAGAGCTAAATTAAAAAGTAAATATCCTATGGTGATACAATTAGAAAAAGAAGTTAAATCTGATGAAGACGATGAAAGTCATATGGTTTGTGGCATAGATGACGGTTCTACACATGTTGGTTTAGCTATTGTTCAGAAATGTCTTACTAAAAATAAAGTAGTGTTTAAAGGAACGATTGAGCAACGCCAGGATGTAAAGCATCTTATGGATGTAAGGCGTGGATATAGACGTTACCATCGTTACCACAAAAGATACAGACAAGCAAGATTTAATAATCGTTCATCTTCTAAAAGAACTTGTAGATTAGCACCAAGCATCAAACAAAAGAAAGACGCTATTTTAAGAGTATTATATCAATTAAATAGCTGGATAGATATTCAAGAATATTACCTTGAAGATGTTTGTATAGATATTCGTGCAATGACAGATGATTATAAACCTTATAGATGGCAATATCAGAAATCTAATCGCTTAGATGAAAATTTAAGAAAAGCAACTATCCTGAGAGATGGATGTAGATGTCAAGAATGTGGGAAATCTAACTGTATATTAGAAGTACATCATATTAGAGCAAGAAGATATGGTGGAGCTAATACCATTGGAAATTTAATTACTTTATGTAAAAAGTGCCATGATAAAACAGAAAGTAGAGAAAAGGATTTTGAAGAAAGATATTTCAATATGATTAAATCTAAGCCAAAAAGATTTGATTATGCAATGCATGTAATGCAGGGAAAAACTTATTTGAGAGAAAAGATTTCTGAATTAGGAATATTACATCTTACAAATGGTGGAGAAACTGCTAATAAACGTATTGAGTGGAACATAGTAAAATCTCATAGTAATGATGCCATATGTATTGCAGATGGCATCCCAGATACTTGTGATATTAAAGAGTGGATTATTAAACCAATGAGAAGGAAATCAAAGGCAAAAACTGATAATGTGCTAGGAATTAAGCATAGAGATTTAGTTTCTTATACATATAAAAGTGGAGAAACTCATACAGGATATGTTACTGCTTTATATCCAGAACAATTGGCTTTAAATTTTCAATCAAAAACTAAACATTGCAAGAAAGTAAATGCACGAAAATGCAGATTACTTTGGAAATTCAATAAAATTTACTGGTTAGAACAATGTGTATAATATTGCACATTTATCTATAAATAAACACATTTTATAAAGGAGAAGAAAATATGAAGAAAAGCTTACTCAAGGTAAAAAACATAATCACATTTGAAGATAAACTCAATGCAATTGATCTTATTCTGAATGCTTTTTGGAATGATGAAACAGGTGAATATACACCTTGGATGGAAGAACCTGCACGAATTATTGCAGTTGGAAAATATTTTATTGAAGGCTATACACTAGAAGATGGTGAAAATATTTTTAAATTATATCTTTCAGATGATGATTTAAAGAGTCTTATTGATACATTTATCAATCCAGACCATGAATCAAGATGTGAATCTGTAAAAGAATACATTAAGGTCATGGATTTTGTCGACAAAATGGTTCATGACAAACTTGAATGGACTAAGCAGAATATCATTCATGCAAATCCAGATATGGATAGAATTGTAGAAGGTGTTAATGTATTTATTGACGCATTTAAGAATTTTGCTAATCTTGATCTTACTGCTCTTACACCAGAAATGGTTAAGGATGGAGTATCTTTTATGGAAAAACTGAAAGAATCTGGTTTTGAAATTAATGTAGAGAATCTTACTAAGATTGTAAAAGATGCTGCGGCATTTAATATTGACAAAGCTAGCCAGGATATTATTGATGCTAAGAATGAACAGATTAAGAAATTGCAAGAAGAAAATCGAGAACTCAAGAAAGTTAAAGGAAATTTCAGTGCTAGAAATGTAATGAATGATGGATCTAGTAACAAGACTGGAACTAAAGTAACAAAAATGGACAAGAAGAAATAAAAATACTCACAATGTATTTCAATTGTGGGTATGGAGAATTATGACTAATATTATCCAATATTAAATAGGCAAATCGACAAATGCTGTGACTCTACATATTAGAAATGAAATTTCACAAAATCAGTTCTAACAATTTTTGCAATTGATTTTGCTTTATCATTTGACATTTTCGGATTATGAACAATCTGGTGGATCGCATAAACCTTTGTCAAACAATTCAACATATAACACAAAACTGCTGGTGTTACACAACAATTAAAAAATGTATGTAGAATCGCTATCATTTGTCACCTCCTAGTCATACGTTTTGAGTACATATGTACTTCGCACAGGAAAACTATAACCTAAACAATAAATCGTGCTAACGGATTATTGTACGAAAGATAATCATCTATTGCTTGGATATATTATATCATGTGTTAAATTGGAAATAAATAGAAATTTTGGAGAGTACTACTCTCCTATTTCATATACGGAGGAAATTATTATGGGAATAATTATGGATGCGATAGACAGTCAAATCATACGTCCTAGAGTTACATCTGCGGAATCCGAAGGATTTGCTCAGACTCAAGCAGATATTCAGAACTTCTATTCTAGTGGTTCACCTGTGCGTTATAGGAGAACGGGTACTTATGGCAACTCTCCTAATTCATCTGGGGTATCTGGTGGTAATGGCAATTATCATTATGAGATTCATTTAGAACCACAGTCCTATAGTACTGGAACTCACAGCCCAGAGCAAATATTATCTGATATTCAAGTAGGAGGATCGGGCATTTTGGGTACACCTGGTACGTGGGATAACGCAGAACAAGATATTATAGAAGCGGTAATAGCGAATTTTAGTTAAATTCAATATATAAAATACACTTACTCTCCTTTCTCTCGGAGAGTTTTATTTTTGTAAGAAAGGAGAATAAATTACTATGGGAGCGCAATTTCAAGTTGACGTAAATGTTGTTACTCATGGTGCGGAAAAAGTTAATGAACTTGAACAAAAATTAAGCAAAATGCAAAATAAATCTGTTGATATTAAATTCAATGTTCAAGGTCAAAATCAAATTAATAATATTATACAACAACTCCAAAATGTTCAGAGACAAGGAATAAACCTTAATCTCAATAATAACAATATGGCACGTTCTGCGCAGAATGCAGCACGACAGTATACGCAAAATTTTCAACGCCAGATAAATTCTTCAAAATTAAAATATAATATTGACACAGGAAAATATGCAGCCGCATCATCTAGAATGAGCAAACAATTAGGGGCATATGGAACTCAAGATACTGCAAATATTCAAAAAGCTACAGCGGCTCTAGCTTCATATAATCAGGCTTTAGATAAACTTCAAAATCATTACAATGGATCTAATGTTTTAGGTAAAAAACAGTTACAACAAACTTTTCAAGATATGACTAAAGCAGGAGATACTTTTAAGAATACTTTGTCTCAAATTAGAGACGAATCGTCAAAAGCACTATCTCCATCTATCGCTAGTGCATCTGGAAATAAAGTTGTTTCATATATGAATGCAAATTCTAAAGCAGTTAAGAAATATGGAGCGGAACTGAAAGAACTAGAACAACAATATCGTTCAATGACAACTGTTGAAGAAAAAGCTAGTTATGATAAGGCATTTACAAATTTAAAATCAAGAATCCAAGCGGAAGGATTAAGTGGTAATTCTACTTGGAGTGAAACGAAACGTGCGCTTGGACAAATTGCTCAGTTTACTGGAATTTATGCTGGCTTGCAACGAGTTATGGTTCAACTTCCAACAGAAGCAATTTCTGCTGTTAAAGATGTAAATGCAGCACAGATTGAATTAACAAAAGTTAGTAATGCTTCTGGTACACAATTATCGCAATACTGGGATGAAGCAGCTCAAAGCGCAACAAAATATGGATCGACAATTAGTGATGTTATTAGTAGTACCGCTGATTGGTCAAGACTAGGTTATAAATTAGATGATGCCAAAAAATTATCAGACGCTACATCTCTATTACAAAAAGTAGGAGATAATATGACACAGGAATCCGCATCTAGTGGATTAATTTCTACATTAAAAGGATTCCAAATGAATGCTGATGAAGTAACTAAAGTAGTTGATGTTGTAAATGAGGTTGCGAATACTGAACCGATTGATACGGCAGGTATTTTTGATGGTTTAACTCGATCCGCTTCATCAATGAAAGCTGCAAACAACACATTTGAAGAAACTGTAGCTTTAATTACGGCAGCTAAACTATATTGGCTGAATGTATGGTGACATACATATAGAACATATTTAATTGCAGGTAAATCCTTGATAGGCTAATCCTATCCATGTATTTAAAGTACATAGAGCCTTGCACCACAATATAGGGGAAACTACTATATGATGGTTTAAAAACGTAAGGATTGGAAGATCATGCATCCAAGTACCCTAACGTATCCCGTAGATCATACGGTACTTGAGTCGAGGGTAAAGGTTCAACGACTAGATTCATGTCGAGTCATAGACACGAGAATAAAGGTGGAAATCCTGAATATCTATGACAACAATCGTAGGGCGCAATCGCAAAGGCGTGGGTGAGAATCCCTTAAATCGAAAAGGTTGCTCTCCTTATATAGGAGATGAAGAAATAGTCTATTCCATGTGGAAACATATGGGAAAATTAATCATTATAAAAGGATAATATATGAAAAAATTTGATAAAGAATATAGTACACAATATGTACCAGAAATGAAATATCTTCAATCAAAAGGTATTAACTACTCTTTTGTAAAAGAAATAAATGGAATAACTACATATAAATATACGAAGACATCAGACTTATTTAAAGTTCTGGTGTCTTTTTATATGGAGAAATAATTACAGAAAGGATAAATAATAGGTGATAAATTATGTCAGCAAAATCATTTGAATGTAAATGGTGTGGAAAACCATATAAAAGTTATAAAGAGAATAGTAAATTTTGTAGTAATGACTGTAAAACAAAGTATAGAGAATCATTAAAATATGAATGTGATAATTGCGGAAAGCCATTTATTGTAGTAGAAAGTAAATTAAATGATTTAAAAAATGGTAAACATAAACATTTATTTTGTTCCAGAAAATGTGCAAATGAATTTCAGAAAACTGCCGTCACAAAAAAGTGTGAACAATGTGGCAAAGAGTACGAAATTTGCTACTCATTTAAGGATATACAAAAATTTTGCAGTAGAAAATGTTATGATGATTATAGGAATGAACATAGCGTTATTATACATAAGGAATGTCCATCGTGTCATAGAGGATTTGATACATATCATAAAGATCAAATATATTGTTCAAAAGAATGTGCAGGAAAAGCACAACAAAACAGGGTTGATTGCGAATGTGAATATTGTGGAAAACCATTTGAGAGAATTAAATCAGAATACGACAAAAATAAAAGACACTACTGTTCTAAGGAATGCAAAATATTAGACAATGCATGGAGTCATGAAGATATTGAAAAATTAAAAAAGTATTATGGAAAAGTTTCTAAAGAGGAAATTACAAAGATAATTTCTGACAAATGGGATTATGAAGCAATACGTCGAAAAGCTCAATGGCTAGGACTTGCTCAGAGTAATTTATGGACTCAAAAAGAAATTCAAACATTACTTGATACATATTCAAAATATCCTGTTAATCATATATTAAAATTACTTCCGAATAAAACATATGCATCTATTTTAGGTCAAGCAAGAAAACAAAATTTACTAAGTTATTTTTATTTAACTAATACTTACTCAAAAGAAGAAGAACAATTTATTAGAGATAATTATTTAATTATGACTGATGAGGAAATCGGAAAAAAGTTAAACAGAACTCCATATGCAATATCTCAAAGAATTTATAAATTAAATTTACATCGCCCTCTTGAAAAACATAATTACGGAACTCTTAATAATTATATGAGAGCCAAATTAACTATGTGGAAACAACGATATAGAGAAAAATGTAATTACACTTGTGCCTTGTCTGGTTCTCATTCCAATATAATTGTTCATCACATCTATGGATTCAATCTTTTAATGTTAGAGACAATCGAGTTATTAAATTTCCCACTTTACGAAGATTTGGATTTATACTCTCAAGATGAGTTAGATTTATTTGTTAAAACATTTCTGGATTTACAGGAATATTACGGAGAATATATTTGTATTACTGAAAATATACATAAAAAGTTTCATTCCATCTATGGTTATGGTAATAATACAAGAGAACAATGGGATGAATTTGTAAATAATTATTATATAACAAACCAAAAAATAAGTTACAAACAATGATTAATTTTCGGTTAGAAGTTGCGATTCTAACTAAATATAAAAGAATAGTGTAGTTCAAGATCCTGATTCTGTAGGTACTGCATTCAAGACCATTTCAATGCGTATCAGAGGTGCGTCAACAGACATGGAAAAAGCAGGTCTTGACACCGAAGGTATGGCAGAATCAACCGCAAAACTAAGACAAGAAGTTATGGCTCTTAGTGGTGTGGATATTATGAAAAATGAAAATGAGTTTAAATCTACATATGATATTCTCGATGAATTATCTACTAAGTGGCAAGATTTAACAGATATTCAGCAGGCAAGTTTAACAGAACTTATAGCGGGCAAACGCCAGGGTAATATTGTTTCCTCCCTCATGACCAATTTTGACGTTGCTCGAAAATCTCTCCAAACTGCATTAAATGATGCAGATGGATCAGGTGAAAGAGAGCTTGAATCTTGGAATAAAGGTATTGAAGCTTCTCTCTCTCATTTGAAGGCTCAATTTCAAGATTTTTCTACCAGTGCAATTAGCTCCGATATGTTTAAAGGTATTGTAGATACTGGTACAAAAGCTTTAGGTATAATGACAAAACTTGCAAAATCAGATAGCAAGCTTGTTAATTTGCCTAATGTTATGGCACTTGGATTAGGTATTTTCCAAGGTAAAAACAGCAGCGGTAAGAGTACATGGGATTCGCCCCATGCATTTTTCAAAATGACTTATGCCGCTTGAGAGTTTAGCAGTAATGTGTACGAGCTTATTTATAAGCAAGGACTCTCTGGTGACTTTCTAAAATGGAGTGAGCGGTAATGCGCTACTCTTCTGTATTGAATTTCAGAACGGGAAACTTTCATAGTTCAAAAGGCTATGTCACATGAGTTTGGTACTAAACTTATATTTCATAGGTATAAGTGGCAAATCCGAAAGGATGAGGTATAGTAATAATTCAAACTACGAAGTAATCCGCAGGTAGGGCTTCATTATAATGGATGCCGACCTCAACGAGCGTAACGAAAGTATGGTTCTATATAGAATCATAAAAATGCACTCTAGCGATAGGGAAGATGGATGCCCGATAAATTCAGGGATAGTTTCTATATACTACTCTTCCATCAGCAGTTGGGAATTATTTATATATGGTTGTATCGACATATATAAATATTGCAAATATAGAATTAATGATACAACCAAAATTAATACTTATATGTAAGATACGTCATTCCAATTAAACAAAGTAACGCAATAATCATACATATATAAATTAAAATTTTGCATATTTTCTCATACATACTTATATCACTCTCCTATTAATATTATAGGAAATATTATATCATATGAATGGTGAAAACATTTTTAAATTGCATAATCAGCTAAATTATTGACATAATCGTAGGATTAAGGAGAATAAAAATGACTAAGAGTTTTAAATCACTTGAAAAACTAGAAAGAGAACTTCGAAAAGAAATTAATAAAGCTATAGTAGATACAATTAATAAATTCTATAGTGAATTAAAAGATAATCTAAACAAAAAGAAATTAACTTCTCAAATAGAGGACGCAATTGAAATTTCTTTTGAAAATAACAAAGGGATTATTGAAGGTAATGTTAAAATAAATAAAAAGAAAATAAATAAAAATGATTTACTTGTAGTTTTAGAAATATGGAATAAAATTGAAAATAATGTTGAATATAATATGCAAAAATCAATAAAAAGATATTTTAAATAAATATGAAACGAGAACCTATTGGCTAGAATAGATTCTCGTTCATTTGTAGTTAATATAGTTTACGATTTAAGGAGAATTTTCTATATGAAATATAACAAGATGAAATGAAGAAATTATTGAGTCTCAATTATTTGTCTTTCTTGAATTGAATTGTCATCATGCTTGTGATTGATTTTACTTTATCATCAGATAATTCTGGATGATCGCAAATTTTATCAATCGCATGTTTCTTTGAATTGTAGTACAATAAAGCGAGTCCTACAATAACAGACGCATCAATCAAGCAACCAATTAGGTTTTGCATATTCTTTTTCACCTCCTTCCCTTATAAATTTATTTATTTGGGAAGATATATTTCGCCCAGAACGGGCAGAAAATTCTTTAGATTTTTCGCATTAACACATACAAGAACAGTATGCTAACACTTCCGTATGACGCTAGGTCGGGTACTTGCCGTGACAACGAGTTGCAATACGACAATACAACTGTAGTATACTTGTTATTATCTTACCAATAACTACCATATTTGTAAATCAAGAACCTATGTTTTGTCATATTATGACAGTTTATAGTGTGACATTTTGTGTATTTTTAAATGTAATACTATATTATATCATTACTATTTTTTATGTTTATACTTATTCATTGAGAAGTCTATAGATTTTATTATTATGTTCTTTTTCAGAATTTATCGAATTGATAAGTTTGTCTTGAAGTTCCATAAATATTTTTGCATCCTCAATATTAAGATTAAGTCCATATTTAATAATCTCATTAATTGTACTAAGAAAAGGCTTTGTAATTATATTTATAAGACTATAATCATAATCAATATTAAAATGATGTAATGCTCTAAGTTTACCGAGAACTGAATATAATTCTCGATAATCATAAATATCTGTTTCAGGTGTAATTAATTCATCAGATGGCATGAATTGTTCACATAATTCACCAATAGATTTATCAATATATTCTTCTAATGTTTTATTACCTTTCATTCCGACTACTACTTTATCTAAACTATAAGGTGGATTTTGAGTTAAAATTAATTCACGATTTTCTATTTCACTTGCGTGAATTTCAGAATAACTACACATAATCTTTTTAAAAGATAATAAATCATAATTCAGCAATAATAGAGAATCATAAATATGCGTGAACTCATGGAATAATATTTGTCTAGGCATTTTATTTCTCATATCTTTATTTCCCATAGAGAATAAATCTGGGTGAATATACAATATGTATTTTTGATTATATAACTCTTCTGTATTAAACTGTGCATAGGCATCAATTTCACCAGTAATATATTCAATTGAATCCAAAGATGGAATATCATAATATAACTGCTTATATTCTTCAAGTAATTTATAAATTATCTTTTTATCATTGCGTAAACTCATAAATAATCCTCCATATAGAAAGCAGGTGTTTAAATGGAACAATCTCCTGATACTAGATTTGATTGGCTTGTATATCCAATTCCAAAACCTTTTAAGTCAAAAGAAGAATATAATAAAATATATCAAAAAATATTAGCGTATAAAATTCAACAAGAACTTTTTGCTGATAAAATTGAAAATGCTTCTTCCGAAGAAGAAAAGGCTTACTGGCGTATTTACGCTACAATGAGTGACGCAAATCGTCAGAAGTTTAATTCTTTAAACCCTGAATGGACAACTCAATCAAAATTACCAACTAAAGAAGTAGTTGCAAAATTTGTAAAGCCATATCCTGATTATTTCAAGTGTCTTGAAAAATATATTTAATTTTGCCATTTATATCCGCAGTTCAAATATTCAATTGAAATGTTCTGAATCAATGGCAATTTATCTGTTAGTATATTAATTATATCTTCTGGTATCATATGTAAATCTCCTTCGTTTATAATAGTATCATTAAACAACGAATCATAATTAGTAAAATACACAATACAGAGGTAATAATTAGAATATATCCAATTACTCTTCTATTCTTTTTAGCATTCGATGTAAGAATAAATTTAGATGATAAAAATATTACTGTTATAAATTCTGCAATTGTAATCAAAATCAGGAATGCACACGATAATAATATTTCACGTCCACCATCATAAAGTAATATACAACTCACTATTGGACAAATAATGGCTAATATTCCTATTATAATAGGGTAAATAAAATCTAATGATCCGTCAGCTAATAATTTCAACAAGAATAAGATAATTAAAAATATTACAACTCCCATATAACCATCTCTCATTTTAGTTATAGTAATTTCATTTATGCATTATAGCACAATATACATCCCAAGTATATAAAAATCGTAGGTAGCTCAATCAATTGCTAATATGCAAAATAAAATTGCAACAAATAATACGCTTAAAACAGTATCGGGGTTGATGGCTTCTCAATACAGAGCAGGAAATGCTCCTAATGTCGATGCTGTTCTGAGAGATGCAAACGCATCAAATGATTTTAAAAGAACATATGGTGCTTATATTGGTAATTATATTCACGAATTAGACCAAAAGAATAATGTTGATAAGGCAGCACTTTCCAGTACTGAAAATTTAACGGCGGCAATTCAACGCCAAGGTGGAACAGTTCCTGTTGTTACAAGCAAATGGGATGCGTTTAAAACGGGATTAAAAGATGCTGGTTCAGTATTTAAGGCATCAGCAATTAACATTGGGGCTAATCTTGCTGTTTCTGCTACAATTCAAGGTATTGCCACAGCATTTGATTATGTATCTAATAAACAAGAACGCGCAATTGAATCTGGCGATGAAGTAATCCAAAATTATAAAGATATAAATGAGCAGATGGCACAATCTTCTTCCTGGATTGAAACAAATGGCGAAAAATATACCACTCTTTCAAAAGGTGTGAGTTCTTTAGGAACAAATCTTGGATTAACAAACGAAGAATATGCTGAATATCAAGAATTGGCATCTCAGATTGCAACACAATTTCCAGAATTGGTATCAGGATATGATTCACTAGGAAAACCGATTATTAAAGCTGCAACAGATGTTGATACATTAAAAGCTACTCTTAAAACACAAAAAGTCAATCAATATACTGAAAGTGTTAAAAATGCTAAAGATGTGATCGACAAATTAAACGCGGAAGTTAACCAAGATAAAAACTGGTTTTGGGAGGAAGCAGGTACAGACCAACAGTTACAATCATTGGAAAAATTCCAATCTGCATATGAAAATGCTTTTAAAAACAAAGGTGGTAACAAATTTTTAGATTTAAACCAATGGTTAGATGATGGTAATTTCGTAGACGCACTTGATAATGCAGGAGTTAGTGTAAAAGACTTCGGTAAATTAATAAATGAATTAAACGACTCGCAAGGGAAACTTAAGGCTAATAGCGATACTAATGATTTCCTTAATACTATTATTGGATCACAAGAATCTTTAAGAAATCAACGTGAAAACTCTGCTGATGAATTAAAAAGTTATATCCCTGCATTCTTTCAAGAACAACGAGCTTATCAAAATTTATTAGATGATGTTCCAAGTATAGACAGTGAACTTACATCATTAATAAATTCTTTTTCATATGAAGATTTAGAGAAAAATGGGTTTACTGGTGATAAAGCAATTAGTAAATTAAAATCTTGGAGTCAATCCGCTGTCAAAGAACTGCAAAATAAAGACATTCAAGATGCATTAAATGATGTATTTACAATAAATGATGATAGTTCTAAACAATCATTTGATTCGTGGCAGAAAGAAGCAGATGCTGCTCTTAATAAAGCTAGTGAAAAAAGTAAAAGTTTTTCACGTGAACAAATGCGGGAAGCTTCTGGAATCAAAGACCAATGGGAAGAACTAAGAGGTATTCAAACAAAAGTTGCCGAAAGATGGGATGATACAACAGGTATTAAATCAAGAGATTTAAGTATTGAGGATTTAGAAACTCTTGGCACTATGCTGTCTGATACACAATACGATGGACAATCATTTGAAGAAATGGTTGATCAGATTCAGAATGTCCAAGACACATCTCGTCTCACTCTTGAAAATATGCAAAAAGTAGTAACCGATACCACTGCAAGTTTATCAACGTTACAATCTGCAACAAGTGAAGCTTCATCTGCTACGGGATTAACTGCTGATACAATTACCTCTATGGGCGGTATGTTCTCTGACATTGATAATTTTGATAGTGCTGCATTGTTTAAAAATACAGCAAATGGTGTAAAATTAAACACTAAAGCATTATCAAGTCTTTTAGCAGTACAACATGATATTAAAGCAAATGATTTTACACGTTCTATAGAGGAACAGACTAAAGCTATTGCAGAGCAAAACGATGTTGTGCAAGCTCAAACTAAAGGCACAGATGCATATAAGACAGAGCAAGACAAATTAAAATCTATGTTTGCAGATTTATCTGCATTACAACAAGCGCAGTCACAGTATCACGCTCTTTATAAACAACAACAAGAACTCTTCTCTGATTATGGTCAATGGCAACAAGCACAATCTACCGCTAATGCAGGTGATAAGTACAACAATATGGTTTCTGGTCTTCAAGCTGCAAAAGACGCTTGGGACAAAGGACTTGTTGGTACAGATGATTTTAAATCGTTTGCAAAACTTATATCTCCGTCTGGTGCAACAGATGATGTAAACTTTGCCGAAAACTATGCTAAAGCTGCACGTTATCTTACAGAAGATGAGTCTGGTGTGAAGGCATTCTTAAATGACTTATCTTCTAAAGGTCTTGCAGATTTCAATGAAGAGTCTCAGCAATGGTCATATAACGTAAAAGATATGGCAGAAGCTGCTAAACAAATGGGTATGGGTAAAGACTTCATGTCCAATATGTTTGGTAGACTTGAAGACTATGGATTCCATAATAATGTCATTTCTGATGCAGAAGATGGTGTTTTAAAATTATCAGATGCCTATTCCAATCTTGCAGAGTCAGAAGCTAGACTTGAAGATTTGAAGAAAAACGATCCTACTAATACTACCGCTATTGAGCAAGCAGAGAAAGAAGTTTCTGGATATAAGCAAGATATTGATGAACTTGGTACAAACCTGAAAGAAGTCGCTTCACATACAGCAGAGAATTATAATCGTGAACTTGAAACTGCTAAAAATCAGATGAAAACCCTTGCTGATGAACGTGAACGTATTTTAAAGAGTAATGAATACGGTGAGAATACTCAATCGGTTGCTGATTATATGCAGTCACAGATTGACCAGCTAGGTCAGAATTATGGTCTTGATTCTTCTGCCCTTCAACAACAAGCAGATCAAGCTGCAAAAGCATATTCTGACGCATTACAAAATGCAACTATTGAAAATCCTGTTACACCTGATTTTGGTGAAGATACTGCTTCTGCTGATGCTTATGCTAGTGCAGTCGATAAAGTACAACAGGCAAATAAAGATAATAACCAGACATTATCAGATTCTATCAAAACATTACAACAATATAATTCAGAACAAATCAAAGGTATCGACTTATTGGATGGTGCTTATGACAGCGATGAATTAAAACCTGCGGAACAAGCGTTAGATAACATCTGTCAATCTCTTGGTCTTACGAATGAAGAAGCAGGATTGCTTGGACAAGTTCTTGAGTCTATGGGAATTATCAAACCAGAAGTAGATGATTCTGAGGTTAAACAAGCTAAGACAGATGCAGAAGAAACAAAACAAACCTATGATAATTTAGGTGACAGTACAGTTTCTATTAATGCAGATGTTTCTGGCGAAGATAGTGTTGCATCTTTTGTTGACCAATGCTCTTCTATTCAGCAAGGTATGGCTACTACTATTACTGCTACTGTCAGTGGGGAAAGTGAAGTAGAATCTCTCGAAAGTGGTCTTGAGCAAATCCCAGATAATACTCCTACTACTGTTGATGTTACGGTTAATAATCAGCAAGACTTAGATAATATTCAAAGTAAAGTTGATAGCCTTAATGCAGGTGGCAAGGATATTACACTTAATGCTCATATTAAACCAGATAGTGATAGTGAAGTAGAAGTTAAAGCAAAAGATACTACTGTAAAGGTTACGCCTGATCCAAAAGAAGTTGAAGTTACTGCTAAACCTGTAAAAGTTGATGTACAACCATCACAGAAAGAAGTTAGTGTAAGTGCAAAAGTAACGAATAAGCCAAACGCAACTTCCCAAGGAGTTATTAATTATAAAAAAGGTAATGTTGAGAAAGCCGATGGTACTACTTCCCAAGGCATTATCAATTATAAAAAAGGTGATGTCGAAAAGGCAGATGGAACTGTCTCAACAGGTATCATTAACTATAATTTAGGTAATGTCGCTACTCCTACTGGTATGGTTGCTACTGGTGTAATTAACTATACATTAGGAAATGTTGCTAAACCAGGCAAAGCCGCTGGTACATTTGGTCAATCCAGAGCATATGCGCAAGGTAGTCTTACTGATTTATATGCTTATGCAGGTGGTCATGTTTCATTACCAAGAGATGAAAAAGCTCTTGTAAATGAAGTAGGAACAGAATCTATTGTACGTGACGGACAATGGAGTTTGATTCCTGGTGGTGCGCATCTTGAGAATCTTAAAAAAGGTGACATCATTTTCTCTGCTTCTCAGACAGAAGACCTGCTCAAAAGTGGTGCAACACCTGGTCACGCTAGAGCATATGCACAAGGAAGTCTTAGTGATATTTCTCTTGCTCATGCTTTTGGTGGTGGCTCTGGATGGGGTGGATTCGGTGGTGGATTATCCAATAAAACATCGGTTTCATCTGGATCATCTAGTTCATCTGATAGCTCTGCTATTCAGCAACATACGGATGCTGTTCAAAAAGATACATCCGCTACAGAAGATAATACCAAATCTGCAAAAGATTCTACCGAAGCATTTGACTGGGTAAAAACTAAACTTGATAAATTTGCAAAATCTGTAGAACGTATTTCCAACCAGATTACGGACTACATATCTTCCGCTTTTAAAACTGTACTTCTCAAGAGGCAGGTCAAAGCAGTTGAAAAGCAACTCAAGGCGAATGAACAGGGTTATACTGCTTATATGAATAAAGCTAATTCTGTTGATATTAGTGACGACTATAAGAATAAGGTAATCAATGGTACATTCTCAATTGAGGAAATTGATACATCTTCTGACTCTGGCAAACAGTTAGCAAAAGATATTAAAAGTTTCCAAACTTATTATAACTCTGCACAAGATTGTAAGGACACAGTACAGGAGTTAAACAACAAACTTCTGGAATTATATGAAACAATTGTAAATATGCCTACAGAAAAAGCAGAGAAAAAGATTGACAGATTAAAGACTAAACTTGAATCTCTCAATGCTGTTTCTGATACTGTTTCATTGGGTGGATCTGCAATCGCAGCAATGCAAAATCAGATTAAAGTTGACAATCCTGGTTTAGGTAATGCACAGAAGAAGCTTGATAAGGCTGAAACTGCCAGAAATGCAACCAAGAAAACTCGTGCTAAAGCAAGTAAGACTTTAAAATCTGCTACGGCTGATGCAGAGTCTACAGGAAATACACTTGTCAAGGAAAGTGAGAAACAGACAAAATCCATAGGCAAGAAACTGAAAAGTGCCGCAAAGTCTAGTACAAATAAGGCTACTTACAATGCAATTGCACATGCAATTCGTGAAGGTAAAACAGTTAATACAAAGGGGCTGAAAGGTTCTGCATTAAAATATGCGAAATCATATAACAGTTCTTTAAAACAAGGTAATACTATTGCTTCCAAGATTAAGGCAGGTAAAACTGTTAAGACTTCTGGAATGTCAAATATATTGAAGTCTACGGCGCAGGTATATAACGCTGATGCAAAAGAGAAAGCTTCTGCACAGAAAGTATATGACAATGCTAAGAAAGCAGACGAAAAAGCCTTGAATGATCTGACAAAGGCTCAGAAAAACAAAGATAAGTTATATGCAGGTTCTACTAAGGAACAACAGATTCTTGCGACAACAAAAGGTAAGAAATCATATGTATACCAGAATATGCTTCTTACACAGGAAACTAAGAATCTCAAGGAACAGAACAAACATCGTCAGAAAGCCTTAAAAGAAACTCGTGATAGCTACATGAAAGCAAAAAGCAAGTATGATACTGCTGATGCTGATAAAACGAAATCTCAGAATAAAATTCTGAACAATAAATCTGCTATGTCTAAATTGAATAAAACTCAGAAAAAGGCATTAAAGGCAGGTAAAACAGTAAGCACAAAAGGTATTACTGATCCAAAAGTGCTGAAATGGATTCAAGACTATAATGAAAAAGTCAAGAAATCTACGGATTTAAGCAAGAAACTTCGTATTGAACAGGAAGCTTTGGATAAAGCAACAAGCGAAGCAGCACAATCTCAGGCAGAATACGCACAGTCTATCGTAGAGAATGCAAAGAAGAAACTTGAGAATATTGCAAACTATTATGATTCCTTTACTTCTCAATGGGAAAACAGGAACTCTATGTATGAAGCATACATGGATAGGATGCAGACACAGGGTTACAATCTGAGTACGAAATTCTACGAAGCAGAAATTGGACAACAACAGAAAATTGTTGACAATTTGTCTCAGAAGTATATCGCAATGAAACGTAACTTTGCACAGGCAGTACAGGATGGTAAGATTGTAGAAGGTACGGAAGAATACTATGAGATGCAGAATGAGATTGACCAAGTTGCGATTAGTCTTAAAGAAGCACAAAACAAAGTGGTTGAGTTTCAAGCGGCAATCCGTGACCTTAAATGGGAACAGTTTGACCAGTTACAGGAAGCCATCGGTCGTATTACCAGTGAGTCAGATTTTCTTATCGACCTTATGAGTCATAAGGATATGTATGACAAAGATGGCAATATGACAGAACAAGGTCTTGCTACTATGGGGTTGCATGGTGTCAACTACAATACTTATATGGCGCAAGCAGATAAATATAAGGAAGAAATGTTGAAAATCAGCGAGGAACTTGCGAATGATCCTAACAATCAGAAACTCATTGATCGTAAGAATGAACTGATTGACGCACAGCAACAAGCTATCTTATCTGCCGAGGATGAAAAAGATTCTATCAAGGATTTGATTCAGGACGGTATTGATAAGCAGTTGGATGCTCTGGATGATTTGATTGACAAGTATCTTGATTGTCTTGAAAGTGAAAAATCTTTATACGAGTACAGAAAGAAAATTGGTGAACAGTCAGAAAAGATTGCTTCTTTACAGAAACAGTTATCTTCTCTGCAAGGTGATAATTCCGAAGAGAACAAAGCCAAACTTCAAAAACTTAAAGAGGATTTGAAATCTGCACAGGATGATATGGAAGAAACTCAGTATGACAAATATATTTCTGACCAGAAGAAACTTCTTGATGAACTCAAGCAGGACTACAAGAAAGCTCTTGATGACAGAATGGATAATGTTGACGTACTGATTTCTGATGCTATCGCAAGTATCAATAGTAATTCATCTAATATTTCTCAGACATTACAGACAGAATCTAAGAATGTTGGATATACATTATCTGGTGAGATGCAGACCATCTGGACAAGTCAGAGTCAGGCTCTTTCTCTATATGATGATAAGTTTGAAACCAGATTTACAGGTGTTACAACTGCTATTGGAAATGTCTATAATCGACAGAAAGACATGATTGATGCTATCAATGCTATGGCTGAAAAATGGATTGCTAAAGCAGATCAGATGTTACAGCAACCTACTAAAACAGAAGGAGTTCTTGAAGAAGTAGAACAAAAACCAGATAAAGATAACGTTGCAGAAGGAAATCCAACACCAGATCCACCAAAAGTTAGTGATGATGAATCCATTAGAGATGCGGTGCTGGTTGATCCTGATGAACCAAAGAAGAAGCCAAATAAGAATGACAATAAGAAGACGGGCAACGGTAAAGCCGAAGTAGGCGATAAAGTTACTTTCTCTTCTGGTAGATATTATGAAGCATCTGATGGTTCTGGTGCGTCTGGTAATATGTATCTTGGCAAGAAAGTTAAGATTACACGAATAAATAAAGGTTCTAAATATCCATACGCTATTGATGCTACGGATGGTACTGAACTTGGTTGGGTAAAACTCAATCAGTTGAAAGGCTATGCTTCTGGTATCATGAGAGTTCCGAATGACCAGTTAGCTTGGACACAGGAACAAGGTGAAGAAGCTATTGTCAGAAATGATGGTAGTATTCTGACTCCGCTTACCAGAGATGTGTCTGTATTAAATGCGGATATGACTAAGAACTTATGGGACTTCATGGGCAATCCTGGTTCATTCTTGAGTGATTATAGTGATGGCGAAAAGTTTGGTGTGAAGAATGTTGATAATTCAAGTAGTGTTGATGTTGGAGGTGTTACAATTCAATGTACACTTCCAAATGTGATTGATTCTAAAGCATTCGTTAGAGAACTTGTCAACAATAAAGATGCTGAAAGAGCCATTAAAGCAATGACTATTGATAGAATCAGGGGTGGAAGCTCTTTGGCTAAATATAAGTATAGAAATTAATTTTAGGGGACTACTCTTTCATCGGAGTAGTTCTCATTTAAAACTTTGGAAGGTTATGGCTAAATAAATTAAATATTCAACGCATTAACGATCGCTATCTGAGCTATGGCGGTCGTTTTTTGCATTTCTTATTAATAATACAAACTATGTAAGTATCAAGAATACTACTAACAGTTCCGTAAACTATAGTAAAAATAACAAAAGATACTGTAAAATGAATATATTTGTGTCAATTGTAATTCGACAAATTTTACACTTAAGAGACTATCTATGATTGGTAGTCTCTTTTTATATAGAAAGAGGTAATTAAATGTCAGATAAAACTGTACGAGATTTACTTGATAAAAGTATAAAACAAGATGTTGCAAAACAACAACAAAATAAGATTCATGAATTGCAAGAGAAGGTAAAAGATATAGAGCAGAATGAATCTGCTCAAATATCTGATATGGATAAAAAATATCTCAAAGATCTCAAACATCAGTGGAATGAACTTTTTATTGAAACTGTAAAAGTTAAAACACAGTATGAACTACTTATTCAAGATGTAAAACTGATGAAAGAAATTACACTTGCAATTAATAAAGGTGACACATGGAAATATAAACTTGCCAGATGGCTTGTAAGATAAATAGAAAATAAATGGTAAAGGTGGTGAAGTATGAAAGCATTAGATTTTGAATATGATGGAACTTTAGCTTCAAGCAAAGGAATTGTAGTTTGTTCATTTGATTCAAGTGATGATGAAACAGTGGATTATGGTTCTAAGATAAATTTTGACGTAACATCTATGAGAAATGGAAAAGAATTTGTCTTGGTTAATTCTGGATATGATGAAGCAGGTGAATTTACTTTTCAAATTTGTAAAGATCCTTATATGCAATTAAATCGGGGAAACAAATATTTCACCACTGATGAACAACGTTTTGTGTATAGATGGCTTAATAGAAACGATGGGTTTCACATTTTAAAAATAATTACATCTGAAAATCAAACTATGCTATTTAAAGGAAGTTTTAATATTGAAACAATTGAATTTTGTGGACAAGTAATTGGCTTTGAATTGACATTTACAATGGGTAAACCATTTGCGACACAGGATTGTAAAACAATCACACATACATTTAAGGCTAATGAACAATTCACTATCATAGATGAGTCAGATGATATAGGGTATATTTATCCTCATATACAGATTAAATGTCTTTCAAGTGGTGACTTAAAAATTATTAATTCTGTTGAAAATCGTACAACTGTAATTAAGAATTGTTCTATAAATGAAGTTATTTCTGTTGATGAGAATTTAAACATATCTACTTCTCTCTCATCTCATAAATTATATAATGATTTTAATTTTGTATTCTTTAGAATTGCAAATTCTTATACAAATAATAAAAATATCATTTCTGCGAATATTCCATGTGAGATTACCATTAAATACTATCCTGTTGCGAAAGGAGTTGGACTTTAAAAATGAATGTACATAAATTAAGAATGGACACCTCTGGCAACGTAGAAGATATTAGTTTTGTTCTTGCTAAGAAAAATGGTGAAAAACTTGGCAATATTACAAATATTATAGATATTACTGCAAAGCATTCCATGAAAGAAGCATCTGAATTTACATTTACTGCATATAAGCAAATGGATGACAATATTATAAAATTTTGGAATGATATCAAAGATTTTAAATTAGTTTGGATTCCAGAATGGGATATGTGGTATGAAATTCATGTAGAAGTAAATGAGAAAGATGAAAATGTTAAGAAAGTTTCGGGAATATCTCTTGGAGAATCTGAATTATCTCAAATTATGTTATATGGAATTGAAATTAATACTGAAACAGACATTGCTAGAGATGATTATAACATACCCACAACATTTTACAATCCAGATCATCCAGAAGCTTCATTAATGGATAGATTGTTTACAGATAAAGCACCACATTATAAGGTTAAACACATTGATAAAAGTTTGATGAATTTACAAAGAACTTTTACATTTGATGATACATCTATTTATGATGCACTCCAAGAAGTTTCAGAAGAACTTGATTGTTTATTTATATTTGGATGTGGTTCTGATGAAAATGGAAAACCAGAAAGAACAATTTCTGTATATGATTTGGAAGCAAATTGTATAGATTGTGGGAATAGAGATACATTTGTTCATAAATGTCCTAAATGTAGAAGCACAAATATCATATTAGGATATGGAGAATACACAAACGTATTTATTTCAAAAGATAATCTTGCTGATGAGATTACATATTCAGTTGATACTGATTCTGTAAAGAACTGCATGAAACTTGCAGCAGGTGATGATTTAATGACCGCTGCTATTCGATCATGTAATCCCAACGGGACAGATTATATCTACTACTTCCCAGATGAAACAAGAGAAGAAATGTCATCAGAATTGCAAGAAAAATTAAAGTCTTATGATGCTTTATATGAAAAGTATCAGTCTGATTATAATTTTACGATAAATGATTCTTTTGTGACAAATTATAATGCACTTGTAAATAAATATAAAACTTATGAAGAAAGTTTAAAAGATACAGAGATTAAGAATCCTATTGTTGGATATCCAAAGTTGATGCGTATTTATTTTGATACGATTGATATGGTGCAACTTTTAAGAAATAAGTTAATGCCACCAGTCGATAAACCAGATAATAACGCAAAATCACAGGGCGAATATTTGATGGCTAATCTCCCATCTTCTGCTTCTACTACTTCTCTTAAAAATCTTTCTGTGTCTACTGCTGATAATATTATGGTTATGTTGGCACAATCTATTGTCAAAGGTGTTTTCAAAGTTACAGTTACAAATACTACATTGTCTAATAATGTATGGAAGGGTAAGTTTAATTTAGAGAATTATGCTGATAAAGATGATAAATTTACTTCGCAATTTGTATCAATTAGCATCAATGAAAACTATGAATCATATGTAAAACAACGTATAGATTCTATTCTTGCTCGTTCAGATGAAAACTATTATGATATCGTAGGATTATTCAAACAAGATATGACTGTATTTAAATCACAGTTGAAAAAATATTGTTTAAATACATTGCAAATATTCCAAAAGTGTTGTCAGTCTTGTATTGATATGATGGTACAACAAGGAATTTCTTCAAACAGTACATCAAGCATGTATGGAATCAATACAAAAGTCCTGTATGAGAATGTATATATTCCTTATTATAATAAGATGAATGCAATTCAAGATGAGATTAAAGTACGTGAAGATGAATTATATACTGTTGAAGGAAAATATAATAATCAAAATCAACTTGTGCAAGATGGTATTCAAATTGAAATTGAAAGAATTATCACAGAAGTACAAGATGCGCTGAATTTTAAAAACTACATTGGAATTGATTTATATAAAGAATTTAGTTCATTTATTCGTATGGATAAGTTTTCTAACGATAATTACATTTCCGATGGACTCAACAATACAGACTTAATGAAAAATGCAATTGAGTTTATTACAGTTGCTACAAAAGAATTATTTAAATCTGCTACTCTCCAACATTCTATCACAGGAACAATTAAGAATTTCTTACGAATGAAAGAATTTGAACCTGTGACAAATAACTTTAAAAATGGTAACTGGATTTGTGTTGGAATTGACGATAAGGTATATCAATTAAGAATTATTGAGTATGAAATTGATTTCTCTGACACGCAAAATATTAGTGTTACGTTTTCTGATATCATAAAACTTCCAGATGGAATGTCATATTATGAACGACTGGAAGAAGTAGCTTCAAAGATGGCTACATCATATAATGGTGTAGTTAGACAGTCTACTATCAACACTAATTTCAAGAATAAAATGAACGAAATGATTGCTAAAGGTTTAAGTATGACCAATACAAAAATCGTTAGCAATGCAGATAACCAGGATATCACATGGGATGAGCATGGATTATTATGTCGTGAGTATGATGATATTATTTCCGATTATACAGATTCACAGTTAAAAATTATTAATCATGGAATTTATATCACTGATGATAATTGGAAAACTGCAAGAGCTGGTATTGGTAATTTTATTTATTACGATCCAAAAGATAAGACATATAAGGAGTCTTATGGTGTTATCGCTGATACTCTTGTAAGTAATTTAATCCTTACAAGTGAAGTAGGTATTTACAATGAAGAAAAGTCTATTGAAATGGCTAAAGATGGAATTATTGTAACTACCAATACTATGAACAAAAATATATTTACAATTCGTAAGGAAATTACAGATGATGAAGGTAACATAACTTATGAAAGACAGTTATATATTGATGATAATGGAAATATCAGATTAGCAGGAAACGCTTCTATCGCATGGGATAGTATCACAGGAACAGAAAATGTTGTTGTGAAAGATACTCTAAATGAGTTTATGGCTACTGTCAAAGAACAGATTGATGGCAAGATTGACACATTCAGACAGAGTGATGATCCATCTGTAAATTGGACTGACGAAGAAAAGAAATCACATGAAAATGATTTGTGGTATGATACTACAAATAATATCGTAAAAATGTGGAATGGTTCTACATGGGATGATTTCACAGGTGATGTGCCAGAATCAGTTTGGAATGAGATTAATGGTAAGGCACAGATATTTACTGATACTCCAAAAACACCTTATAATAAAGGGGATTTATGGTTTGTTGGTGAAAATGGTATATATATTGATGCAGAACACCCAAATGAATATAAGAATGAAATCCTTACTTGTATAAATCCTAAAGCTGATGGAACTTCATTTAGTATTGATGATTGGCAAAAGAAAAATAGCTATACAGACAATTCAGCGTTAAATGAATTTAAGAATAATGTAGGCTATACTCAAATTAACAGTGAATGGGTAATTTCGCCAAATATCAAAGGTGGACATTTAATGATTACTCAGAATGGAAGTCAATATTCTGCTGAGATTACACCAGACGGTAAGCTAAAAGCTACAGGTGCGGAAATTACAGGTGCAATTACTGCTACTTCTGGTATTTTTACTAACGTAGATATTCAGAGTGGTAAAATTGGTGGATTTACGCTTGCAAATAATATATTGTCAAGTAGTTTTGCAACAATCAGCCCATTATCTTTATCATATGGAAGCAATTTTTCTGTTGATTCAAGTGGAAAGTTAAGTGCGAATGGTGCAACTATTACAGGTGATATTAATGCTACTTCAATTTATGCAAAAGACAGCTATAAGATATATGCGAGTGGCTTAGGAAAATCTATAAAAGCCATATGGTGTGGTGATAATTGGGAGCCAAACGATGGATATGTAGATTTATACATTGGAAATGATTCTAAATCTTGGGCAGCGTTTATAGATAAAACGTCTAGTGATTCTAAATTTTCTCGAAGAGCCATTGTGGCTTCACAGTATTTTAACACAGGCAACCGACAAAATAACTATTCTTCTGTGAATTGTGTCACCGATCAAGACACGACATATGTCGAACTTACAACTATAAGTAAAGATACACCTGCTTCCGTAAGACTACAAATTGCTAATGATAGCGGATTATGTTTCATTCCAGGCGATGTAAATGATAGTGCATTGACTTACGATGAAACAATTAAACTTGGAACAAAAAGTCATAAATGGATGCAAGTTTGGACTAAAAATCTGTATGCAAACGGAGATACAGTTAGATTCTCTGGAATATCCGCAAAATCTTCAACTAGATATCTTGTTATTGATAGTAGTGGAAATGTTGGATATAGAGATGGTAACGGTGGGGGAAGTGAATTAGTTCAAGAATATACTGCTGGCGTTGGTATTAAAATTGTAAACAATAAAATTAGTTTAACTGGGACTTCTAAAGATAATTATAGGTATGTCAGAAACCCTATTGACGGAACACTTCATATGTCTAATGGTTGTGGATGGGATCTTGTTAATACAGATAATAAAGAAGTTACAGGAATTTACTGTAATGGTAGTAATGAAGTAATAATAAGTGAAAAAGATTATGATACCATATTACGTGGATCATCCATACAATTAGGAAACAGCAACACAATTGTTAAGATTCCATATTTGCCAAATTATACATCTGCGTCAAAATATCTTGTAGATGATGGCAAGGGGAATATAGGTTGGAAAACAATTTCTTCTAGTGGCGGTTCTCTCACAGGTGGATTAACCATTAAATTAAACGGAACTTCTCAGATAAGTTCATGGAAAGGCGCATCAGATGCATCTGTAAACATAACGGCAAGTAGTATTGGAGCTGCTACTACAAGTTGGGTTGAAAGGGCATTTGGAAGTAGAATAGATGTTTCTAATGGATATTTATACTTATATAACAATAATGGTTCTCAATTAAGCTCCGTACAATTACCAACAAGTTCTGGTGGTGGAACAACGTATTATGGAGGTACAGGTATTACTATTTCTGGAAATACTATTTCTGTCGATAGTACTGCTTCTTCTACTCATACACATGACAGTATTTCAAATGGAAGTAAAACCATTACTGTAGGTAGTGGATTAATGTGTGGAAGCACAAGCGGATGTAGTATTGGTCTTGAAACAGAACCTTGGAAAAATGGATGGTTTACAGGTACGGTTATGTATGGAAATTTGAAAAAAGGTTCTGATAGAAATGTTAAACATGATATTTGTATTTATGATAATAAAATAGAACAAGCATATATGAATTTCCAAGGCGTTTCTTATAGATATAATTATTATGATGGTTATGATTTAGGAGATAATATTCATTATGGATTTATAGCCCAGCAAATTCAAGAATCGTTAATAAAAAATGGAATTTCTAGTGAAGATTCATCATTGGTTAATTGCACCACATACGATAAGCCAAATTCAAAAGGATTACTTAAAGAATACTCTTTATCTTATGATGAGTTCATTTCTCTCAACACTCATATGACACAAAAAGCTCATCATCGTATTGACTCTCTCACACAAGACAACCAAAAACTAAAAAACACTATTCTCTCATTACAAGGAGAAATTGCAATCATAAAACAAAAATTGGAGGAATTAGCATGATTAAAATTAACACAACAACTAACGTAAATGCAAATATTTATGTTGGAGATGCAGAAAATCAGAAGAACGTAGCTTATGCAAACGCATCTGTAAGTAAAAATGGTGATGTTTCTATTAATAAATCTATTCAAGATGGCGAAGCATTCAAAGCGAATAAAGAATCAGTTCTGAAAGATTTCACAGAGTTTGAAACTTATGTGTATAGCTTAGTAGATACTGCTGAATAGAATATAATCACATAAATTACAATGACAGACTATGGATTAATTTCTGTAGTCTGTTTTATTATACCCAAAATCAAGGAGAAGAAATTATATGAAATATAGAAATATTGAAATCATTAATGTAATTAACTTTCTAAATAAATTTGGCGATATGAAATTACCTGCAAAAATTAGCTTCGCTATCATTAAGAATCAGAACTATTTCAATAAAGAATATAAAGATTATACTGATGTTCTGCAAAAGATGTATGAATCTTATTCAGACCACTTTAAGAAAGATAAAGAGGGGCAAGTTGTTGTAAATAAATCTGGCATTCCAGAACTTGATGATAAAGATGTTGCCAATAAGATGTATGAGGAAATCAATGATTTACTATCTCTTGAGGTTGAAGTAGGAAGATTTTATATTGATGAGTCTACATTTGACTATGATGATTCAAAATATGATGTATTAACGCCAAAGGATATGTTTGCCTTAATGGACTTCTTATGTCGTAAAGATGAGGATAAAACAGAATGACAGAACAAGAATATAAACAGAAAGAAGCAAAAATAAAAGAACGTAATAAAAATATTACGATGAAACGGAAACTTCATCGGATGAAAAAGAGTAGATTCAAATTCAAAAAAATACGTACAAGTAAAAAAGTTCTCTGGACAATCATTGTGATCTGTTTGGAGATTTTATTTTTCTCTGAATATATGGCATTAAAAACTGAGGACACAAGTTTTATGTATGCACTTATTGGAGTAGCTACTACTCTCATACCTACTGCACTAGGTTATTTCAAAATGAGTGATAATGAGCATAAACGTGGTCAATTTGAAATGCCATTAAATGAGGACTACTCTTCCACCGTTGATGAACAAACTGACAGCGATAATGCTGTTGGATAATAAATAACACAAGGGCTAACCATTAAGTAATCAAAAGTATAGAGATATATACTTAAACATAGATAAAAGTGGACGCATTATGTCTTTTATTTATGGCTTAATGATAGGTCTCAAGCCTGAGTGACTGCTACTATCGAAAGGTATGTTGCAGATATGAACTATGTTAGGTAGTATTGATAACACGGAAACACATGTCCTCTACTTGACCTTGGCAAGAAGAAAAATTCTCCGAAAGGAAGGTGTCAGAAATGACAAATTATGCTTTTGTGTTAGATGCTAATGGAAAGCAATTAGCACCAACAAAAGAACAGAAAGCTTGGTTCCTTATCCGTAAGAAGCGAGCGACATTGGTAAGTAAATATCCAATGGTAATCCAGTTAAAAAAGGAAATTTCAGATGAACAAATTTGCAAAGATGAAATCTGTTGTGGAATTGATGATGGTGGGATTCATGTAGGTTTAGCTTTAGTTCAGAAATGCAAAACAAAAAATAAGGTTGTTTTTAAAGGAACCATTGAGCAGCGTAATGATGTAAAGCATCTTATTGAAGTAAGAAAAGGTTATAGGAATTATCATCGCTTCCATAAAAGATATAGACAAGCAAGATTTAATAATCGAAAATCTTCTAAACGAAAAGGTCGAATAGCACCAAGTATTTTCCAAAAACGTCAAGCTACTATAAGAGTTATAAAGCAACTTAATAAATGGATTAATATAGCAAATTATTCATTGGAAGATGTAGCTATTGATATAAGAGCATTAACTGATGGCTATAAATCATATCGGTGGAAATATCAGCAATCAAATCGATTAGACGAAAATATCCGCAAAGCGGTTATTTTAAGAGATGGTTGTAAATGCATGGAATGTGGAAAGTCTAATTGCAGGTTAGAAGTTCATCATATCAAGCCCAGAAGATTAAATGGCTCAAATACTTTAGACAATTTAATTTCATTATGTGAAAAATGTTATCAAAGAACAGAAGGACGAGAAGAATTATATATGGATAGATATTTTTCTATATTAAGCTCTACAGATAATAAGAATCTTGATTATGCACAGCATGTAATGATTGGCAAAAAATGGTTAAGAGAACAGTTATCTGAATTAGGAACATTAATATTAACTACTGGGGGAGACACAGCTAATAAACGTATTGATTGGAATATTGAGAAATCACATGCTAATGATGCTATTTGTATAACTGGTTTGCAACCAGATACCTGTAATGTGAAAGAATGGACTATTAAACCTATGCGTAGACAAAGCAAAGCAAAAACAGATAATGTTTTAGGGATTAAGCATAGAGATTTAGTGGAGTATACATTTAAAAATGGAGAAACACATAGAGGATATGTAACTGCGTTATATCCAAAACAAAATGCAATAAATTTTCAAAGTCCTACAAAACATTGTAAGAAAGTTAATGCAAAGAAGTGTAAATTAATCTGGAAATATTCCAAAATATACTGGTTAGACAATGTGTTGTAAACACTCTTGTCTATGCTTATACACAATTAATTATATATTTTAAAGGAGGATGCATATGGATATTTTAAATGGTATCAAAAATTTCTTATCATTCATCAATGATAATTGGACTACTATCTTAGTTATCATTGGTTTGGCTTTAGCTTTATGGAAGAAAATTGAATCATATTCAAAACTCTCCACAGACAAGAAAATTGAAATTGCTAAGAAACAGATTTCTGAAAATATCTTGAAGCTGATTACTCAAGCTGAGAAAGATTATGCTGAATGGGAAAAGGCAGGAAGCATCAAGCGTAGTGAAGTAATCAGTGAGATTTATAAAGAATATCCCATTCTTGCAAAAGTTGTAAATCAAGAGGAACTTGTTAAATGGATTGATGAACAGATTGATAACGCACTCCCAACACTGAGGGATATTATTAAACAAAATGAAAAAGATACATCAGATACAGGAAAGTAATGAGGTAAATAATCATGGACAAAAATATGGCAAATCGTATGTGTTGCGATTTAGATATCCGAGATTATTACACAAAAGCTCCTATAATGCGTGTTGACTTCTGTAATACAACAACATATGGATTTAATTCTGATGCTGTTTTTGCAAGAAGAAATGGTTCAAAATATATAAAATTTGAATCTCCACTTGAAGGGAATATTGACATTACATTTCAAGTGCATCCATTTAAAGTATATTCTCTGTTAAATGGTGGTCAAGTATTAACTGATGCAATTATCGTAAGGCGTGAAAACATTACAGCATCCACAAATGGAACACTGATTTTACAACACTCTCCTATTATGGGGAGTGTTTTTGTATATACAGAAGATGATTTTACAGGGCAAGAAATACAAGGTTCTGTTGCAGGAAATACGTTTATTGCACAAACAACTTCTGATATCAAATCTGGTCAAACTTATACCGTTGGTTATCTTGAAAATAAAGCCGAAGATGTAAAACGTATAGCATTTAATAATCGCAACTACTCTTCTGCTTATTACATTCAGATGATGACAGAAAACAAGGACGAATATGGTAATAATATCGGAATGCGTCTGATCGCATATAAATGTTATCCGAAGCGTGAATTAGAGATTAATTTTTCTTCTGATGATTCTCCTGCCGAAATTACAATGTCGTTTGAATGTTTTCAAGATGAAGATGGAAACGTCATGGATATGGTTGCACTTGATGAGGATGAAGAAGATGAATATGAAGATATTTGGATTAATTTCGCAACAGGTACATTGGAAACTTACTCACCTACTTATTACATACAAAACGGATATTTATTACAAAACGAAGTAAAGGAGAATGGATATTAATGGCTACAAAAAATCTCGGAAAAGTTTTTATGACTCCAAAAGGTCAATGGGATAAAACTTTAAGTTATACAAAATTAGATATTGTAACAAATAAAATCGGAAAAATCAGTAGTGGATATATTGCTACTACTGACATTCCAAAAAATACAGCAATTACTGATGCTAAGTGGTTAAAATTATTTGACCTTAACGATGGTGATGTTACAGATGAATATAAAGCATTACAGAAAGATGTAACTAATAAGGCTACAAATGTTGATACAAATAAAAAAGCAGTAGATACGATTTATACTGCTATGCAAAAATTGTATGATGTGGAGATTTCTACTACTACTCCAACAAATGAGCGTACAGGACTGTGGGTAAATCCTGATGATGAACAATTAGTAAATATTCCAGAGTTAAAGGATAATGTAGTAAACACAATAGACACATGGAGTTCACAAAAAATCTACACAGAGTTACAAGCTATTTCAAAATATATTCCAACAGAGGATGAAGAAAAAGCATATGTATTTGGAGGTGATAAATAATGGCAGATGTTAAAACTGAAAAGAAATTTGCGAGTCTTGAGACTGCAAAGAAAATTAATGATGATGTTGCTTCGCTAAAGGAAGATTTATATGATGTCAGTAAAAATCTTATCAATAATAAAGCGATGGTTGATGGATACTATACTACTACAACCACAGAACCTACTATAAAAGAAAATACTGGATTAAAATGTATTTTGGTTAAAATTAAGGGAAATACAGTTTATACATTATCTAGTGTTTCATATTCATCGGTATTTTATGATGCAAACAAACAGAAAATTTCTGTATTAGACAAATCAAATTCAGCCCTTACATTTACCTCGCCATCTAATTCTAAATATATATCTATATCTGCCTATAATGAATACGCAAAAACCGTAATGCTTGTGGAAGGCAATACATTACCAGTTGAATTTGAAAATTATAAGTATGAAAACGCAATGACAATCGCTAAAAAAGCGCTAGAACTCACGGAATCAATTGATTACAAGGTTTATCATGTCGGAGTTGGGCAGGAATACACTAATTTTACCAATTTAATTAAGAAACTTGATGGGGACGCGACTAAAAAAATAATTTATATACACCCAGGGATTTATGACATTTTTGCTGAATATGGTGGAAGTAGTTTCGCTAAAACAATTGCTGATACCGATTGGCGAAAATGGAGTGCAGTAGTTCCACCAAATACAAGAGTGATTGGTTTGGGTCGAGTTGTCTTTAATTTTTTGCCATCGAGCGATGAATGCACGAAAAATAGTATATCTGTATTATCACCAATAAATACAAGTGGAAGTTGCATCATTGAAAATATTACAATTAATTGTAAAAATTGCAGATATGGAATACATGATGAAACAAGTGGATTGAGCGAATTTTATTTTGCAGAAAAAATGTTTAAAAATGTGAGGGTGTACCGTACTGCTAACGATACTGGACTTTCATCCCCTTATGGACACGCGTATGCAAGCGGATTTGATGTTGGTGTAAATGTATCTTTCGAAAACTGTATTTTCGAATCACCTTCATTAGCATGGTCTGTCCATGACAGAGTTGTGAAAGGCATTATAAATAATGGCGGTATTTTCAACTTAAAGCACTCTATTTTTAAAGGAGATAGCTATGCAGGTTTACAGTTTTTAAACAACAACACTGACCCGTCAGAAACAATAGTTAATATTATAGATTGCGATGTAAATAAACTTAGGGTGGAAAAAGTAAGCAAATCCTCAGCACAAAAAAATGGATATAATATTACAAGTAGATTATGCAAAAATATTCCAGTAATCACAGATTTTGATGATGACAACGATTACCCATACAAAGCACTTAATGTTATTAGTTAACTAAAGTGTGCTTTAGTTAATTAGTTAAAAATTCTTATCAAAAAAAAGAGTTGACACATATAACTCACTGTGTTATATATGTTGTAACATATGAAACGGAGGTTTAACAAATGACAAAGTTACAGATGTTGCAAGAAATGGACAAACATTGTTGGGGACATGACACCGATGAGCAATCAACGTATTCAGAAGTCAAAGAAGATTATGATGAGATGGTTGATGAACTTTCTGATGATTTTCCGTTGTTCCCGAATCCAAGAGATACAGATGCCGAAGATGAAGATGGAATTTAATAATTTAAAATAAACACTATATTAACAGGTCTGCTTATTATGGCAGATCTGTTTTAATGTCTAAAATTATTTCTAAGAAACGGGCAGAAGAAAGTTCTCCTGCCCTACTCTCTTACTTACTCAAGTCTAACAACCTATGCAAATATGAGTCTGTTTGTAACGCATCAGGACTCTCACTGTCATTAACAACCACAAGTTTATTTGTTTCATTTTCAATGATTTGCCTGATGTAATCAAACACATGCAATGTATGGATGAAACTTTGCATTTGTTCATATGTAATCATGTGAGCTTCATCTGTCATCTCGAATATAAGAATCTTTAGACCTTTTCGATGTTTATACATTTTGATGAACTCATTAATCTTTTGGTCATCAGATGTATTTAACTCGTCTACCACATAACTTTCGATGTGATCAATCCTTATACAGAGTAACTTAATGTAATCTTTAATCTCATATAATGCCATATTTACCACCTCCTTTCTGGATAGGGAAATTATACCTAATTGAAAGGCACATTTCATTGTAAAAAATTTGGTAAATATGGAAATATTTGGATGCTATTTTAGCATCTATTTTTAATTTTACAACTAAAATATTGAAAATTTTAATTACCGCAATTTAGGAGGTATTTATAAATGATAAAAATGAATTTAGGATCAGCTAAGATTCGTGATCCAAAAACAAAACAATTTAATCCAATTGCAGGATTAATTGGAGAATCTGCTTATCAGACTGCCGTTAGATTAGGAACTTTTAGCGGAACTGAAAAAGAATGGAATGATTATATCAAAACAGAGCGTGAAAAAGCTCTTGAAGATATTCGTAAAGCAGGTGAGGATTTATCCACTTATATCTCTGTGCAAACTTTTGTTGATGTTAAGCAGAAAACACCACATATTGATACAGTAAAAAATTACTATAATTTACAGCGTACAGGTAAAGTTTATCAGACAAAAATTTGGAAATTTGCTACTAATCCTACTTCTACAGGTGAAAAACTCCTAGACAATGCAGGACTTGAATTTGTTCCATCTACAGACACCACAGAAGGAAAAGACGACTATCTCAATGGTAATCATCCTATGTTTGAGTGGGTGCATTGTAATTACAAGCGTAATGATGATGGTACTGCTTATCCTGTTGCTATAGAATATGATGATAACTATGCTACTACAGGTGCAGTTGATGTAGGTGCTATGCAGATGAGCTTCTACTGGAACTGGGATGCGTCTAATCCAGAGTATGATCTTGTTACTATTTCTGATATGCCAAATGAGAAGTATGGATTAAAACCGTGGACAGAATGTAAACGTACTGATGGTACAGTTCTTCCATATTGTATCGGTTCTGCTTATGTATCGGGTGTTGCTTTTGATGGATTACTTAGAAGTCAACCTGGACTAAAACCTGAGAAATGGCAATGTCATAATAATATGATTACAAATTATCAGAAGAAAGGTAAAGGACATTGGGGAGCTGGTGCAGAAAGAAATACATTCCAGATTCTTTTTAACATTATTAAAGGTGCTACAAAAAATAGTCAGAGTCTATTCCAAGGTTGTACATCATATAATTTCCAATACTCTGCTTCTATTCAATCTGCGGATGCACATACATACTTCCCTGTTACAAATGCACAGGCACAAAATATTCTTGTTGGTTCTTATGTATCAGTTGGATATGGAGAATTAAAAACTGATACTAATACAGTAAATATTGATCGTGGAGTAAAGAATATGCACAAATATGCCGATGATGTAAAAGTGTTGCGTATTGAAACACTTGATGAGAATAATAAAGCTGTATATCTTGACATTGAAACAGGATTTAATACTACTCCTGTTAAGTTATCCGATACGGTAAATGCATCCATTACTCTCTCATCTATGCATTGGTGGTCTGGAACTACGGATAAAGTTATTGGTAGACATGATGGAAGTTATGTTTCTAACACTGATGGAAAACATCCATATAGAGTACAGGGTCGTGAGTATGCTGTAGGTGGATATATGGTTGCATCTGATACAGTTATGGATTTCCAAAGCGATTATAGCAAGAAAGTATATATTGCTCCAAAAAGTCTTGCTCATAGTTCTTCTGACGCAACAATTAGAAGTAAATATACATGCATTGGTACAATTCCTGCTAATTCAGATGGAAAAGGATCTGATTATTGGATTGGTGACATTTCAGTTGATGTTAATACTGGTGGATGGTTCCCATCTGCAAAAGGTTCTTCAAATTCCCAAGGTTGGGCTGATATGTTATACGCAGGTGGTACAAGCACTTCTGGCACAAGAGAATATCTGATGGGCGGTCATCTTGGGGCTGGGTCTTATGCTGGTTCTGCGTTCCTCTCTGCCTGGAGCGGGATTTCTTGGGTTAATTGGTGCAATCTCGGTGCCGATTAAAAACAGGTTGTCCAAGGGGTGAATTTTTGAACGAACTTGCGAAGCAAGTGAAGAGAAAAAAGAGGGGACTTCTCCCCTCTTAATAAAAAAGAAAGAAGGTAACTACTTATCAAAGAAATATGGTCACAAGAACGAGTAAATATATTTAACGATTCTGTAGATAAAATGATTAATGGTTTGAATCAATATCAAGCTATTGCATTTACAGACGGTGCATATTCGCAAAATAAAAATAAAGGTGGATATGGCATTGTTTTATTTACTCAAGACAATAAAGAAACTTATGATAAAGTATTTCGTTGGAAAACACAATCTCACCAACAAATCATAAAACTTCATAATGTCGGTGCTGAATGTGAAGCTGTAAAATTTGTTGTTAAGAAAGCTATCGAAAAAAATCTTCAAAAAATCACTATATTTTATGATTATGAAGGAATACTTAAATGGCTCACAAGAGAATGGAATGCAAATCAAGAATATACTAAGGATTATGCAAACACTATGTTACTATACTCAAAACAAATTCAAATAGGTTTTGTAAAGGTAAAATCCCATTGTGGAATAACATACAACGAATTAGCAGATGAGATTGCAACAAACGCATTATTAAAACCTTAAACAGAGAATTAATCAAGAGTGTGAAAGCACTCTTATTTTATTGTACAAATTTAGGAGGAAACCATTTGGAAGAACATAATGAAGCAAAATATATTGTTTATTGTCATACCAACAAAATAAATAATAAAAATACATTGGTCAAACTTGTCATACATTAAAAATCAGATCTGGTAAGGATGGATGTCGGTATCATGCATGTGCATATTTTTGGAATGCTATTCAGAAATATGAATGGGATAATTTTGAGCATGAGATTTTATTCGAAGATCTTTCTAAGGAAAGTGCTGATAGAATTGAAAAAATATTAATTCAAACTTTTAAAACGCAAAATTCTAACTATGGATATAATATTCAGAATGGTGGCACATTTGGGAATACTGCCCCACCAGAAGATTTGACTGGTAAACAATTTGGTCGGCTTACTGTCATTGGTAGGGATTTCTCAATTAATAAAGAAGTTAGATGGTTATGTCAATGTAGTTGCGGTAATCCAGAATTAGTTAGCGTGAGTACACATAATCTCAATAGATGTTATACACAGTCATGCGGTTGCTATAGAAAAGAAAAAGCAAAACAAGATAGTACTATTCATGGAATGACTGGCACAAAAATTCATAATAAATGGTTATCTCTTATTGCTAGGGAGAATGTTTGCAATGAATGGAAACAAAACTTTATGAATTTCTATGATTGGGCGATGTCTCATGGATATGAAGATAATTTATTTTTATGTCGTATAGAATTAGATAAAGGATTTAATCCAGATAATTGTATATGGATGACAAAGAAAGAGTACATAAGAAAAAATCAATCAAAATCGTATACATATGATGGTAAGACCATGACTCTTCCAGAATGGGCTGAGTTATACAATATTAATTTAGAAACATTAAAACATAGAATTAACAAATATGGAATGCCAATCGAAGAAGCATTGACAAAACCAATAAAGAAAAAACATTATTATACATATAATAACGAAACTCATTCTATTCCAGAATGGGCTAGTTTATATAATTTGAAAACAAAAACTTTAGAAGCCAGATTGAATAGAGGTAAATCTATTGAAGAAGCTTTAAGTATGTAAAATAAGTATTAAACGGTCTTACACTACGGGCGGTAATCTTAGGGATAGGTCTAATGCTGGTACTGCATACCTCAATGCCAGGAGCAGGATTTCTTGGGATAATTGGTACAATCTCGGTGCGGAATATATTTAAAATATTTATTCTTTAGTAGTGTGTTTCGTACTTGTAAAAAAGTATTTAATCGAAAGATTAACGTAACCTGATGGTTAAAATTATTTTCATAAACCAACCTCGCTAACATAGGAGGAACTATATTCTAATATAGTTGGGCTTAGTAGTATTGACGAAAAGCCTTTTAAATATAATCGTGTATACGATATATGAATTGATAAAATATACTATCTAATATTTATTTTATATACAAAAAAATAAAACAGGAGGTATTATGCACGAAGAAATACTGTAAAAATATCGACATTACAAATCGTGATTTAATTTCAAATGCAACATATCGTTGTCTAGCAGACAAATATAAACGTAACGATACACTGGAATTATTATCCGATATTTCTGGATTAAGAAAATGTCAAATATACAACATCTATTATCGGTACGGTAGAAAAGCAATAAGACCATTTGTTGAAATTCTAATAACTGTAATTCGTTCAGAACTTATCAGCAAATCTATATCATTTCCACCAATCTGGTACAAAGAAAAGATTGATCCTTCTTCTCATAAAATCCGTAATATAGGAATCCAACATGTAAAACAACAAATATATGATTATATTGCAATTGAAGGACTTAAACCATTATTATGTCGCATAGGCGTTCATCAATATGCTTCTATCAAAGATAGAGGATGCTTAAAAGGCTCTCGTATAATACAAAGATGGATGCGTAATAAATCTCTTAAATATTTTGCTAAACTGGACATTCGTAAATGTTATCCATCCATTCCACAGGATAAGTTAATTCAATTCTTAGAAAAACATATTAAAAACGATATGTTAATGTGGCTTATCAAAGAACTTGTTAATAGCTTTGAACAAGGCTTATCTATTGGCTCTTTTCTTTCTCAATACCTCTGTAATCTGTATCTATCCCAAATATATCACTTTATAGGACATCTACACAAAGTAAGAAGACATAAAGATGGAACTAAGTCTTCTATTTGTCTTGTATATCATAGATTGTTCTATATGGACGACATATTAATGATTGGAACATCAGCTAAAGACATGCATAAAGCAGTCAAGGAAGTTATTAAATATTGCAAATCTCTTGGTCTAAAAATAAAAGAATCATGGTTTGTACAGAAAATGTCATTTGTTGATAGAAAATGTGATGGATCATTTATTGATATGATGGGATTCCGTATTTATAGAACTCATATTACTATTCGTAGACGAGTATTTAAAAGAATTCGCAGAATAGCTATACGAATATGGAAACGAATAAAGACTCATCAAAAAGTTTTAGAATCTCATGCAAGAAAAATAATCTCCTACTGGGGATTGTTAAAAAATAGTAACTCAGTAAAAGTAATTCAAAAATATCATGTAAAAGATATTATGAAAATCTCTAAGAAAGTGGTGAAAGAATATGACAAAATCTCGCTTTATGGAAAAGCAGCCTTCTGTTAAGGTTGTTGAAAAAGATAAGGTATACGCATACGTCTGTCTAAATGAAACAGAAGTTACAGAAAATCATGTTAATGATAGAGAATCTGTTTCTATAACTATGTATGAATATGACTACAATGAAATCATTGAAGATATTGGTGTTCTGGATATTGATGATATCAAAGCCAATCCAGAAAAATATCTCAATTATGAAAAAGCAGTTGAAAAGACTGACAAAGAACGTATTGCAGAACTTGAAGCAATGAATGCAGAACTGTCTACTACTGTAGATAGTATCTTAACTGATGTATTACCTACCCTTATGGGTGCGTAATTATATAACTCTATTAATAGAAAGGACATAGAAAGGATATGAAAGATATGACAACATTTATTGCACGTATGATTATGAAAGAAGCAGACAAAAGTATTGAAGCAGGTCAGAAGAAATACAGAGCGTATTTTGTGAAAACTAAACTGTATAAGAACTGGAAGGAAGATGTAGATACTATTCTCATTACAGATGGTTATGATGATGTAATTGTTGAAGCATGAATAAAAAGAATGTATAAACTTTTGTCGAAGAGGTGAGATACCTCTTATTTTTATGCTCAAATTTAGAGGGAGTCTTGTGTTATAGCAAGGCTCTCTATTTTTATGAAAATGAGGTGATTTTATGGCTAAATATACACAGTCACAAATGAATATTTTAATTAAAATTATCGCCGCTGTAGAAACTGGTGGTCAAATATATGGTCAAGCTAGATATGATGATTATACTCCTGCTTATGCTAATTGTTCTAATGAAACATCATGTACAATTGGTGCTTTTCAAGAGTATGGAAGTTTAGCAAAAGGATTATTACAAGAAATTTTAAATACTTATCCAACAACTTTCAGAAAGTACGATAATGCAGGAATTGAATCAGATTTACAACGTGCATCATGGACAGGTTATAGTCCTGCTAGAGGTTCTGCAAAAGCTAAAGCAATTCAAGCAATTATCAGTTCTCCTGATGGAATTAAAGTGCAGAATAATCGCATTCAAAAACAAATGGAATCTCATATCGCATTCGCTCAGAAACAAGGTGTATCTGATGTGGATGCTCTTTTTATGTGTGCAAACTTTATTCATCAAGGTGGTCAATCTGCTTGTACACGTATCTTAAAGAAAACGCAAAAGCCATATACATTAGATCATTTATATGCAGCTTGCAAAACTGATACAGGTAATCAAGTTGGTGCTTATAAGACAAGACAACAAAAAGTATATGGTTGGCTAAAAGAAAAAATCAGTAACAAAAACATATCTAATAACAACTCAAATAATACCCTACAAGGAAGTGATAATATGACAACAGAAAAAGCAATTAATGCTCTTATTGCTACTGCTCAGGCGGAAATTGGATATATGGAAAAGAAATCTAATGCACAACTTGATGATAAAACAGCAAATGTTGGGGATGGTAACTATACAAAATATTGGAGAGATTTAAAGCCGTCATGGAATGGATCTGCTTGGTGTGCTGTATGGGTATCGTGGTGTATGTATAAGACTTTTGGACTTGAAACTGCGAAAAAATTACTTAAACATGAGAATGATTTCCCATATGTTTATTGCCCTACTCTTGGCGCAAGATTTACAAAATATGCTAATCCTCAGCGTGGAGACATTGTAATCTTCTATCGCAATGGAACATTTGCTCATACTGGTATTGTTACTAAAGTTGAGGGTGATAAGTTCTACACAATTGAAGGAAATACAAATAATGGAAGCACGATAATAGCCAATGGAGGATCGGTATGTTCCAAAAGTTATAATAATTCAAATCTTCCAGGCACTAAATTCTGTCGTCCAGATTACTCTATCGTTAAATCAATTATGAACTCATCTTCTACTTCAAAACCATCCACATCAACCTACAAAAAATGGGTAGGTGCAGCCACAAAAGATGGCACAGATGTATTCGCAAATCCTACAGGAACATCAAAATTATCTACATATCCAAAGCTAAATAAAGATAATTTAGTAGATGTAATTGGTGTGTCTGGAACACGTTATCAAGTGAAAATTGCAGATAAATTTGTAGGATATGTTGAAAAAACCAACATCAAAGATCCTAATGCAGTTGTTACAAAACCTAGTGCTTCTACAAGTAAACCTAAATATCCATTTGTCGGAGAAGTAACCGCATCTGAGTTAAATGTGCGTACTGGCGCAGGAACAAATTATGGTAAATTATCATCTTATCCAATTCTTAAAAGAGGGAACTTAGTAGATGTGTTAAAAGCCAAAAAAGATACATCTGGAAATAAATGGTATCAAGTTAGAATTGCAGGTAAGTACACAGGTTATGTATCTGCTCAGTACATTAAGAAGAAATAATTTTAGCTTTTTGCGGAAAGGATTGAGGGATATGAGATGATTAGTACATTAAATGAGATAAATTCACAGGGGATATTTACAATTATCCTCTGTGTAGTATTAGTTCTTCTATTGATCGTAGAAGGTACTAAATTATGGAAAGGAACGCTTGAATCACTTGACTTGAAGTCTGGTAAGGAATTAAGAGAAAACGCCGTAAATGAACGACTAGACACATTAGAAAGCGAATTAGAAAAAGTCAAGACAACATTTCTTGATAATCAAGAAACGTATCATGGACAAAGTATTGAAATTCGTAATAATCTTCAAGAGAATCAAGAGAATTTGAGTAAACAAATGGCAGAATTAAAACAACTATTTATCAATAAAGAAATTGATGATATGCGTTGGGAAATGTTAGATTTTGCAAGTGCGATTATGAATCATCGTAGATGCAGCAAAGAACAGTATGATCATGTTATTGATACATATGTTAAGTATGAACAGATACTTGAAGAAAATCATATGGAGAATGGTCGAGTAACATCTTCTATGGAATTTGTAAATGATAAATATAAAAAATTAATGAGTGTTGGGTTTGATCACGATAAATTAGAAGAATAAATAATTATAGGGTAATCAGATTAATTTCTGGTTACCCTATTTTTTACGCTTACATACTGATTACTGGAATATAAACAAGATTTGTATTCTTATTGTTACAATTTTTTAAAACGGCACGATATAACATCATGGCTTCTTTTTCAGATATTACGTTCCCAAATGTAGTAAACTTTATATTTGGATTTATACGATAAACTTCATTAATAAGATTTTTTGTATTATTATTTTCATATTTTAATTGATTTGTGTTCATAGCATCTTACCTCCATGCTTACATTATACAAACATTTGTTCTGCAAGTCAAGAGAATAAAAATAATTTAGGACAGTTGAGTAATGATACTCTTCTGTCCTATTTTTTACGTCTGTAAATTGTAAATAAAATAATACCCCACGGTATGATTTCTCACACCATGAGGTATTATATATCGTTTGGACATTAATAGAACTCTTTATAGTTCTACTGCGACATCAATGATTGCGTCAGACCATTGATTCTTACGTAAGTATTTACCAATAGACTTTCTGTAATCTTGTGCCATTTTATAAGTAATAACGAAATTTAAGTTAATTATTTCGCCTTTGTTTCTGCGATAGCTGCCTGTGCTGCTGCAAGACGAGCGATCGGTACACGGAATGGTGAGCAGGATACATAGTTAAGACCGATCTTATGGCAGAACTCTACAGAGGACGGATCTCCACCGTGTTCTCCACAGATACCTACATGAAGATTCGGGTTAACCGGTCTTCCAAGTTCGATTGCCATCTTCATCAGTTTGCCAACGCCAACCTGATCAAGTTTAGCAAATGGATCATTCTCAAA
>ERZ826764.427-NODE-427-length-60856-cov-14.596586_pt1 | contig 60856 bp, 79 predicted proteins | sample MGYA00519870_ERZ826764 | MGnify/ENA primary metagenome ERZ826764 (study PRJEB31778, sample SAMEA3449239) | human gut metagenome | biome: human gut; feature: human-associated habitat; material: faeces | place: United Kingdom | collected 2010/2012 ... | reverse complement strand
CCTTATCGACTACCTCGTTGACGGCGAATTTGTTCTCGAAAAGAAAAACATCTCACTGAAATTCAGAGGATCTGAAAATCAGAGGATACTTCATAAAAAGGACGGGGTTTGGGTGAACAGCGAAGATATATAGTAATAAAGATATTGGAAAAGCGACCATGTTTTGCATATGGCCGCTTTTTTTATTTGCAGTCCAGACAAACGGACAGTTGATGTGTTATAATATAGTCAAATAAAGAAAAATGGAGGAATATATCAATGAGTTCCATAAACCTTGAAAACCTGACTATGCCCGAATCGACAAGCTACGTCTGTCTATTTAGAAATTGCTATGAACTTGAAAGTGTAAAGCTTCCCAAAAACGCAACGATTATTCATTCTTTGATCTTTGACGGATGCTACAATCTAAAAAATGTAGACATACCTGACACAGTAACTACTATTGGCTTTTGTGCATTTCAGGATTGCGGCATTGAAAGCATCACTCTCCCAAGCTCGCTGACAACTATCGGTGAAGAAGCTTTTGGAAAATGCACCAACCTTGAAAGTATAACCATACCCGATTCTGTAACAATAATTGACGAAGGCGCATTTAAAGGTTGCACCAAACTAAAGAATATAACTCTTTCAAGCTCACTGACAACTATCAGCAAAGAAGCGTTTTGTAATTGCACCGAGCTTGAAAGTATAATTATACCTGATTCTGTAATAAGCATTGACAATGCCGCATTTAAGGGTTGCACCAAGCTAAAGAACATAATTCTCCCAAGCTTATTGACAGCTATCGGCTCTGAGGCGTTTAGTGACTGCACCAGTCTTGAAAGTATAAATATACCAGATGGTGTAATTTCTATATGGACAAAGGCTTTTAAGAACTGCACCAGCCTCAAAAGCATAAAAATACCTGATTCAGTAGAGGACATTAGCTTCTATGCCTTTAAAGGCTGCAAAAATCTTAAAGACATAACTATCCCAAATAGCGTTACGCTCATAGACCTGAGCGTATTTGAAAATTGCGAAAGCCTTGAACACATAAAACTGCCTGAGAAGGTAACTGAGATACGCAATAGTGCATTTGAGGGTTGTAGAAGTCTTAAAAACATCACCATGCCTGACACAATTACAGCCATAGGCGAACATGCTTTCAGCGAATGTACGAGCCTTGAAGACATAAAAATACCTGAGTCCGCAAAGGACATAAGATGCAATGCCTTTAGTGGGTGCAAGAAACTTACAGACATAACTATCCCAAATGGTACGCTTGTCATATGCGACAGCGAATTTGAAAATTGTGAAAGTCTCAAACAAGTAAAGCTACCTGACTCAGTAAAGAAAATAACCAATTGTGCGTTCTCAGGTTGCCGAAGCCTTAAAAACATTACCCTGCCTAATGCGTTAATAAGCATAGGGTGTTATGCTTTCGATGAATGTATAAGTCTTGAAAGCATCGAGATACCATATGGCACAACTGATATTGGACATTATGCGTTTCATCAGTGCGAAAGTCTTAAAAGCATAACTCTTCCTAATTCATTATATTACATTGGCGCACACGCATTCAACAATTGCGAAAGCCTTGGACACATAAAGCTGCCTGATTCAATAGATAATATATACAATAATACTTTCGCAGGCTGCAGTAGTCTTGAATACATCACCATTCCCGACGCAGTCAAAAACATAGGCAGTTATGCTTTCAGCGAATGTAAAAGTCTTGAAAACCTTGAGATACCATATGGCGTAACAGATATAGGCTTCATGGCATTTTATAACTGCAAAAATCTTAAAAACATAACTATCCCGACTTCATTAAATTACATCAATTCATATGCATTCAGCGAATGTGAAAGCCTCGAGACCGTGACCATAATATCAGACTGCACCAGCAAGATCATAGACGTAAGAGAACTTGATCTTGACACCATGGATCAGTGGATATTCCTCCTTTTCTGATGACCTGTCTTGACAAGCCTTTGCTGATAAGATATAATGAAATTATTGCAATAAAATCATAGAAGAATGGAGTACCTAATATGGGAAAAATTAAATGGGACAGCACATTTAAAGATGTGCAGCAACTGTTGATAGACGAGGACGAAACGTTTGTAAAACAGCTTGAATACTTAAACAGTGACCAATTCCAAAAAGCAACAGATAGCGGTTATTTAAGAAGAAATCTCCATTTCTTTATGGCGATAGTTTTGCAGGGTGTTCAATCGCCTAAGAGCAAAAAGCACATTGAAAATTTTCTTTATATATTGTATCCAAATCCTACACCAATAGGAACAAAGCTAGGAACATGGCGGCAAAATGCAGGCAGATTTGTTGAAGGCTCAGATGCAAAAACTATTGATCCTGATTTAAACAACCAACTTAAAGAAATACCTGCCAATACCACCCTTATGGACGTTTTTAGAAATGGTGCTTGGGTCAATTTTAAAGACAGCAGTGGAAAACCTATCTTTTGGGACGCCAATAATAACAGCGTATTTATCAATGGAAAAGCTGACGCCATACAGAAAATGCAACAGATAGCAGACTTCTTGATAAACGGCACTCAAATCACATCTGACGGAGGTTTTTCACTTATGGTAGATACATATTCACTGTTAAAAGCAAACAAACAGCTCATTTTAAACGGCGCACCAGGCACAGGAAAGACCTTTTCAGCAAGACACGAGATCGCCGACAAGCTGTTGGGCGAAAATGCCGATAAGAATATACAAATGGAAATGGTGCAGTTCCACCCCTCATATGACTACACTGACTTTATCGAGGGCATAAGACCAAACCTTGCAGGCGGAAGCATAGGCTACACCTTTAAGAACGGCTCTTTCAAGTCATTTTGCAGAAAAGCAGGAGTTATAGAGCGTATACAGGCTTCGGGCAAAAAGGTGACGGAAGACACTATAAAAGAGTTTCTTGAGGGCGAAGATGAGTCTATCATCGATTTCTGGATAAATAAAATAAACGAGGAAGGCTTTGATACAGAAAACATAAAGCCAGCCGACCTCCCTCCTTTCCTTTTCATCATTGACGAGATAAACAGAGCGGAGATATCAAAAGTCCTTGGCGAAACAATGTTCTGCTTGGACGCAGACTACAGAGGTGCAAACGGAAAGATAGCAACGCAGTATTCTGCGCTGGCAACGAACGAAACATTCTATATAAATAAGGATAACGATAAGTTCTTTATTCCCTCTAACGTGTATATCATAGGCACAATGAACGATATCGACAGAAGCGTAGAGGTCTTTGACTTTGCTTTGAGAAGAAGATTTGCTTGGCATGAAGTCACTGCAGAAGCCGTAATGGATAAGGTATTAAAAGAAATGGGCGTAGATAATGCGCTTGGCAATGATTATAATGATTATGTATCAAAGATAACAGCTCTCAATAATTCCATTGATAACACCCTTAAACTTAACAGACATTATCACCTAGGTCCGTCATATTTTGCAAAGATACTGCTGTATCTTGACGGAAATAACTACCAAGAAGCGAGAAAAGAAGTGTGGGATAACCACCTCTCCCAGATATTGTATGAGTATGTAAAGGGCAAGAGAACTGAAAGCGAAGTAAAGAAAATAGGTGATGATTTTACGGCTTGATCGGAGGAGCAAAATGGATAATCATATAACGATCAGTCTTAAAGATAACCAAAGCTATGATAAAGCGTTTTCCTTGGTCTATGATGATGAAGCCACTGGCGAAAAAAAGATACCCGAAAGCTATTGGGTGGATATCAAACACGTCAGCAGTATATCTTCACTAAAGAGCAATAGTATCATAACCATACCCTCCAAAAGCCGAAAGAAAAATGAAGAGATATTTTCACGAATAAATGACCAGCTTTTCACCTACAATTGGGTGGGCGTGCTGTCCTGCAGAAGCAAGGGTGAAGAAAGTGAAAACAGCTACCGAATAGAGATAAGGTCACGCTTTGACGAGGATAGCAAACAGTATTTCCTGCTCTATCTCCTTAGCAGTGTGTGCGGTATAAACGTCTTTGATATAAACGTAAGCAGCGAATCAGAAAGCGACTATACTGCCATAATGGTGCTTCTGTTTCTTATGAAGCTTATGGAAGCCTACGAAGACGGAATATACAAAGAGTATGTGCGAAAGAGATACAACGAGTATGACTTCAAGGGCGTTATGGATATCAACAGGCACATAAAGATAAACAATCCCTTTTTAGGAAAGACCGCATATTCCACAAGAGAGTATTCCTACGACAACGATATTCTATGCCTCATACGCCAAACTCTCGACTATACCAAAGACTATTTTCCCGACATTTTGAAAGGCTATCTCAGCAACAACGTTATCCTCAACGAGATAATAGACGCCATAGAAAATGCAACGCCATCATATCGAATGAACGTGAACTATTCCGACTCCATGAAGTGCAGAAAAGAGATAACCCACCCTATGTATCAAAAATACGAGGACGTAAGAAAGCTCGCATTGATGATATTGCAGGAATCAGGTCAGAACGTGTTTGACGATAAAGAAGAAGACACCTTTGGCATACTCATTGATATCTCATGGCTGTGGGAGGAGTTTATCGCTGTCAAGCTGTTGAACGAATATAGCTATGAACATTTGCTTACCGACAATTCCAAAGGAAGCCTGCAATGGGCTGACAAAGAATATTGGTATCCTGACTACATAGAAAAGGGCAAATCCGATTCCAAAAGAAACGTATTTGACGCAAAATACAAGTTCTGGGATTGGAATAAAGGCGCTGATATCCACCAGCTATTGTCATATCTTTTCCTGACAGGCGGTGACACCTGCGGAATAATCTATCCCTCTCAGGAAGAACATTGTGTTTTTAGTTTTAAGAAAATTAATTCATTTTCATCATTTTATAAAGCCAATCCTACGATATACAAGCTTCCCCTTTTTATTCCGTCAAGCGAATACGATGACTATGGAGAATATTACAAAAAAATCAATATATCCATACAAGCATGGAAGCAAAGCTTCTCAGCACAGATAGCCACATCTTAATAAAACAAAACCGCTCCCCGTGACATCACGAAGAGCGGTTTTTTTATACAAATTGTAGGGGGACGGCGTCCTCGACGTCCCATTTATTGACCATGTGTCATGTTCTTGACCTTACTTTTCAGACTTTGTAAAGAATATCGCCTTTATAAGCTGGATAACGAGCATAGAGCCAAAGCTTAGAATGTATATCCATGCAAACTGCATACCTGTCATGTCTGCTATCTTGAAAAGTCCTTTAAGCGGTGGAACGAGCAGAACGGAGTTTAAAAATACCATTCCAAGACCGAACGCCATAAGACCGAACTTGTTGTTGCAAAAGTCCTTTGAGAAGATAACAGGACCTTTTTTCTTGCAGGAGAAGCCGTGGAACAATCTTGCGGAGCAAAGCACCGCGAATGCCATCGTCATACCAAGAGCTGCGCTTGTCTTGTTTCCCATAAGGAAAGCCGAAGCTACCGCTATCGCTATAACTACGCCATACAATGCGATCTCGCCCAGGAAAGGACGTGTGAGTATAGATTCATTTGCGTTTCTTGGCTTGCGTTTCATGACCTCTTCGGAGTGAGGTTCAAGACCCAAACCGATAGCAGGGAGCGAGTCTGTAAGCAGATTAATAAACAGCAAATGTATTGCCGCAAACGGAACAGGAAGTCCAAGCAGTGAGTTGAAAAGCACCACAAGAATTGCCGCAAAGTTGCCCGAAAGCAGGAAGAGTATAGCCTTTTTAATGTTCTCGTAAATGTTTCTGCCGTTTCTTATGGCCTTGACTATAGTTGCAAAGTTATCGTCTGCAAGCACCATTGAGGCAGCGTCCTTTGAAACCTCAGTTCCTGTGATGCCCATTGCAACGCCCACATCAGCCTGCTTTAACGCAGGTGCGTCGTTCACACCGTCGCCTGTCATGGAAACTATACAGCCGTTTGCCTGCCAAGCCTTTACGATCCTTATTTTATGCTCAGGTGTAACACGAGCGTAAACAGCCTTGTCCTTTACAAAGTCAACAAGCTCTTCGTCTGAATAAGCGTCAAGCTCATGACCCTCAACAGCCTTTGAATTGTCGTCCAAAATGCCTATCTCACGGGCAATAGCCGAAGCCGTAACGATATGGTCGCCTGTTATCATGACAGGCTTTATGCCTGCCTTGCGGCATTCCGCAACAGCCGCCTTTGATTCCTCTCTCGGTGGATCCATCATAGCAATAAGACCGACAAACTCCAATCCGTCCTCGTCCTCTGGACATACGGTATCCTTGTCGAATTTTTTCTCTGCAAATGCAAGAATACGCAGACCTTTTTCCGAAAGCTCTGCCACACGCTGGGTTATAACAGCCTTTTCCTCGTCGCTTGAAGTTATCCTGTTTATAAGAACGTCAGCCGCACCCTTTACATATAGCACCTTCTCGCCGTCGATAACGTGCAGAGTTGACATAAGCTTTCTGTCTGAATCAAATGGTATCTCAGAAATTCTAGGGAGATCTTCCCTCACCTTGTCAGTGTCTATACCAAGCTTTGTGCCAAAATTGATAAGAGCCGTTTCTGTAGGGTCGCCTATCTCAACGCCGTCCTTACAGCTTGAATCGTTACAAAGGATCATGGCTCTTGTCATAGTCTTGACCTTTTCATCATCAAGATCAACAGCGTCAGTGTCGATTATCCTGCCGTCTACCATTATTTTTCTGACTGTCATCTTGTTCTGAGTAAGAGTACCCGTCTTGTCAGAGCATATAACCGAAACGCTTCCCAGACCTTCAACAGCTTGAAGCTTTCTTATGATAGCGTTTTCCTTTGACATTTTCTGTGTGCCGAAAGAAAGCACGATAGTAACGATAGAGCTGAGAGCCTCAGGGATAGCCGCAACAGCAAGTGCGATAGCGAACATGAACGAATCCATAAGCTTGCCGCCACGAAGCATACTAAGTCCGAACACAACTGCACAGACAATAAGGATAGCAATGGAAAGCTTTTTGCCAAACTCGTCAAGAGTGTTCTGAAGAGGCGTTTTTCTTTCAGAAGCGTTCTGAATAAGCGAAGCTATCTTGCCCACCTCAGTATCCATACCGACTTCAGTTACAAGCATTTTTCCTCTGCCGTATGTTACAAAAGAGCCTGAGTATACCATATTTGCACGTTCAGCAAGAGGCTTTTCGCCCTCGATATCGCTCATATCCTTGTCGATATTAACGCTCTCGCCTGTGAGTGCCGACTCGTTCACCTGAACTGATGCACACTCTATCAGCCTGCCGTCTGCACATATCTGGTCGCCCGCCTCGATAAGAAGAATGTCGCCCACTGCGATCTCCTCAGATGGGATAATGACCTTTTCACCGTTACGAAGCGCCTTAGCCGTCGGTGCAGAAAGCTTTTTAAGGTTCGTCAGTGACTTTTCAGCCTTGACGGTCTGAACTGTACCCAAAATAGCGTTCATTGTGATAACAACAAGAATTACCGCACAGCTCTCAACGTCTTTCATGAAAGCTGAAACTATCGCCGCAATAATGAGTATAAGCACAAGGAAGTCCTTATACTGCTCTAAAAAAATCATAGGAATGGACTTTTTCTTGCCCTCCGTGATAACATTTCGTCCGAACTTTTCGCAGTTTTTCACTGCCTGCTCAGTTGAAAGACCATTTTCACCTGATGAAAACTCAGTGTAAAGCTGGTCAAGTTTTTTCTGATACTGCTTCATAAAATACCACCTTTTTTATTTTTTCCTGTAGTCGCTGCCGATATACCCTTCAAAGCCTCCTTTTCTCATAGGCTCAGAAAAATAAACGCATAAAAAATCGGCAAGACGTTTATTGGGTAAACTGCGCCTATGGCAATTTAATCAATAAAAGTCTCGCCGTTTAGATATGCAGCGGTCCCTCATCGGAACGTATTGACGCAAACATAAACGGATCTCTCCGCCAGCTACTCTCTTTTACTATGAGGTTATTATAACCTATATTTTTGATTTTGTCAATAGTTTTTTATATATTTTATTGTACATTTGCAACGCTTCATATCATCAAAAAAGTGGGTCTTTGAGACCTGACTTTTGTATAAAAAGTCCTTGGACATATGAAAAAATATATGGTATAATAATTATAACAATGAGCAGCGACAGCGTAAGTCCGATTGTATTCGGACTTGTGCTGTTTTTTTATGCGCAAAAAACGGGAGGTAATAAAATATGAGCGAAGAAGTTCTGAAAGAAAACAAGATGGGCGTTATGCCCATGCCGAAACTCATGCTGAGCATGGGTCTGCCTATGATAATTTCAATGATAGTTCAGGCGTTTTACAATATCGTTGACAGCTATTTCGTAAGCAGGATAACAGATGATACAGTTGAGCACATGGGCGAATATGCCGTAAACGCCCTCACCCTTGCATACCCTGTCCAGCTTTTGATAATCGCTGTAGGCGTAGGCACAGGCGTTGGAATAAACGCCTTGCTCTCCAGAAGCCTTGGAGAAAAGAATTTTGAGCGTGCAGGCAAAATAGCAGGCAACGCCATTTTCATAGGTCTTTGCACCTACATCGTGTTCATGCTGTTCGGATTTTTCGGCACTGACGCATTTTTGAAAACACAGACCCATGATAGTCTTGCTCTAAAGCTTGGGGGCGAATATCTAGGCATATGCTGTGTGCTGTCATTCGGTGCAGTAGGTTCAATGATATTTGAAAAGCTTTTGCAGGCGACAGGCAAAACTATCCATTCCACCATTGCTCAGCTTGTAGGCGCAATAGCCAACATCGTCCTTGACCCTGTTTTGATTTTCGGGCTTGGCCCTTTCCCAGAGCTTGGAGTAAAAGGTGCGGCATATGCCACTGTCATCGGTCAGGTACTCACAATGGTCATAGGCGGCGTGCTTCATTTTGTGTGCAACAAAGAGATACCAAGCGGCATGAGGTATTTTATACCCCAGCGCAAAATGATAACAAACATTTATAGAATAGGCGTTCCTGCCATAATAATACAGGCTCTTATGTCCGTCATGACCTACGGTCTTAATGTCATACTCAACAGAATAGGTCAATCCGCCGTAACAGCCTATGGTATCTATTATAAAATACAGCAGTTCGTGTTCTTTGCGTCATTCGGCATGAACAACACTATCATTCCGGTTGTATCATACAACTACGGCAAAGGTGACAAAACAAGAGTTCGTTCAGGCATAAAATACGGTATGCTCTACACGTTGGGACTCATGCTCCTTGGCATTATAGGCTTGCAGCTTTTTGCTTCTCAGATATGCCATGTATTCTCACTGTCAGCGGATACGGAGATATTCGCCACCTACGCCATAAGGATAATCACTTTAGGCTATCTTTTTGCAGGTGCAAACATAGCCTATCAGGGAATTTTTCAGGCGCTCGACCATGGCATAGCTTCCCTTGTGCTTTCCCTTATCAGACTTTTAGTTATCCCTCTCCCCACGGCTTATCTTCTCACCCTTACCTCCTCAGCAGGCAAGATAGTATGGGCAGCCGTTCCGTTCGGCGAGCTTGTAGGCACTGTCGCCGCCATTGTGATAATGGGCAGGATAAAACGTGAGATAAAGCTCAAAGGCTAAAACACTGCCCTTGATTATTATTCCAAAAGGTGATATAATAGCATTGGTGATAATAATGAAAAGGAAAATACTTGTAGGGTTGCTTGCCGCTGTTATCTTTTTGGCTTGCGCCCTTGTGATAAATATAACCCCGAAGGTAGAGATAGGCTCAGTTGTGCTGACCTGTGACGGAAGCAAATACGAGCTTCCCGGCACTGAAAAGACACGATACTGCAACGGCAAGAGCGAGAGCCTTTCCGCTGAAGAGAGCTTTGAAGATCTGCTCTCCTCTGTACCGTCATTTAATGTAAAGGCAGATGTAGATAAGGACGGCAATGTTACCCTTAAAACCCCTATGTCCGTAGAAGTCACAGGGGACAGGCTCGGTGACGTGCTTTACACTGTCTACAGCTATGACGGAAAGGTGCTTGCCAAGGAGTCCAAAAAGCTGGATCTTCCAAAAGAGGATATTGACGGCTGTCTTGTGAAAATAAAAATTACATGGGGCAAGAAAGACACAAGCTATCTTGAAGAAGATTACTGGTTTGCTGCAATGTACAATACCGAGAGATAAACATAACATCAAAATGTAGGGGCGACCTCTGGTCGCTCACTTTCTTTCTGTAAACTTTCAGACAACAAAACGTCGGACGAATTTGAAAACGTCCGACGTTTTGTTTTTTAACATATCTGAAATCCTATTATGCCCACCATACAAATAACGCTGCCGATAAATCTCAGCTTTGTGATAGGCTCTTTTCTTATGAGCGCTATAACAAACAGCGAACACAGTATCATAGGCTGGATAAATGACGCACTCGCAAGGCTCACCGCAATAACAGCGTTCTCCGCAAGCAGACCTGCCACATTCGGTATCTTTGTAAGCACAACCACCCATGCGCCCTTTTGATTTTTCTTGAATATCTCCAAAGGCTTCGCCCTTGGCAGAAGTATTATAGCCATAAGTATAAGCGCAAAGAACAGCGCCATAGTCGAGGATATGTAGTTCTCCGACGCCCTGACAACTATTCCGTAGCCGTATCTTGCCAAGAGATAGAACACCAGAGGAACAACTATCCTGCGATAATTTATATTGCCGCTGTCCGTTCTGCCTGATTTTGCAATAAAAACAAGTCCTGCAACAGTAAGCACGATAAAAAGAAACTTGAAAATGCTCGGCTTTTCACCAAGGAAAATATCAGTGGCATAGGACATGAACAGGGTGATACCAAGCCAAGCCTTAAGCTCGAAGGCTGATATCTCGTCAAGAATGATAGCCGAAAGCTTAAATTCAAGGATCTTCGACAAGCAAAGCATACCTATCGCCGCAAAGGATTGCCAGCTAAGTGTGATAGTCCTGTCGAGGAAAGGCAGACAGCAAGCCATGAAAACAGCCGTTGCCGCCGCCATTAAGAATCCAAGCTCATCGCCGTTGAATTTTGCCGTTGAAACGGCGTACTTGTCGCTAAGGGAACATATTGTGTAGCATACAACTACAAGTATAAGCAAAAACATTATTTTTCTTCTTCCTTACTCTATGATTTTTCTAAATTAGTATATGTTGTCACAATCCAAGTGTAGGGGAACGGCACAATTTCTGCTTTGCAGAAATACGACGTCCCACTTATCAATGTTTGTTTCAACACTATGATTTTCTAAAGCCCATATGTTGCAAAACATACGAAATAACGGGCGAACGCTGTTCGCCCCTACATATAAATGATAATTCTATCAGCCCTTTTTATTCTTAACAAGCCTTACTACCGCCAAAATGCCAAGTATCACCGAAAACAGCGTCGCAACAGCAAGGCATATCCAGCTTGCATACTGACTTTGTATAAATTCGTTCTGCGATTGGCTTCCTATAAGGGTATCTACCCCCGATCGCGAGCCTAAGGCTGAGAACAGTATTATAAATGCCATTCTCACATTCATTACGCAGGCTATAACGCTGTAAATATGTACTATGCCCTGAAAAAGGCACACTCCGCAGTCGTCCTTTACATAGCTTTTCACTCCAAGCACCGCACATACCACCGACACTGCCGTGTAGATAATGAACGTCGCAAAAAGCACTATCGTTGGCACTTTTGCTCCCTCGGTTTTCACTATCATGCTCATAAGCCCAGCCATACACCCCATGAACACAGCCGCTGCCGCAAGCCCTGCAACAGACCATTTTCTGTATAAAAGCTCTGACTTTTTTATCTGCTCTTTCTTTATCTGCTTAGGCATTTTCGTCCTCCGTGTTTTTATTTTCAAGCTCCTCTTCGGATATCTTGAAGCGTATCCTGTCTATTTTCTGCTCGTCCTCCATTTTCACTGTCATCTCAAAAGGCGGACAGCTTATAACTTCATTCTGCTCAGGAAGTCTGTCAAGCATATCCATTATCCAGCCACCGAGAGATGTTCTTTCGGTTTCGATAGTGTCCTCCGGCAGTCCTATCCTCTCAAGAAAATCCGATACCGAAAGCTCCGCCGACGCTTCGTAAACACCGTCGCTTATTTTCACAAGGGAGGTATCCTCCTCGTCGCTTTCATCATAGATCTCGCCCACAAGCTCCTCTATGATATCCTCAAGGGTACAAATGCCCTCCGTGCCACCGTATTGGTCGAGCACCACCGCCATATGTACCTTTTTGCGCTGCATCTGCTTCAGGATCTCAGAGATCTTGCGGTTTTCGGTTATGTAAAGTGGCTTGTTCATTATAAGGCTTATGTCCGTCTTGCCCTTGAGATACATTTCAAAAAAGTCAGACTGATGGATAAGTCCCACAATGTGGTCTAAGTCCTTGTCATACACGGGGAGCCTTGAAAACTTTGTCTGCACAAAGCGTTTTTTTATGCTCTCCATATCCTCATGAAGCTCAACACCCTCGATATTTACTCTCGGCACAAGTATCTCGCTTATGGTTATCTCGTCAAAATCAAGTGCCGAACGCACAAGCTCCGACTCCTGCTCTTCAAGTACGCCCTCGTCCTGAATCTCGTCTATGATATATTTAAGCTCTTCCTCAGTAACAGACGGCTCGCTGTTCTTGTTGCCCACAAGCTTTGAAACACCGCTTTTTATGCCCATAAAGATAGCCGTTATAGGCGTGATGATGAACATGAATGCGGAAAGCGGAGCCGCCATAAGAATAGAAAACCGCTCAGAATTTTCCTTTGCAAGGCTCTTAGGCAAGATCTCACCAAAAATAAGCACAAGCACCGTCATGACTACAGTAGCCAGACCCACGCTTCCCTTGCCGAACTTCTCCGTAAAAAGCACCGTTGCAAGTGAAGATGAAGAAATGTTCACCACGTTGTTTCCAACAAGTATAGCAGTGAGTGCCTTGTCAAAATTATCGCATATGTTCATTGCCTTCTTTGCAGACTTGTTTCCGTCGTCTGCAAGTTTTTTAAGCCTTATCCTGTTGCATGAAGAAAACGCTGTCTCCGTTGCAGAACAAATAGCAGACAGCATAAGAAGCACAGCGATGATAACAACTTTCATAAAATAAAATTATCCTTTCAGGTCAGAATATAAATTTGCTGCCCTAGTTATAAAAATAGCACTAAAGGCAGTCATGAAAACTGACTACATATAGTTATCATAACATATTTTTTAACCAATTGCAACAGTATTGTTGAAAAAACGATGTAAAAGAGTTATAATATTCTTTGTGTTCATAATATTCATATGCACAAAAGGAGATAACAGAAATGGCAAAGAAAGATAAGGACATTTTCGACAAAATAATGGACTGGAAGATATTCGGCTGGTTCAGACCCTTTTACGTCAAAAACAAGGAAATGCTTTTGTATCTGTTTTTCGGCGTACTCACCACCGCAGTCAGCTTTGTGACCGCAGGCATCTCAAAAGTACTTTTGGAGCAGGCAGGCATAGGCAAGGGCGGTGTTTCCACCACAAGCACCGTCATATCATGGATATGTGCAGTAACATTCGCATACATAACCAACAGGATATGGGTTTTCGAGTCTGAAGCAGAGGGCAAAAAGGCGATAATCTCCGAAGCGGCTTCATTTTACGGCGGAAGGATATTCACTCTTCTCGTAGAAATGTTCATGATGTGGCTCGGCTACTCACTTCTCAGCTTCAACTATTGGGTAACAAAGATAGTGGCAAACGTTGTTGTGCTGATACTTAACTATGTCATCAGCAAGCTTGTGGTATTCAGAAAGAAATAAGCATACAAAAAAAGCTGTCGGCAAAAAATGCTGACAGCTTTTCTTTTTCATCAGTTGCCACGTTGCAACCGACTAATCTCTGTACATAAGCGTGACCGCCATGCCGTTTATCACGCCCACTACAACCCCGCACACAATGAAAAACACCTTTATAGGCAGGTCAAGCAGAAGCGAGATAAGTCCGAACACGATAACGAACGCCATTGCTCCGCCTATCTGCACAAGAAGCTTTCTTTTCACAAGCACAGGAAAACGCTCCGCAAGCTTTGCGGTCTTGTTACCCTTGTGGTCAATTATCCTGTAAATAAGCTGCGTCAGTGCCATTGGTATTCCGATAAATAAAATTGCTGTTATAAGTTTGTCCATTTTAAATTCCTCCATTTTTCACTTAAATTATAGCTTTTTTGTATCAAAAAAGGCTGCCCAAGACGCAGTTCGTCCGTGGGCAGCCTCATTGCTGCATATAAAATTTCTTTTATCAACAATTAAAGAACTCTTACGCCAACAACGCCCTCGATAGACTTGAAAGCGTCAGCGTCAACGTCGCCTGTAACATCGAGCATTGTGTAAGCCCAGTCTTTCTTAGACTTGTTTACAAGGTTCTCGATATTTGCGCCCTTGTCAGATACAACAGATGTGATCTGTGCAATAAGAGCAGGAACGTTCTTGTGAAGCACGCAAACAAGGTGGTCGCCTGTTTTAGCAAGCTCTGCATTAGGGAAGTTTACAGAATTCTTGATAGTTCCCTTCTCAATATAGTCGATAAGCTCGTGAGCCGCCATTGTTGCGCAGTTGTCCTCAGACTCAGGTGTGGAAGCGCCAAGGTGTGGCAGAACGATAACATTCTCCTCGCCAAGAACAACATCATCTGCAAAGTCTGTTACATACTTTGCAACCTTGCCGTCCTTGATAGCCTTTACAACAGCCGCACTGTTGATAAGCTCGCCTCTTGCAAGGTTGATAAGACGAACGCCGTCCTTCATCATTGCTATCTGAGCTTCGTCGATAGTGTTCTTTGTGTCAGGTGTATAAGGAACGTGGATAGTGATATAGTCACTGTTCTTGTAAATATCGTTGATATCAGCAGTTACCTTTACAGCAGGATCAAGCTGGATAGCTGCGTTTACTGAAAGGAACGGGTCATAGCCGATAACGTCCATGCCAAGTGCAACGGCTGCGTTTGCGATCTTTCCGCCGATAGCACCAAGACCGATTACGCCAAGAGTCTTGCCCAATATCTCAGGACCCGCGAACTTAGACTTGCCGCCCTCAACTGTCTTTGGAGCGTCAGGAGTGCCCTTGAGTGATGCAGCCCATGCAGCAGCCTCTGTTATCTTTCTTGAAGAAAGAAGAAGCGCACAAATAGCAAGCTCCTTAACAGCGTTTGAGTTTGCGCCAGGTGTGTTGAATACAACGATTCCCTGCTCTGCGCACTTCTCAACTGGAATATTGTTTACGCCAGCACCTGCTCTTGCAATAGCAAGCAGGCTCTCAGGCATCTCCATATCGTGCATCTTTGCTGAACGTACCATTATAGCTGTAGGATTTTCAGCATTGTCGCTTACTGTGTACTTAGCCTTGTCAAAGATATCAGTACCGCAGGTAGCGATCTTATTTAATGTCTTTATCTCATACATTGTAAATTACCCTCTCTTATAATAAGGTTACGCTTATGCGTTCTCAGCCTCAAACTTCTTCATGAACTCAACAAGCTTTTCAACGCCCTCGATAGGCATTGCGTTGTAGATAGAAGCTCTCATACCGCCAACAGTTCTGTGACCCTTGAGGTTTACAAAGCCTGCTGCTGTAGCCTCAGCAACGAACTTCTTGTCAAGCTCAGCGTCGCCTGTTACGAATGGAACGTTCATAAGAGATCTGTCCTCAGGAACAACAGTGCCCTTGAAGAGCTTGCTCTGGTCAAGATAATCATAGAGTATCTTAGCCTTTTTCTCGTTGTGAGCCTTCATAGCCTCAAGACCGCCCATTTTCTTTATCCACTTGAATACCTTGCCGCAGATGTAGATGCCATAGCAAGGAGGTGTATTGTAAAGAGAGTCAGCGTCAGCCTGAGTTTTCCACTTGAGCATTGTAGGTGTTCCCTCGAGAACATCGTCAGTGATAAGATCTTCTCTGATGATAGCAATAACAACGCCGGCAGGACCAACGTTCTTCTGAACGCCGCCGTAAATAACGCCGTACTTTGTTACGTCAACAGGCTCAGACAGGAAGCAGGAAGAAACGTCTGCAACAAGTGTGTGACCCTTTGTGTTAGGCAGAGTCTTGTACTTTGTACCATAGATAGTATTGTTTTCGCAGATATAAACATAGTCAGCGTCCTCTGGGATATCGAGGTCTGAGCAATCAGGGATATAAGAGAAAGTCTTGTCAGCAGAAGAAGCCACAGCAACAGCCTCGCCGTATTTCTGAGCCTCCTGATAAGCCTTCTTAGCCCACTGACCTGTGATTATGTAAGCTGCCTTCTTGTTCTTCATAAGGTTCATAGGAACGGCTGAGAACTGCTGAGAAGCACCGCCCTGAAGGAACAGCACCTTATAGTTATCAGGGATACCCATAAGATCTCTGATGTCCTTTTCAGCTTCCTTGATGATGTCATCGAACGCCTTGGAACGGTGGCTCATCTCCATTACGCTCATACCTGTGCCCTTGTAATCGAGCATTTCATCGGCAGCTTCCTTAAGCACTTCCTCAGGGAGTACAGCAGGACCTGCGCTGAAGTTATATACTCTACCCATTGTTAAACCCTCCATATAAATTAGTTTCATTATTTATAAAGACTATAAATATATAAATTAATAATATTATTATATGCCTTTTATAAAAAAAAGTCAAGGGCTGTCATATAAAAATACTCACTCGTCATAAGTTTTTGTACATATCAGCACATAAAACAGCCCTGAAAACGTGCATTTTTACACCTTACCTATGCCGTTATATATAATAAGCACTGAAAAGCATGAAAAATCAGAATAATACTAAAGCGTTAAAAAGAGGTTAAAATTTTTGGTATTCCTTGAAATCTCCATATTTGTGTAGTATAATGTAATCAATAGAATGCGACAGTTGTAAAAAAATCGGGGAACAATTGTCACTCTCAGGGAAAGAGGATATATATGCAAAAGATATTTTATGTTTCAAGAAATGAGGACAAAGCCCATGATGGAAAAGCCCCGGATATGGACAGATTTCAGCGAGTTGAAAAGCTCAACAGTCTGATCGCGGCAGGCTGGGCTATAAAGGAAATGAAAAGCGAAAACAGCAGCACATTCTTTGTGCTTGAGAAAGCAGACTAGACTTAAAATGGCGGTATAAAACAGCACCCTGCCAATAACGCAGGCACGATGTTCCGCCAACAAGTTCGCCAGGTCTTTCAACAAACTTATAGGACGGTAGCCCCACCGTCCTTTTTTATGTGCAGATAAATTTTGCGAAAACGTTTTATGGGTATTGCAATTCAGAGAGAAATATTGTATAATTAATGTAATCGTTTTAGCAAAAACAAATGATACTATACATAATTATAAAGGAGTAAAAAAATATGGCTTATGTAATCGGCGTAGACTGCGGCACAAGCGGCACTAAGACGGTGCTTTTTGACGAAAAGGGTACCGTTATCTCTTCTGTAACTATTGAATATCCTATGTATCAGCCTAAAAACGGCTATGCAGAGCAAGACCCTGCTGATTGGGCAAACGCAATGATAAACACTATCAAGGCTGTTATGACCAAAAGCGGCGTAAATAAAGATGACGTTGCAGGTGTTGGTATCTCTGGACAGATGCACGGACTTGTTATGCTGGATAAGGACGACAACGTGCTTAGAAAGTCCATAATATGGTGCGATCAGAGAACTGCCACAGAAGTTGAAGAAATGAACGAAAAGCTAGGCAGAGAAAAGCTCATCAAGATAACAGCAAACCCTGCCCTCACAGGCTGGACGGCTGCGAAAATCCTTTGGGTAAAGAACAACGAGCCTGATATATATGAAAAATGCAGACACATTCTTCTTCCAAAGGACTATCTGAGATTTATCCTCACTGGCGAATATGCAACAGAGGTTTCCGACGCCAGCGGTATGCAGCTTCTTGACGTGCCAAACCGCTGCTGGTCAAAGGAAGTCTGCGATACGCTTGGCATTGATATGTCAATGCTGGGCAAGGTGTACGAGTCATGCGAGGTAACAGGCAAGGTCACAAAGAAAATGGCTGAGCTTACAGGACTTAAAGAGGGTACTATAGTAGTAGGCGGAGCAGGCGACAATGCCGCTGCGGCTATCGGAACAGGTGTTGCAGAGGACGGTAAGGCGTTCACAACTATCGGAACATCAGGCGTTGTATTCGCACACACTTCTTCTATCTCTATCGACCCAAAGGGCAGAGTTCACACCTGCTGTGCAGCAGTGCCGAACGCATGGCACGTTATGGGTGTTACACAAGGCGCAGGACTTTCGCTGAAATGGTTTAGGGATAATTTCTGCAATGCAGAGAAAGAAACAGCAAAGTGCATGGGCGTTGACGAATATTATCTCATGGATAAGGAAGCAGAGAAAGTGCCTGTTGGTGCAAACAGACTTCTCTACCTGCCATATCTCATGGGCGAAAGAACACCGCATCTTGACCCTGACGCAAGAGGAGTATTCTTCGGACTTTCCGCAATGCACACAAAGCGTGATATGCTGAGAGCAGTAATGGAGGGCGTATCATACTCCCTGAGAGATTGCGTTGAGGTATTCAGAGAAATGGATATCAACGTATCCGACATGATGGCATGCGGAGGCGGCGGAAGCTCACCGCTGTGGAGATCAATGCTCGCAGATCTTTACAACTGCCCTGTAAAAACAGCTTCATCGAAAGAAGGTCCAGCCCTTGGCGTAGCACTTCTTGCAGCAACAGGCGCAGGCATTTACTCATCAGTACCGGAAGCTTGTAAGGCAGTAGTAAAGACCGACAAGGTACAGCAGCCTGAAGCAGAGCGAGTACCTGAGTATGAGAAATACTACAAGATTTACACAGAGATCTATCCTGCACTGAAAGCAGAATTTGCAAAGCTTGCGAAGATGTAATATAAAACCAAAAGCTCCGATTTGCCGTCGGAGCTTTTGGGTGTTAGAATATTTTGACAACTAAAAAGAGGCTCTCCACAATAGCGGAAAGCCGTTTTTTACATACTGGTCGGAGTGACCGGATTTGAACCGACGACCTCTACCACCCCAAGCCCACGCACGAAGTGCGCAGGGCGTTTTTTTATGTCCGAAGCATTAAATGTTGAGGGTGCAGGGCGCATAAAGCTGTGCTGTGCGCCCTGCCTGCCCCCTGCCTGAGTGGCGGTCGCCAAATCTTTGACCGCAGGGAAAAGATTTGTGTGACATCGCCACGTGCCCACCTCTGGGGTGCAGGTCTGCACACTGTCGCAAGGCTGTGCATTCCCTTTGTTCTGATTGTGTCATATCGGAGCTACAAACAAGCACCGCTTCTCAACTTTAATCCGTAGTGGTCAGCACTTTGTATCCTCGCCGATAGGCGACACTCATAAGTCTTGATAGTCATTCGGCTCTGTGTAGTCCTCTTGCTCCTGTCGGTCTACGTCATTGCTGTCATTTAGGTATTTCAGCTCGTCAAGTATGTCCTCTTGTTGGTCGGATATGTTTTGCAGTAGCTTGATTATGGTGTCTTGTCCTCTGTCCTGATGTGATTGTCTTATGGATATGTTGAAAACACAAATAATTAAAGCAATAACAATTACTAGCCAAATTATATTCAACCCTATGAATATTGCTGTTGCTGTTTCTGCGTTTTGAAATAATTTCTCTAGCATGATTACTCCTCTTTATCCTTATTAATTTTTATCATTATCTGTCCTATTTTTACAAGCGTTTCATTTTGCTGTTTCAATAGTTCCGCCTGCTCCTTGTTCCTCTTTGAAAGATTATTAACAGTTTTGCAAAGGTCAAGAAATTTGCATATTAGATAAATAATAAGCAAAAAGATTAACGCATCTATGATAATTCGTCCTATAAGTATATATGCTAAAGTTTTGTCTAAACCTAACATTTATTTCTCCTTAATTTTTACAACAGCGCTATTATTGTTCTGCTGTGTTATGTTGTATTTGCTGTTACTGTCTGCTTTGTAGCCTATTCCCCTTTTGTCATTCGTCAGTCCTGTTATATAATCAAGACTTACTTTATAATATCTAGCTAATACAATAATTAAATGCAAAGGTATTTCCCTTTTTCCTTTCTCGTACATACTGTATTGTTGCTGTGATATCTGTAATAGTTCCGCTATTTCTGATTGCTTATTTTCATTATCTTCTCTTAGGTCTTTCAACCTTTGATAAATATACACAGTTTTTCTCCTTTCTATTTGTTTATCTCTACAAATTATATCACACATTCAATCAAATGTATTGACATACATTCAAAAGTATGTATAATATAATTATGATACATACATACGAATGTATCATCAACGTAAGTGTCCCATGGAATTTTTTTAAATTAAATTTATTTGAGTGAAGCGAAAAGAAATTTAAGTTAAAAAAATAGGCAATGGAATTCATGAGCAAAGCGAATGAAGTCGCTTGCCGTTCCGCCCCAGCGCCAGCAGGGGCAAAAGGGACACGAAAAAGAAACACAAATGAAAAGGCACGAGGAAAAGCCGAAAAACCTCAGAAAGGAAAAAAACATGAAAACAACTATCGTAGGCTGGACAAAAAAGAAAGCATTTAACGGAGTAATAGAGGGCAAGCAGATAAACAGCCCCGAAAAGGTAGTATTTCAGCTTCTGCAGGAAGTTGATAACCCCGATTGTCACGGAAAAATGGTCGATACGCTGAAAATTCCGACCGAAAATGCAATCAGACTTAACGGAAATTCTGAGGATTTCAATAAGCTTCTCGGCTGTGATGTAATGCTGAACTATCAGATTTTTAACGGACGTTCTCAGCTTGTTGATATCACCGTTATCAATGCAGACGGAACACTTCACCGCAACACAAAATAATTAGCGGTGAAACCGCTGTTATAAAAATTTAATAAGAAAGGAGTTTTGCTAATAATGGAAGCTGTAACAACAATGCTTAGTAATGCCGTTACTGTTTTTGGTTCTTGTTGGGACGCTATGACAAGCAACGTACCTATTGCAATTCTTGTAGGTCTGTCTCTTCTCGGCTCAGGTGCAGGACTTTTTGCAAAGTTCAGACACGCTGTATAAGCAAAACCATTTACATAAGCGGAGTAATTCAAATTGCTCCGCTTAATTTTTTTTGAAAGGAAGTTGATAAATTGAGAAAAAAGATTAAGCAAGTGTTGTGTATGTTCTCTGCACTTGTTGTGATGATATGTTGTGCCGTTCCTGCATTCGCATTAACAAATTCTGATTTGCCAACAGGTAGTTATAACCCCGAATTTGAAGAACAATATAAAACAGCTTTATCATATCTTAAATCAAAATATCCTGACAAGTTCAAAAATTATGTTATGATGTTGCCGTATTATGATAGCTCATTTAATCAAATCGGCTTTTATTGGTTTAACTGTGATAATTCCAATAATTTTGAAGTTTATGAGAAAAACAAATCTTATTATATTAAAAATACTGATAGTAAATCATTTACTTCTTATCGTATTTTCTTTAGCACTCGTTCAAGTCTATTCGGTGATTTATATGTAAATGGTACATCTTCAACAGATAATTTTGATTATGTTCTTTCATGTCAGATTTACGATACAAATTGTAATGTAAAATTTGGTGACAAGTATGAATTTGGTAAACCTAAATCTGAAGTTCCTGCTCCGTTTTCTGTTACATATAGTCCTGACCTTAAACTTAATCTTAAACGTAAAACTTCTGATTATGAAACAAAGTCTATTGATGTTACATTGACTCTTAATCAAGATTATCTTGATTGGTATATTAGGCGCTATGCTGAAATGAAATTAAATGTTGAAGTTGGAAAACTTGATAGTGAAAGTATTGAAGCTATTCTTGGTACAAAAAATCTTGCAGAAGTTTTTGATTTAACAGGCTGTGGTAAATCTAAGTGTATTTATTTTATATCTCTTTCAGATCCCTCTAAACCTCTTAGAACTGTTACACAAAACAGTGTATATACATATCTATCTCAACAACGTTATAGTATTGTTGATAAAGATAATGGAGATATAGATGGCTCAACTAGTACGGCTGTTTATGCTAATGGTTTGTATCCGTACTTTACTGTAGATTTTAAAGAATATTTTAAACATACAATGCAATCTGATATAGCTTCTGAAAATTGTTCTTATAAAAAATATCAGGCTGTTATAAAGAATTTGCCTACTTATCAGCTTTCTATACCTCTTGAAAATATAGATGCAGAAAAGTTTGAAGTTATATCCGTTCTTAATTCTATCCTTACTTGTGAAACTTTATTCCCTACTGAAAGCGGTCAATCTGTTTTTGATGATAGTTTTAAATCAGCTTATAGCGTTGATAGAGGACCTAAAGGTGTTTCCTTTAATAATATAGATTATGTTGATGTTGATAAATGGGATACTGATGATACAGGTTATCTTGACTATTTTTCAAAATCTGATTGTTATTCTGTTTATACTGCTAAATTTAGTTTTGATAGTTATCCTAAATATGTTCCTCTTAAAGACGGCAAGGGCAATGATATTGATATGATTAAAACTAACCCTTTTGATTATTCAATGCACCCTGTTAAACCTGGTACTTATCAATCAGTAAATAAAGACGGTACTTTATCAGAAGAACGCACACTTGAAGAACAGAAGAAGCATGATAAAGATAATACTTTTTCTAAAAATTTTGCTAGTGTTGATTATACTGACTTTTCATCTATTTTCTCAACCTCTAGTTCATACTTTGAGTTTTTAACTGCTTCAATCCGTATTCTTCCTGATTGGTTTATTGCTACTTTTACAGCATGGTTTGTTACATTTCTCACACTTGCACTTATTAAGTATGTCATTCAATAAGGGGGTATATTATGCGTGTAGTTGCTATTCTTGTATCTGCTATATTGTTTTATCTTATCCCTGATGCTGTTCTTGAAACTATTTTTTCAACTGGCTTTACTGCCTGCCGTAACATTTCTCAGTATATTTTTAATGCTGTTTCTAATCTTATTAAATAAGGTGGTGTGTATGGATATTATTTATGCTTTCAAAGCTATCTTTTATAATTTAACTCTCTGTATGTCTTATACTTTTGATTTTGGCTCTTTTACTTTTTCTCTTGGTTCTGTCGTAGTCGGTAGTATGGTTTTATCTTGTTCTTCTGCTTTTGTTATATATCTTTTAAAACGATAGGAGTAATAATAATGGTTAATATAATATGTTTTGTTCTTGCCGTATTGATGATTTTTTCTCTTGTATGGCTCGTTAGGAGGTAAAAAAATGCTTAACTTGGTTTTGTTTATACTTGTTGTCTGCTTTTTGGTTTGTACTATAAGCGGTGTTATAGGTTTCTTCACTGACCTTAGAAACTTTAAAGCTGAACATGAGTTCAGCGGAAACAGAAAACAGCTTATTGAGTTTTTGATGTTCGGTGAAGATGTTGAAATTAAAGCCGTTCCTGCGGTTGAAACTAATGATAGTGAGGTGAACGATAATGAAAGTACACATAGTGTTTGATGAGAACAACCCATTTTTTCAACTTTTGAAGTCAATGGGCTGTGACCTTTCGCAAGAAGTAATGAATAGATATGATGCTTTGCTCCTTGGCATGTCGTTTATATTTGCTGTGGTTATGATTTGTATCTTCTGTAAGTTCTTCTATAATGTGATGATACGCATGACACGTTGTGCAAGTGCTGTTTAGGTGATTTGTTATGATTATATTTGATTACATAAAACAAATACCGTCCTTTATCACCTATGAGGTATATGACCACCTTTTCGGTGCATACTTCAATAATTCTGCTATTTTTCAAGGTTGGGGCATTCACCTTTATACAGGTAAATTTGGCACTGGTAAAACGTCAACCCTCGCTCAGATAGCATATAACTATTGCGTGCGTTATCCTCAGTTGTCTATACTTACAAATATCAATCTTCAAAACTTCCCTGAGTGGACGAATATATATAAGCTTAATTCCGCACAAGATATCCTGCACGCTCCTAAAAATTGCATTGTGGTGATTGATGAGATAGGCACTATCTTCAATTCACGAGATTTCTCAGGTGGTAAAAGAGCCGTCCCTAAACCGCTTTTTCAGCACCTTTGTCAATGTAGAAAGCGCAAAATGATGATACTTGCTACAGTGCAACGCTTCAATCTGCTTGATAAACAGATACGAGATATAACGGCTACAGTGTCAACGTGCCGTGCTACATTCCGTCACCCTTATACACGTCTTATTAAGGTCAAAACCTATGATATAGACGAGTATGAAGCATATACGGAAAATAAGTCATATATGCCGAAAAAGCTTTACAGCCGTTTGTATTTGCAGACTAATCAGAGCCGACAGCTATATGATACTTCTCAGCTTGTAGATAATATGCTTGATAAGGAGTATATCAGCGACACGGAAATACTTGCTAATCGTGGAGTAGATGTCACAAGTGACATAATGCACGATAGAAAGACAAGCAGAAGCCTGCGAAAAAGGCGTGGCGTATAGCCACGAGCGACCGCAGGGGCGAGCGCTTGCGCCGCCCTGCGGTGCGTGTGGCTATTACTTGATATTAGCCACAAAAAGTACTCACTTTTAAAAATGAGGTGTTAAAAATGCCCCTAAAAACGTCCTCTAAAGAGGTCAAGTGCAATACAAAGATAAAGGAATATCGTGACGGCAGTTACACTATAACACGTTCTGACCGACACATTTTTAAAGACCCTGCTTTTGAGTATCACTGCAAGCATGAGCATAGTATTGACGAACGTTCAAGACAAGAGCATCTTAAAACGGCTCGTGAAAATTACATATGTTATTTTGAGTATGAGGACGAAAACGGAAACATAATGCTTGATATGCTTGATACGAGAAAATTTAAGGATAAGCTAGAACGTAGTGGTGAAGTTCGTCTTGATAGTTTGCAACGTGCTAAGCAAAGTATCTTTGATATTGTTTATCAGAATGATTGGAAGTACTTTCTTACTATAACATTTAGCGGTAAAGATTTTGACCGCTCCGACCCTCGGGAAGTCTTTAAGCCCTTGAAACGTTGGTTTGATAATGCTGTTCAACGTAAAGGCTTGCGTTATGTCCTTGTTCCTGAGTTTCACAAAAAAGGCGGTATACATTGCCATGCTCTTATAAACGATTGTGACTTTAAGTTCGTTGATAGTGGTACACGTCTTGTTAAGGGTCATGACAAGCCCCTTAAAATAGATACTATAAAGCGCCTGCATATATGTGATAAACTCGGCTGTGATATATCTGATTTGCCTGTTGTTTATAATGTTTCTGATTGGAAATATGGATTTTCAACCGCTATTCAGACTTACGGTCAAATGTCAAACCTAGCTTTCTATGTCACTAAGTACATAACAAAGGACGTGAAAAAAATCTTCGGTAAATTCTTCTGGAGTAGCAAGAACATTGTTCGCAAAACTAAAGAGATCTATTGCAATTCAGAATTTAAAGACGATTTGCCGATAGTCTCCCCCCCTCGTGCTAATGTATGTTACCAATATGAAAGCAGTTTCACCTTTTCAAGTCAGGTCGAAAAGAACTGCAATGATATACTTCAATATCTTAAAGAGAATGGAAATGATGATGTCCTATGATTTTTAAAGAATGGTTTGAGATGTTCTATAACGCATATTGCGTTGATGTGATAGCTTATGATTGCTATAAGGACTATTACTATATAAATCAAAAACACTTCGGTTATATAGCCGATATGGAGCTTCTGAGCGTAAAGCCTATTGATATTCAGAATTGTCTTAAATCCACCCTATCTTACAGTAATGACCGCCAAAGACGTTCATATTTCTTACTTAAACGTGTATTCCGTGAAGCTATAGTTAATGGCTATTGTGACAAAAACCCTTGCGACTATGTTAAACCTCCAAAACGTATAAAAAAAGAAGCTGAATATTTCAGCCCCGATAATCTCGTTCACCTTTTTGATGATGATAGTAGAGTTTGCAGAATGTTTCAGCTTGACTTGTGGACAGGTCTCCGCCGTGGTGAACTTCTCGCCCTTAGTTGGGATAACATTGACCTTGATAATAGATATCTTAAAGTCTGTCAGACACTCGTACATACTTCATGCGGTGATAGGATTGTACAGACCACAAAATCTCGCCGTGATAGGCTTATCCCCTTGCATAGTAATGCAATAGCTATACTTAATCAGATACGCTCTCAGGACGTCTCAGACGGCTTTCTGTTTGTTTCACCTATAACTCATACAGTTATATCCCTTAGACGTTATAACAGGCTCTACAGAGCGTTCTATGAGCAACAGAAAACAAAATATCCTGATTTACAGTATCTCACCCCGCACAAGCTTAGGCATAGCTATGCAACGTATCTTATTCAGTGTGGTGCAGATATCGAAACCCTCAGAGCATTGCTCGGACACGTTGATATAACAACTACCCAGCGTTATGTACATAGCAATTTCAACCAAATGTGCAAAGCTGTGAATAATCTCAAATTTGAATAATAAAGGAGTTTTTAAAATGAAAGAGTTTAATTTTTGGTGTAAAGAAAATACCGACCATGGTGAATGTGCCGATAAGGTATGCGATTATGATAAATGTTGCTGTTATGCTCACTGTGAGGAATGTATATTTTATCTTACAGATTCCCCTTCTTGTGATAATTGTTCTGTACCTTGTTATGATGATTAATACTTACCTGTGTATGTTTTTTGCTTCTTTTTTTCGTTCAAAAGCATTCGGGTGGTAAAGTCGAACTCGCTGTGGGCAGAACTTTTGAACGAATGGGCTTCCAGTTCGACATACGCAAAAGCAGGAAGAAGATTAATCTTCTTCCTGCATATCCTTTGGCTTTTTTGTTAGCTTATATAAATCCTTTAATTATCTATGTGTTTTATAAATAATGAGTAATAAAAGGCTGTTGCAAATGCAACAGCCTTTTGCTTTGGTCGGAGTGACCGGATTTGAACCGACGACCTCTACCACCCCAAGGTAGCGCGCTACCAATCTGCGCCACACCCCGACAACGTATATATTATACCCGATTTGGATACAATAGTCAAGAGTTTTCAGTCAAAATAAAAAAATTGCAAAAAAGGTATTGACATTCACATTCATTTGTGATATAATAAATAAGCACTCAAGAGAGAGCACAAAAAATATCGCGGGATGGAGCAGTTCGGTAGCTCGTCGGGCTCATAACCCGAAGGTCGTTGGTTCAAATCCAGCTCCCGCAACCAATAGTTCCCACGACCGAAGTTAATGTACTTTGTATGTTAATTTCGGCCGTGTTTTTTATATCTATACGAGAAATGAGCAGGCGTATAGCTTTATCGTCTGGGCTGTCATGCAGAGCCTTGAGCCAAAGAGAAATCTGATCCGTAGTGTAGTCCTTTGGCATTTCCGTCTTCTTCAATGCCTCTATCTCAGAACGGAGCTGGTTCATCTTCGCACCGATATCCTCGATAACATCAGCTGGGAGGACACCACTTGACATGTTGGTCATCAAGGTGTCATACTGCTTCTGCTTCTCCGATATCTTAGATGCAACTATCTTTTTGAAATCAGCGGCTCTCTCAGGCTCTCCGCACTTGTACTTTCGCATAGCATTAGCAATAGCCTTTTGATTTTCTTCGTTGAGCAGGGTGCGAAGATATGTCTTAGCGGCGTCATCAACGATATCCATAGATATCATAGGTGCACCGCACTTCTTTGAACAACGATAGTAGTGATATACGTGTCCTTTCTTCGTTGATATGTGTGCGTGCATTTTCGCACCGCATGAGCAGTAGACTAACCCACTGCATAGATATGATGTCTTTGGTCCACTCTGTTTTCTGCTATCCATAATCTTCTGCACCTCGTTAAATGTTGCCTTGTCGATTATCATCGGCAGGGCATTTTCTATTCTTATAGCATTAGGCTTAGACCTGCGCTTGGATCTATCCTTTTCCTCGTCAACACAGTATATATATGTTCCTGTGTATTTCTCGTTTCGTAGTATCTCATATACTGCAGAATACTTCAAGGGCTTTCCACGCTTGCCCACAATGCCCACTGCCGCCATTTCTGCGATAATGTCCTTAGTTCCCTCGTGATTTTTCACCGCCGCAAAGATCTTGCGGACATATTCCGCTTCATAGGGGTTTATAACATACTTCTGATCTACGATATCATATCCGAACGGCGGATAGCCGCCATTGTGAAGACCTTTCAGGGCTATTTCACGTTCTCCCTTTTTCGTTTCATTTGCAAGGTTATCTATATAGTATTCTGACATAGACCACATCAGCGCACGCATTATCTTGCTCTCTGGTCCGAAGCCGAAGTCCTGACCTACCGCTATCAGTGTAATGCCCATTTTCTGCAGGCGAGCGTCAAGATTAACGTGTTCGCCCAGTGATCTAGCCACACGATCGTATTTGTGAATAAGAATAGTATCGAAAGTACCCTTATTGCAATCTCTCAACATTTTTTGATACTGCGCACGGCTTGCCGTCATTGACCCCTTGCCGCTGATAGCCTCGTCCGCATATACGGCTACGATATTATATCCCTTAGTGGCGGCATACTGTCTGCACGCCCTGAGCTGGGCTTCGATACTTTCTTCGGATTGCTTATCCGAAGAGTATCTAGCATATATAACTGCATTGCTCATAGTGTTCTCCTTAAGACTTCAATAACTCTTTTTTCTTAATATCGTATTCTTCCTGCGTTATAGCTCCGCAATCGAGCAGGCTTTTGTATTCCTTTATCTGCTCAGGGATAGATATAACTTTTTCATCAGCAGGCTTCAATCTCTGTTCTTCGTTATAAAGTTGTATTGCCTGAAGCTGAGCAATCATTTTTCTAGCAGTATCAATACTATTAGTATAAACAATGCCGTCTCTCGAAGTTTCCGTGTTAAAAAATGTAACGTTGAGAAGCTGAGCCCCTGGGTTAATAGTTGCATTAATACCTAGATATCGTACCTTTGTATCAGACTTTCTACTTGCAGTTGATGACCCAATCAATGCACCTATTCCGCCGGCAAGTGCTCCGCCTGCTATAGCTCTGCCAATTGAGCCACTTGACTTAAAGATAGTTTCATTATCTTCAATCAATTCAAAATGCACGAGCTGGTCATATCTATATATCTTGCTTGCGTGTCCAAATGTGAAAAGGTGGTTTTTTTCATCAGATGACATATAACGAATAATATTCGTGTCAGAAGTAGGGCGGTACTCTCCTCTCGCATATTTAATGCCTAGTTCTGAATTTTCATATTCATTATTTTGTTTTTTACTTTTATATATTTCATAAATTACAGTTCCAATCACAGCGGCTACGATTATCCATATAATCCACATTTTTGTTACTCCTTTATAAAAAAATGCACCTCCAAAAGTTGGGCTATTCTTTTTCCGAATTTCATATGGTATTAGATATATATAGGAGGTGCATTCTATATATATGAATACTAAAAATTATAAAATCGAATTAAAAAAGGTTATGCACGAAAAGCACATTAATGGAAAACAACTTGCAGAGCTTGCCGAGATAAGTGAAGGAGAGATAAGTAAGATATTGACCGGCAAAGCCAACCCCACAATTGAAGTTATTGCACGTTTGGTTATTGTGCTTAAATGTGACCTGTCTGATTTGGTAAAAATACTGAAATAAATTTATTATAGTAAATTTTACTGAATTTTTTGCCGAAATATGTTATAACCAGCATAAGGGGATTTAAACATATTTTTTCAAAAAATGAAAAAGAAAGGGGTGAGCAGCATGACCGACGCTGAGCGTAAGGAGCTGCAGGACCAGTTGGCAGAAATGATTTATTCACTTCTGTTTGAAAACAAGTCCGACGAATAGGGTATCTGCCTACATACGGGCAGGCGAATAAGCACTTCACGTTTTGTGGAGTGCTTATTTTTTTATCCTGATGATTCTTTTTTCTTGTCCCTAGAACGCCATATCAAGAAGTCTACATAATCATATAGGTTTTTGAGGTCATCATCATCAAGAGTATCAAGCATTGCATTTATCTTTGAGATAACAGCTTGTTTTTTCTCTGACTTGGAAAGAAGTTCATCTTCTAATCCTATAAGATAGTCCGCAGAAACTCCGAAGAAAATTGCCATTTTCGCCAGGCTCAAGGTACTAGGGTCACGATCGCCACATTCATAACTATAGTAGGCACGTGGTGTAACGCCAAGTTCATTTGCAACATCATCAGGTTTTAAGTCACGAGCTTTACGAAGAGCTTGTAGTCTGTCACCTCTCACTATTCTTACCTCCTTTGTTTGAAAACAAGTTCGACGAATAGGGTACTGCCTACATATAGGCAGGCGAATAAGCACTTCACGTTTTGTGGAGTGCTTATTTTTTTACTTTGGCTTTTTACTGCCGTTTTCCCTTTTCCATGCTAAGAAACTAACGTAGTCATAAAGATCTAAGAGTTCATCATCGGATAGTGTATTAAGAACACTTTGTATATTTTCCAAAACTCTTATCTTATTAGAAGAAAAAGCTTTAGTGCTTTGAGAAACGGCTTTCAACGTTTGCCCTGGTTTATAACCGAAAAGATAATTCGCATCACATTGAAGCGCCTTTGTTAAGATCATTATGGTCTCGTCATTCGGCTTGCTTTTATTGGTTTCAAAATTGCTTATCATTCTATTTCCGATACCAGTCAATTTTTCGAGATCGCCCTGAGTAAGCCCCAGTTCCTCACGGCGTTCTTTTATTCTATCGCCTATCACATTAGCACCTCCTTTGTTTGAAAACACGTCCGACGAATAGGGTACCTGCCTACATACGGCAGGCGAATAAGCACTTCACGTTTTGTGGAGTGCTTATTTTTTTTTATTCTTTCCGTTTGGCAGTTCGCCATTTTAAGAATTCCAAATAGTCATAAAGATTAGTCAGGTCTTCATCGGAAAGGTCATCAAGAAAAAGACGGATATTTTTCATAATCACATCTTTTTTTGATACCTCGGTAACGTCTACCGAGTCTTGATAAATGTAGTTTGGATCAACTGATAGGACTTTAAAAACATTTAATAGAACGTCTTCTTTAGGTTTTGACGTTCCGTTTTCGTAGTTGCAGATTGCAGATTTTGTAACGCCAAGTTTATCAGCAAGTTGTCTCTGAGTCATTCCGAGCTGTTCTCGTCTTTCCTTTATGCGTGATCCGATGCTCATATACTTCCCTCCCTTCTATATCTATATTCTACCACAATATTGCAAGTATGTCAAGATAAAAGTACAAGAATTTTGATATAAACATCAAGAAAAGTGTACAAAGTTTTATGCAAATATTTGTACACTTTTGTACAAGAAACTTGTACAAAACATCTTGACAGTTCAAGAAACTTGTGCTAATATATAAGTAAAGTACAAGAAACTTTAACCACAGACATGAAAGGAGATGTCGTTATGACAAATAAGGCTAAGAAATCAATCGTGGCAGAACAGCTCAAGAAAATCATTGATGACAGAGGTCTGAAACAGAAGAAAGTTGCCGAAATTCTCGGCTATGACTACAGAACTTTCAATAATATGTTGAATGGCTACAAGATGATAACAACTGATGATGTGATTATCATTGCCACAAAGCTTGGCGTTGAGCCTAACCAGCTTTACGACTGGTCGGCATAATAACGTCTTGTTGAGGTCAACAAAACGATAAAAAAAGAGGTGATACCAATGTCAAAATCAACAGACCATGATTTCAATGAGATAGTATATGACAGTGTTCTTCCTGAGATTGCAAGAGCGTTCTGCTCTTTAAAAAAAGAAGTCTCAGGAAATAAGCTTTCCTGTCAGACCCCAGAGAACTGGGAAGCAATCGCACGCATAAAGTCAGCGGCACTGAAACGTACTATCGCAGAGTTTATTGAAAAGCAGATATCATAGGAGTGATACCAATGACAAACCATAAGATAAAAGACTATCATAAGAACCGCCTTGCATTCGAGGTCATAGTCAAGAACTACGAGATGCTTTGCACCGTTCTGATAGTGCTGAACAAAGAATATCCGAAGACTTTCTATCCTAAGAAATGTCGCCAATGGATAGATGATTTTGCAGACAACTGCAAAATTGCCAACGAGTGGGACAAGGACGGTGTATATGCCTATAAAATGCAGCGGGCGTGCGAGAATAGCGGCATAGATCTGAACATGGTAGTAACGTTCGTTGAACGGAATTGCAAAGAGTTTAATCTTCAGAACAGGGCTATTCTGGCGGACAACATCAAGCTGGCGCTGGTGCAGACCGCCACAGAGTATGGCGTGGGCGGCAAGCGTATGAAAGCCATTCAGAACGCCATGTTGGAAACTTTCATTGACAATCCTAGGGAGCAGGTCAAGGCGCTGGGTATAGATGATTACATCGAAGAATGCACAGTGGGTCAGGTCGATATCCGCAAGTTCAGAGTCAAAGACAAGGTCAGGACTACCCTGCAGGAGCAGAAAGAAGCCTTAGCAGGCTTGGAAGCGTTCCGGCGCTGGTCAGCTGAGAATGTAAAAAAAAGAGGGGCAGTAAAGTGAAAGAAACGATTGATATTCCCGTAAGCGTTACATATCGCATAGAGGACGGCAAGATCATAGAAACCTGCCGCAAGGTCAAGAAGATACCGGCTGACGTTATCGCAAGCATTCTTTACCGTCATTTCAAGCAGAAAGAGAGGAATAAGAAGTGCTGCACATCATGAAGATAGACGCCATTATCGGCGAAAGAACAAACGCTGAGATAGAAAGAGCCATTAATAAGGCTCAGCTTGTCGGTGACAAGCTATGGCATGGAGATCTGAGCAAAGAAGACCTCCTAAGCTACTACGTGGCGCAGACCATAGAGAAGCATTTGGTGGCTGATATCGAGGAGCGTATCAAAGAGTTGGAGGGTGATGGAGATGTACGCAAAGAGTGATACCCGCAATTCACTGATATCGCAATCCGTCATCAGAATAGCAACGGATATGGGAATTGAAAGCTATGTCCGAGAGATACGCCACGGCTATTCTATATGTGCCGGCGAATTCATCATCGTTGACATGGCGGACAATACCAGCGTTAAGATGATAATATCAGATTATGACGGTTATTATCAGCAAATCAAAAGAAACATGAGAAAATGGAGGAAAAATTATGACAAGAAAAGACGTAGTCCTTGCAATCAGTGAAGATGTCAAGGCGGTTGATTACCTGGCAATGAGGGAGCAGAGAGACAAGCATAACAAGCTCGTTACCCGTCGAAAGCGTGAAGATCGCAGAGAGTGCTTCGCAATGGCCTTGCTGACTATCTTCTTTGCTTTCATGATAATAGTAGTAATGCTCGGTCTTGGGCAGGTATGGGAGATGATTTACTGATGTATGATTTCAACAACGCAGTCAGACTTAACCGCATAGGTGGTGAATATGTCATCACTGTGGACGGAAAGCCGTTGGAAACGTCACTCAGCTCTAATCAGCGCCGTAATCCTCTTATAGCTGTCAGCAGATATGCGTCAGCAATAGACGAATACCTCAGAGGGAACGTCAAGAAGTATCTTGCTGAAAACGAGCTGAACGTAGTCACGGGCTGTAATGTCTGCATGGAGTGTACAGACTGCAAGTTCTATCACCTCAATGACGCTGAGAGCAACTGCCGCCTAGGTGACAACAATGAGTAAGACAGTATACGTCGATAATACTATCTATCGAAAAGAATCTAAGCAGTTTCCTAACGTCAAGTATCGTTTCAACCTTGCCAACGTCGTGATACATAGTATGTATACCATGTATCTTAAGAGCCGTGGCATACCGAAGACCATAGGGCTTACAGACAAGCAGCGTTTTGATTTTGAAAAACGCATTCAATCTCTTATCGACAATGGGTCTATCGTAGTGACAGAAGTCGAAGCAGGAACGAAAGGAAAATGAAAAATGAGTACCATAGGAATAATGCTGTTATCCATAGCGACGCTTATCGTTGCGGATATCGTGATGTACATAGTACTTGGTGCCATTGAAAAGCACTGGGAGAAAAAGTTTAAGGAGGATAAAGATGATAACGAAAGAGGAGTTTGAAAAGGCGGTGGAGGTTTGCACTAATACAGATGAGACCTGTGAACACTGTCCTCTTAGCAAAAAATTTTTTTCATGCGGCGGATATCTTACCCGCTACATAAAAGAAAACGAGCCTGCACCTGCGGCAACAGGTACAAGCTCGGAGGTATCTGTAAAAGAAGATACCGATAACATACACCTTGATGATAACACAAAAAGGCATATTTGTCAAGCATATAATACCGCTGACGAAGCCTGCGCAAATATGCTCACTATCTACGAAGGAATGTCGGAATGTGAGCAGAGAGCCTTTGATATAGGCGAGGTGTACGGAAAAATATACAGCACGAGGGATAAGCTTGAAACTTCCCTAAAGGAGCTCACAAAGGAGGGGGAGAATAAATGCCGGTAATAACAGACGTTGACCTGCTATGCTATAATGCTGAACTTGCAGGCGCCAGAAAGCGGCTTGATTACAAATCGCCCCCGCCAAGGCATAACGCAGGTCCATGTATTTTTTACAACAGTATAAGGCAAGAGTGCATGGCATTAATCGAGAAGCCAACACAAGAAATTTGCACACGTTGCAAGTTTTTCAAAACCAGAACGGAGGATTATAATGCAGATGAATTCAAATAAACAGAAACCAACATTTGATTGGAGAAAATTCAAGTATGAGAACATAGCTGTTCATGTCAAGACTCAGGAAGAATACGATAACTTTATGAAAGAATGCAAGGCGCAGGGGTTTGCATGGTGCACTGGCGAAGAAGCTGATATGCCCAATCTTTGGCTGGGCTGTGCATATGATATGTGCATTGTATATGACAATAGCGGGCTTGTAAAAAAGGGATTGCATTATCAGAGACTTGGCTTCTTTAAGGACACGGGATATAGAATAGAAGAATTCGCAGATTTCTATTTTCCAAAAGATTATCAGCCAATTAATTCAACCAGCAATCTTATCCCAGAAAATCAGATAGAATTTTTGGAAAAGCCAACAACGCATACCTTGAAGCTGGAAGAATGCTTCTGTGAAGCAGTTGTCACAGGTAAGAAGAGTTTTGAAATTCGTAAAAATGACAGAGGTTTTCAGCCCGGAGACACGATTGAGTTCATTCCAGTTAGTAACGGACATACTGCTATTCATGTGATATCAAACCACAGATATAGGATAACATATATCCTAAGTGGTTGGGGGTTGAAGAATGGATATGTTGCATTAGGAATAGAGGAGGTAAAGAACTATGACTAGCTACAGAGAGCAGGCGTTAAAGAAACTCACAGACGAACGAGAGGGCGTTAAGCTTAGCGGTGGAGCATCGGCGAACACAGTGCTGAGCACTATCATTCAGCCTGTCATAGACGCACTTGAAAGCTTCGTCAAGCAGGACGAGGAGTTCGCACAGGCGGTCGCTCAGGGTGGCACACTTCAGAAGTGTTTTGAAGCCGTCTACAAAGCTATTAAGGATAGCAACTTCGCACTATCAGACTTCAAGACTTATGAGACCGCCGCAGGTTTCTTCTTCCCTGGCTGTAAGATACGCTATCACATGGATATAGACCTCTGCGGTAGTGTCAACAAGGAAGTGCCTGAGCAGAAGCGCAAGTCGATCACAGTTTCCTTTGATGACTTATTCTGATCTGAGGTGAGTCGATAATGTGGAAAACTGATGAGCACAAGCAAGAGCTGGATATATTCCCCGTATATACAGACCACCTCACGCCCGACCAGCGTGCTGACATTGAGAGTTTCCCACAGCTCAATGCCAATGATTGTAAGAAAATTAATGGTTGTTTCACGCCTTACATATTTTACAAACGCACAAGTGCAGGAAGATACACTTGTTTCTGCACAAACTGCAACAAAGAATACAAAGTCAATCTGAATGATGTTGATGACATCTATCATGTGCAGGACGAAGTCAGACACGGATACAGAGGTGTATGTCCGTACTGCAAGGTCAATGCTGAGTATAAGTCTGCTGGATACAAGCAAGTGGGGCTTGCCGAGGCCATAGACCTTTGTGTGTATAAAGTTGTCGATGATTTGGTCTACATATTTGCAGCAGTAGTCGAGAAGAATTATAACCTTTATTCTACAGATGACTACGATAGAGAGCCGAACATTGTTGTTGACATCAAGAAGATGTACGTTTTACGAAAAGGACGAGCAGAGGTGTACGATGTCGGCTATGCGTACACACGACACGGCTTTACAGCATTTTTCCGCCCAATAAAGAAAAAAATTTGCGGAGCCTTTAACGACGGCTTTGCAAGTCGTCCAAAAAGATATCTTTACAAAGAGACACTTCGTAACACGTTTTTAAAGTATTCAGGGATAGATTTTGTGAAAAATGGCTACATCACCCAGTTCGATCAGGAACGCTACTACACAGCGTATGCTATGTATCCCATACTTGAAATGGCCACAAAGATGGACTGTGCAATGTTCGTTCAGGACCTTTTGTGGAGAAATAAAAAAAACTATAAGATTCTTGACTGGTCGGCAAAGTCGCCGAAAAAATTCTTCAAGCATCTAACGCTGAATGAAGTGAAAGCATTTCTTGAAAATCACACGCCGGCAAGTGTTATAGAGGTATATCAGGACTTCAAGCGCAAAGGTAAGAAGAAAGACATTTTCTACTGCCGAATGTACAGCTATATTACTGATTACTGCACTAGCATTGAAAAAGCGGGCGTTGACCCTGAGCAGGTGCTCAAATACCTCAAGCACATCATGAAACACGCGTCAGAGGAAGAGCGTTGTGAAGACGATCACTCAGAGATAAGGCGCCTTGTCAAGCTGTATGACGATTATGCCAATATCGGCTTGAAAATAGGCTATGATTTTCGCTTGAAAAACATAGCCTTTCCGAGAGACCTGAACGAAGCGCATGATAACGCAGTTGAGAACTTCAATTTCATGGAAGAAGAACGCAAGAGAAAAGAAGCCGCCGAGCTTGAGGAAGCCTATAAGCCCAGATACAAGAAGCTTTGCAAGAAGTATAAGGGCTATAGCTATCCTGGTATTCAGTTGGTCGTACCAGAGAATGCCGAAAGCATTATCAAAGAGGGAAAGGACTTGCGAATATGCGTCGGCGGTTATGCTTCAAGGCATTGCAGTGGGGTTACGACAATTCTATTCATCAGAAAGCCGTCTGACCTTGATAAGTCATGGTTTACGATTGAAATAGACAATGCTGACCATATCGTGCAGTGCCACGGATTTAAGAATGAACAAGTCAAAGACCCTTTAACGGGCAAGAAGCTTGAAAAGCCTGAAATAATCAAGGCGTTTGAAGTCAACTTCCAAGAGTGGCTGAATAGCCAGAAGAAGCTGACTAAAAGGAGAAAAGCAAGCTAGGAGGAATAACAATGGACGAGATCAAACTAAGACCCGGTGAGGAGTTCGTATATAATGGTATACGTTTTATATGCCTCGACATTATCGACGGCAACTACTTAGCGATAACGGCTGAATGCTTGTGGAAAAAGCGTTTTAACAATGAGTACAAGGACGGCTGCAACAACTGGGAAAAGTCAACGCTCCGCCGATTTCTCAACGAAGATGTGCTCAAGGAATATTTTGATACAAAGCAGCTTATAAAGCAAACGTCTGACCTTATCGCCGATAACGGCGACAAAGCCTGTGGAACGTGTGAGGACTATATAACGCTGCTCAATTGCGACCAGTACCGCAAGTATAGAGATTATGTGCCGCTTTTTGAAGAATGTATGTGGTCGCTTACTCCGTGGAGGTGCGGCACCAACTACGATCACGCCGTGCGTTACGTCACCCCGACAGGTGCTATCAGCTACGGCTATGCGGACAACAGTTACGGGATCGCCCCAGTTTGTTTGTTTAAAGCTGATAATCTCATATTGCGCCGACAGGCGCAGCTTATACCCGCTGAATAACTAACCAAAATAGGAGGAAACGCAATGGAAAACACAGAAATTACAGTATCTATGAAAACAGCTATGGTAGAACACCAGCACATATGCGAATGCTACAGGACAGCCGCAACGGCTATCGTAGAAATGGGCAGGTCACTGAAGAATATCAGAGATTATAAGCTCTACACAGCACTTGGCTATGAGTCTTTCAAGAATTATCTTGAAAGCAATGGTGATTACACGTTCAAAGAACGTCAGGCATATACCTATATCAAGCTCTATGAGGACAACAGTACAAAGTTTCTCGAAGAACATGCAAGTATAGGTGTAACAAAGCTGGAGCTTCTCTCCAAGCTTCCGGAGTACGAACGTGAAGAATTCGCTGACACACATGACCTTGGCGGAATGACAGTTGAAGAAGTCAAGAAGCTAATCAAAGAAAAGCAGGCATTAGGCGAGCAGCTGACATTCCTCGAAGAAGAAAGGAAGGAACAGACAGAAAGTGCCGAATCCCTCAGAGCTGAGCTTGAAGAACTGAGAGAAAAGCTTAAGCAGGCCGAGGACAAGCCTATCGAGGTAGTTAAGAGAGACCTCGACGAAGAAGAGATTGACAAGATAAGGCTGTCTATCCGTCAGGAACTTCATGCCGAACATATGAAAGAGCTGAATTCGCTGAAGAAGTCAAGCCGTGAAGCCGTGAAGGCGGCAGAAGCTGAAAAAGATAACGTCCTCAAAGAAGCGCAGACAGAACGTGACAATGCAGTTAAGGAAGCCGTAGCTAAGTATGAGACCGCCCTCAGTAAGGCTAAGGCTGAGGCAGAAGAAGCGGACCACGCCAAGGCAGAGCTGGAAAAGAAATTGAAGTCAGGCAATGCAGACGAAGCAAGGGTTGCGCTGAAGATCATCTTTGAAAACGTTCAGAAAGGGCTTACGGAATTCATTGAAAAAATCAATGATATTGAAGACCCACAAACCAAGGAAAAGTTCATTACTGTCACAAGCAAGTGGCTCAGACAGGCGGCTGATGACCTTGAGGGGTGAGCTGAATGACCAGAGAATTGAAATGAAGAAGAACACCACCTATGAGGAAAGAAAAGCTAATGGAATATGCCCATATTGCGGGCGAGAAAAAGCTGTTCCTGGATATATTATGTGCGAGAAATGTAGAGAACAGAACAAGGAAAGATGTAAGAAACGCTATGAACGAGCGAAAGATAAAGGGCTATGCACACGTTGTTACAAGAAGCCATCAATTGAGGGTCAAACAATGTGCAGAGAATGTCTTGCGAAAATGCTAGCGAAAGACAAAGAAAAGCGATATGGCGGAGTATGCGATATGGATTGTTTCAATTGCAAATATGATGACTGCATTAATGACAATGTGCCAGAATGCTATGCTGATTTGCCCTTTGAGGAAAAGGAAAAGATCCGAAAACGCAATCGAGCCCGATATCACGAACTTAAAGAGAGGGGAATTTGTGTAAAATGCGGAAAGCTGCCAGCAAAAGAAGGAATTACTCTTTGTGAAAGTTGCGCACACAAGAGAAGTAAGAGGGAGAAAAGGAAAAGGGCAGAAAATCAGCAGATCAGCAAGCGGGATTTATGGCGTGAACAAAGAAAATGTTATTTCTGCGGAGGAGAATGTGTGCAAGGCCAGAAGGTGTGCACGAAACACTATGAAATGCTCAAAGCTATGGCAATGCATATGCGTGAAAGCGAAAGGAGCAAGATCGCAAGAGAACGGCTGAAAAAAGTATACTTTGCGGGAAGGCAACAATAGAATTGTGAAAGGAGAAATCACTATGGAACACAAGTGTAAGTTCTGCGGAAGAAAGATAGGAACCGCACATTATATCCACAAGAAGGATTGTACGTGCGGGATTTGTACAAAGTACTGTATGAGCGAATGTCAACTCTCAAAGAATGGCTTGTTGAGCTGGCATAAAGAGCCGTGCGTATCTTGTGAGAGAAATCCATATCGTAAGAACTATAAATGGAACGGAAAGGAATGGACAAAAGATGATTGATATTGACGGCTTCAAGGAATATCTTTACGAAGAGGAGCTTGCGCCGAACACAATAGCAACATATGTCAAAGGCGTAGAAAAATATGCTGAAAGGTTCGACACCATAACGAAGCCGAACTTAATCGAATTCAAACGCTATCTGGTCGAGAATTACAAGCCGCAAACTGTAAATCTCCGAATAACTGCCCTACTCACTTACTGCAAGTATAAAGGAATAGAAATGAAGTTGAAACAGGTTAAGTTAGCTAAGAAAACAAGCATTGACAATGTCATTTCACTTGGCCAATACAACCGACTGATAGATGGACTTAAAAGAGACAATAATATGCGGTGGTATATTACTATCGTTGTCTTAGCAAGAACAGGAATGAGGATATCGGAAGCTTTAAAAATACGCAAGAGCGATATTATCAATGGGAAAGTGACCTTAAATGCTAAGGCTCATATGAGAACAATATTTTTTCCAAAAACGCTAACAGATGAGATACTTCCCTATCTTAGCAATGTTTCTGATGATGATTTCGTTCTGCAGAATCACAATGGTCAGCCTATAACATCACGAGGGGTCTCTGGTGAACTCAGACGTTTTGCAGACAAGTACGGCATCCCGAAAGAAGTAATGCACCCACATTCGTTTCGGCATTTCTTTGCTATCGAATTTGTTAAAAGAAACAATAATATTTCGCTGCTTGCTGACCTACTAGGACACGGAAGCGTTAACATCACGCAGATATATCTACGTCAGTCAGAAGAACAACAGAAAACAGCTGTTGATAATACTGTCAATTGGTGACAAAGGGTGAGAACAATGAGATGTGGTGATAAGAGAATGAGATCAGAATACATATTTCCACTTCTGCTGATTTTGCTGGACGTGGGAGCGGCTATCATATACGCTTTGCAAAAGGACTACAAGAAATCCGTCTATTGGATAGCGGCGGCCGTACTGAATGTGACAGTAACAGTTTAGGAGGAATAACTATGTCAGATGAAAATCCAATAGCTATAGCGCAGAAAATCTTGTCTGAAATAACCACGGGCAGAAATAAAGATAGAAAGAGCTTGAAAAAAGCTCTTTCAACACTCAAAGTTGGAGATCAGATTGCAACAGACGAAGAAATATGGACTGTTATTGGTATAGAAACAATTGAATCTAAATCTTTTAAAATGCCAAGAACATTGAAAGTTAAGTGTTCATCATCACAGCGGAGCAAATGCTTGATTTTCTACATACCAAAGGGCGGTGTTATGTAATGAAAAATTCAAACACACCAACAGAACACATAGAGCAGGCATTGCTTTTCAAGTGGGCGACATTCAGCTCAGGCAAGTATCCCGAACTGGAGTATATGTTCGCTATACCGAACGGCGGCTATCGCCACTATAGAACTGCCGCAGATCTTAAGTCTGAGGGCGTAAAGTCAGGTGTGCCTGACATAATGCTTCCGGTGGGACGTGGCGGTTACTACGGTCTTTTTATAGAAATGAAACGCACATCAGGTGGACGAGTATCGGAATCTCAACAGAAGTTTCTGAAAACGCTTAATGACAACGGCTATCTTGCAGTTGTTTGCAAAGGCTTTGAGCAGGCGCAGGAAGCAATCTTGAAGTACCTTAATAAAGGAGTGAGAAAATGAAAATATCTAAGCTGAAAAAAATATGCAGTAAAGCGGCTAAGACCATATCCTACTTCTATAATGAAAATGATAATTCATTATGGATTGGCTCAGGCAGTGCAATATATCCGCTTTACGGCATGCCGAACATGAATACCAGCGAGCAGTTACTCACGCTTTTTGACATTAATGAAAGTGACCGTGAGAATTGGAGATGTAAGCAGCTGCCGCCTGCTATTGAGAGCAACATTGTTATGAACATCGCTTCATGCACAACAGGCAAGATGATAGATCGTCGTTCAACATTCGTTGCCATGCTAAGCGAATATCAGATATTCTCAGGCACAGAAAAAGTGCATATATGCCCGAAAGCATTCCTTGAAGTAATAGATGATTATGAAATTCTTACATACTATTCCATTGATGATATGATAATCGTCAAAGCAGGCTTGCTTACGCTCGGTGTACTGTGTGAAACCCATGGCGTTGTAACACAAGAACTTCTTAATGACATTAATTCCATGCACGATATGTTACAAGAAGTATTCAACAGGGAGTGCGAAGAAAAAGACAAGAGCAGAAATTATGAGCAATTGGCAATGACAGAGTGAAGCCCTATATATTATATATAGTATAGAACAAGTGTTCAGCCCGTGTGTAAGCACGGGTATGAGGGCTTGTAATGGGTCTTAATAACTCGGACAGTGGGAGGAAATGACAATGAGCCTTATGAGATACAGAGAGCAAAAGTATATTTATGGAAACTACATGGAAGTGAATATGTATCCTGTATATGCCTGCCCACGTTCTTCTAGTCGAAAGAAGAAAAGAAAGCCGACAAGCAAGGTGCAGGAGAGATTGAATCAGATCAATGCTGAAAGAGCTCTGGCAAGACTTATCCCTGCAAACTTCACTGACAAAGACTATAAGTTCGAGCTGACCTATTCACCGCAGAATAATCCTGCTGACCTTGAGCGTGCCAAGAAAGACTTTGCTAACTTTGTCAAACGTGTGAATAGAGCAAGAGTCAAGAGAAGCTTACCGAGAATGAAGTATATTTATTCCATTGAGCAGGGCTCAAAGTCTGAACGTATCCACTTTCACGTTATCATGACTGGTGGTCTGACTATCAACGAGATAGCATCCATATGGGGCAAGGGCTATGTTGACAAGGTCCTGCCATTGATGTTTGACCAGACAGGCTGTGCAGGAATTGCAAAATATTTCTGCAAGCAGAAGATTTCAGATCATAACAACGGCAAGCACGCCAAGCGCTATGTTGCGTCAACGAGCTGCATTAAGCCGCAGCCGCAGAATAACGATTATCGTCTGACGAAACGTGCGGTGCAGAGCATGGCATATAACTGTGATAACTCGGCACTGTTCGAGAATATGTATCAAGATTATTACTATGCTGATTGCCGTCCATTCTGGAACGAGGATAACGGCACGTTCTACATATCGCTGTTTATGTACCGGAGAACGGCGAAGCTGAACATATAGGGGGTGAGATGATGAGTCTTAAGGGAGCTGAGCTTAGCGTGATATGTGATGATTGCCATAAGGCATTCATAGTCTGCGTTCGCAAAGAGAGATTTCAAAGCATAGAAGGGGACGTATGGTGCTATAACTGCCCTCACTGTGGTAAGTTATACGTTGCATATATCGACGATAGCCTGACACGTCATGCCCATGCGCTTCAAAAAAACGGTGTTGTTTTGAAAGATATCCTGACGAAAATATCGAGAGAATTATCGGCAAGGCAGGGAAAGGAGAAGAATTAATGGACTCATACAGACAGGGATATATCAAAGCATTAATCGACGTGAAGAACTATGTCGATAGCCATTCGCACGTGATGAAGCACTACAAGCTTTATAATTCAAAGAAACTACCTATGCTTTTACAAGCATTTATTGACAACGCCGATGAAATGATTGCAATGGGTGATATGATAGAATTGACATTGACGTTCGATCAGAAAAGCATTAAGAAGTCCAAGGAGAATTATCATGACTAAGAAGCGATTGTTGTCATATCGACAACTTAAGGCTGAGCTGAAGTGGGTAAGTGAAGATAGTGACGATTATCGCAGCCTGAAAGCAGAGATAGCAGAGATTGAAGCATATGTGTCAGGCATTGATGACGCATTCATCAGGATTATTTTTCGCCTGCGTTATCTTGTCCCACGCAAGGACGGAGCTTGGCAGCCGCCGTCATGGGCGTGGATAGCCAGGCAAGCCAATGCTTCAGAAGATTACTGCAAGGGCAGGCATTGCAAGTTCTGTAAGAAAAACACGCTGTAACACGCACGAACACACTCTGCGTGCTATGATGATAATGCGGGGTTGTTGTTATAGTTTTTCCATAGGTTTATGTCGGTGCAAGGGCCACGTTGTATGACGTGGTCCTTGTGCTATATATGCGAGGTGATAACGTGTATAGTACGAGTCAGATCAGAGAGCTAATCAAGGAAGGACGAGTTGACAAGTTCTATAACGATCGCTATTGGCGGAAGTTCAGCAAGAGCGTTATCGCAGAGCAGCACAATGAATGCCAGATATGCAAGTGCAAGGGTAAAGTGACGAGGGCAACTATTCTTCATCACGTCAAGCACCTTAAGCAGTTTCCACAGTTTGCATACAGTCGGTATTACTATGACGATACTGGCGAAAAGCATAGACAGCTGATAGCACTGTGTCATGACTGCCACGAAGCACAGCACCCAGAACGGCGCTGGCAAGAACGTGCCGATAAGTTCGTCAATGAGGAGCGGTGGTGAGCGCCTTGCGGCGATACCCCCCGGGGTCAAGGGTCGAAAAATTTTTTCGGCCTTGTACGACGGGAGGCACAGAAGACATATCCGCCCTCGCACGCACGTGAGAGAATTTTTTTCAAGAAAATCAAATGTAAGGAGTTGGCAAAAGTGAAAAAGCCGAGTTTATCAGAGATTGAACAGTCGTTGATAGAGCAGCTCGAACAAATGGGTGCTTCTGTCGATTTCTATAAATCGCTGGTTTCAGACTATCTGTTTTACGAAAAACAGGAAAGGAAAATGCAAGCCGATATCCGCAAGAGAGGGCTTACCTACATGGCGGTTTCTGCTGTTGGTAAAGAATATGAAAAGGACAATCCGTCTGTAAAGCAGGCGTATATGTATAACAAGCAGAAATTGCAGATTTTGAAAGATCTCGGTCTGTCAACCGAGAAGGTGAAGAATCTTGACGATGATGAAGAGTTGTAAAGGTCAAGATGCTCTCGATCTTTCCTGCCTTGCTGAATACATTAGCCTCGTTAAAGAGCACGAATACCCATACTGTATTGAGCAGTGCAAGCTCATTGAATACGTTGAAAGAACATTTCTGAGCGAGGATATCTATGTTGATGTTGAACAAGCTGAGAAATACTTCAGCTATGAGAAATATTTTCCGTTCAAGCTGTTCCCATGGGAACGATTCGTGTTCACCCTTCACAACTGCACCTATAAGTCCAATGGCTCTTTACGATGGCCTGTACTGTTTCTCTACGTCGGTCGAGGAACAGGAAAAAACGGCTACTTAGGCTTTGAAGATTTTTGTTTGCTAACACCGACGAATGGCATCAAGCATTACAACATCGATATTTTTGCGACGACAGAAGATCAGGCTAAGACCACGTTCAATGATGTGTACAACGTCCTTGAAGACAACCGTGACAAGATGCAGAGATTTTTTTACTGGAACACAGAAAAAATTATAAGTCTGAAAACAAAATCCGTCTTGCGGTACAGAACATCGAGCCCGAAATCTGCCGATGGTGCAAGACCGGGCAAGGTAGACCATGATGAGGAGCACGCATATGAGAACAGTAAACTCATAGATGTTGCTGTTGGCGGCCTTGGAAAAAAACCACGCCCACGCCGCACGATCATGAGCACCGACGGATTCGTCCGTGAAGGTCCACTTGACAAAGATAAGACCAAAGGGATTAGAATCCTTAACGGTGAGATAGATGATAACGGCATGCTACCATTCATTGCAAGAGTAGATAAGCCAGAAGAAGTTGAAATGCCTGAAATGTGGTATAAGGCGAACCCGTCACTGCAGTACCTTCCTGATCTTCTCCAAGAGATGAAGACTGAATTTCAAAATTATCTGGACGATAAAATCAGCAATATCAGTTTTGCAGTTAAACGCATGAACTGCCTGCCACAGCAGACTGAGGGCGGTATAACCGCATTTGATAATATCCTGGCAACTAATCAGGATATCACGCCATATTTGTCAAAGCTTCAAGGCAGACAATGCACAGCAGGTTTTGACTATATGAAGACCGATGACTTTCTCTCAGCAGGCTTGCTCTTCGACGTAGACGGAACGGACGTATGGATAACGCACACCTGGGTGTGCAAGGCTTCTGCAGATTTACCAAGAATCAAGGCGCCCCTGCAAGAATGGGAAGCGGCGGGGCTACTGTCATTCGTTGACGGTCCAGAGATACCGCCTGAGATACCCGTTATATGGGTGGCGCAGAAAGCGGCGGAATTGAATGCAAAAGTCGCAATGACTGGCATCGATAACTATCGCTATACACTGCTTAGGAGGGCGCTTAAAGAGAATCTCTACGCTTCTGACGAAAAAGGCTACGGGAATATCATGCTTGTCCGTCCGTCAAATGAAATGATGATAATGCCTGTAATCACAAGTCAGCTGGTGAATCATAAGCTTGCAGTCGGAGACAATCCCCTTTTCCGCTGGGCTATGAACAATACCAAGGTATGCACTTCGTCCGCAGGCAATATGACATATGGTAAAATAGAGCCGAAATCACGCAAGACAGACCCGTTCAAAGCTTACGTTGCTGCGAAAGTAGCTCAGAATAAAATTTCTGAGCAAATATCAAGTATGCCAATGAATACAAACATTCCTGGCGTTTTCACATTCTAGCGGAAGGAGGATAAGCAATGGGTTTAAAATCGTTGATATCAAGAATTATCAACGCCAAAAGTGACGAAGTTATAAGTGTCAAGTCAGTAGGATATGACGATGATGTACGAATAGCTGTTCAGGCATATGCTATTCAGGTAGTTGTCGAGATTCTTGCTGCACTTATATCCAAGTGCGAAATAAAAACCTATCACAATGGAAAATCATTCAAGGGTGAAGAATGGTATCTTTTCAATGTTCGTCCAAACGCAAACCAGACGGCCGCACAGTTTAAGAATGAAATAGTTCGGAAAACTTTGATACTGGGAAACAGTCTGATAGTCAGTGCAGGTCAGCAGTTGATATGTGCCGACGGCTGGAGCACACAGGAATATGCGTTGTATCCGAACTTTTTTTCGCAAGTTTCAAAAGGTTCTTTTACTTTTGAAAAAAGGTTTGATATGAATGATGTTCTCTTTCTAAGATTTTCAAACGGCGGAGTAAGGCAGATTCTATCTGAAATGCTTGAAAATCACAACAAATTTCTTGAAACATCTTCAACGGTCTATGCAAAGAGTGGAACGCAGAAAGGTATACTCGAGATAACACCCATGGCTCAAGGACAGCCGAACTACGAGGAGAAATTTCAAGAGTTAATGAACAAGTATTTCAAAACGTACTTTGAGGCAAAGAATGCAGTTCTGCCTCTGTGGGGTGGAATGAAATACACGCCACAGAGCAACGGAGAAACCAAGCGGACTGTTTCGGAAACAACGGACTACATCTCGATACTCAACGATGCTCTTGAAAAGGCTGCTATTGCATATAACGTGTCACCGGCTATCGTCAAGGGAAATGTTGAAAATATCAGTGAGGCTTTGTCGATGACTCTTACTTTTGCCGTAGATCCTTTTGCGAAAATGCTATCTGACGAGATTACCGCAAAACGATACACGAAAGAGCAGGTCTTGAAAGGAAACTACGCAAAGGTTTGCACGGAAAATATCAAACATTTCGATATTCTCGAAATGGCGAATTCCGTTGACAAGCTGATTTCCAGTGGTTTCTATTCGACCAATGAGCTGAGAGAAAAGGTCGGAGAAGAACGAATTTCTGAAAGTTGGGCGGATCAGCACACCCGAACCAAGAACTATGAAACGATAGAAGGAGGTGGAAACGATGAATAGCATTTTAAATCGATTTGAATTCAGGTTAGAGGCAGATAAGCCAACGGAGCTTAACTTATATTTGTATTCTCAGGTCCGTGGAGGACTTGCCTATGATTTGGCAAAGGGAAAATTTGAGGAGAGCAAGACAGGTGCGAGCTATTTTTCCAAAAAGCTGGAAGAATACAAGGACTGTGAGCACATCAATCTGTACATCAACTCTCTTGGCGGTCAGATCAAAGAGGGCGTCGCTATTGGAAATATTTTAAAGCGGCATAAAGCAAAAGTGACTTGTTATGTTGACGGCTGGGCTTGTTCGATAGCTAGCGTTATAGCCATGGCAGCGGACGAGATCGTCATGTACAACAACAGCCTCATGATGATTCATCAGGCGTCCTGCTATTGTGAAGGAAATGCCGATGATATGAGAATCGCTGCTGACGAGCTGGATAAGATGACTGACACCGCTATCTCAACATATGCCGAACGTTGCGGTGGTAAGTGTAGTCGTGAAAAAATTTCCGAAATGGTCAAGGTGGGAACATGGCTCACAGCTGATGAATGTCTTTCGTATGGCCTATGTGATACCATATCGACTGGGAAACAGCCTGTTGATATGGCAACCATGCTCAGTGACGTAAAGCGATACACAATGTCAAGTGCTCTTGACGGTGAAAGCATGGATAAGCTTATTGAGCTGTATAAGCAGTCAACTGCACAGCAGGCCTTACCTGCTGAAAAAAGCAAAGAAGAGAAAGAAAATGCCGCTATATCGGCATTTGAAAAGTTTATGAAATTGGAGGTAAAAAAATGATTAATCTCGACACACTCAAGGAACAGAAAGAAGATATCCTGGCATCGCTTTCAGTCGCTATAAAAAATGGCGATGATAAAGCAATGGAAAATGCTCTGGATAAGTACGGCAACCTGATTTCAGATACTATCATGAATGAGGTAAAGAGCACCACGGAGTCTGTTGACAGCCAGATACTTAGCACACGTGGTGTAAGAATGCTGACAAGCGATGAAAAAGAGTACTATGACTCCGTTATCGCTGCCGGTAAGTCTTCTGATCCGAAGATGGCATTGACAAATGCCGACAAAACAATGCCAATCACGATCATTGAGTCCGTGCTCGGTGAAATTCCACAGCAGCACCCACTGCTCAACTTCATCAGCTTCCAGGACACAACTGGCATCACAAGAATGCTTGTCAACGAACAGGGCGAACAGACTGCCAAGTGGGGAGATCTGAACACCGCTATCGACAAAGAGTTGCAGGGAGCGTTTAAGCTTTTCGACGTCTCTCTCAAAAAGCTTACAGCATGGATACCTGTGTCTAACGATATGTTAGATCTGGGTGCAACATGGCTGGATAGGTATGTACGTGAAATCCTTGCTGAGGCTCTGTGGGTCGGCATGGAAACAGGTATCGTTACAGGTGACGGCCTGAACTGCCCTATCGGAATGTGCAAGGACGTATCTGATAAGGCGTCAGTAGTTGGCGGAAAATACCCCGATCAGAGCACGATTGCACTCAAGGAAATGTCGCCTGAGGCTATCGGTACTATCGCTGCTCAGCTTACTAAGACAGAGGCTGGAAACAACAGGCCGCTTGATAACCTCATCTTCGTAGTCAATCCAAAGACATATCTGACCAAGGTAATGCCTGCGACAACGAACTTCGTTCAGGGAAAATGGGTTAATGATGTTATGCCTATTCCTTGCACGATTATACAGTCATGTGCAGTTCCTGATGATCGTGCTATCTTCGGACTGGGCAAGCGTTACTTTATGGGCCTTGGCATGGCCAAGGGCGGTAAGCTGGAGTTTGATGACTCATTCAAGTTCCTTGATGACGCAAGGACATATAAGATTAAGACATACGGCAACGGCAAGCCACTCGACAGCAATGCTTTCAGGTATCTGGATATCTCAAAGCTTAAGAGATTTATCCCGACAGTATACACTGTCACACCGTCAGAAACATAAGGAGTTGATATAAATGCAGCAGGCATTATTCGAGGAAGTTAAAAATCAGCTGAACATAACTTGGTCAGACGAAGCTACTGACAGAAAGATAAACAGCATTATAGCACGTGCTATAGGAGTACTAAACGGATATGCAGGTCAGGTGCTGGATATCAATGTTGACGAAAATATCAACGGCGACGCCCAGCTTCTGATCGACTGCTGCAGATATATATATAACGATTGCTTCGAGGACTTTGAAAAAAATTATCACTCTCAGCTCTTCGCTCTGAGAGCAAGATGTCAGATTGAGGAGATGTCAGGAGGAAGCGTATGATAAGCAAGCGGCAGACGTTCAATGACGGCATATGCACTATTGCAACTATCATCAATGCCAATTGCTTGAAAATCAAGCAAGCAGGCATAAGATATGACAATCGTACCGTCGGCTCAGAGCGTTTCTATAAAGCCGCTGAGTATCAGCACCGCTGTGATAAAGTGATAAGAATACCACTTATCGCCGAGCCGCAGGCGACTGACATTGTGATAATGAACGGCGACCAGTATAACGTCATTCAAGTTCAGATGATAAAGGACGCTAAGCCGCAGGCTTGGCAGTTATCAATAGAAAAGCGGAAAAAGAGGTTAGAAATCCATGTCAATGAGTCCTGATGAGATGGCTGAGGCTTTACAGCACGCATTTCAGCAAGAAAGTCGCCGTGTTAATGAAGCCGCCAAGAGAGCCGTTAAGAAGACCGCAAAGGAAACCCGCAAGGTCGTCCAAGAACACTTCACGTTCAATACCCGCTCCGGCAAATATGCCAAGGCGCTTACAGTTAGCACCGAATACGAGGACTCTTTCGACATTCGGCAGATAGTGAATTTCAAGAAGAATAAGCAGTATCTTCTCACACACCTGCTGGAGTATGGCCATGCTATGAAGCGTGGTGGCAGAACGCTTCCGTTTAAGGCGAAAGCTTATCCGCACATGATTTACGGACAAGAGTATGCCGAAGAAAAATTACCGGAAAACATCAGAAAGGAGATTGAGAAGTCGAAATGACATTGACAGAACTTATATCACTTTCAGGCATTCCTACGGACAGGATTGCTAAGATAGATTTTCCAGTGGAAACGGAATTGCCGTTCGCAACATGGATAAACAAGACACCTCAGACGATATCTGCAGACGGAAGAACTGTCGCAGTTATCCCACGGATTGCAGTTGAAATATACTGCGAGCCGGAAGATGAAGAAACACATATCCTATTTGAGAACGCCCTTATGGATAAGGGCATATGTTTCTCAGTCGCCGCAGGCTATCTGGGGCAGGATCAGCAAATGGATATGTGGGTATACGAATTCGATCGCAAGGAGGAATATTAATGAAAGGAACAGTGAAAGCCGTTGCCCATGCACTGATTACAGAGTCTACAGATGTCAGTGGTGCGACAACTATCACATATGGAGAACTTAAGTATCATAAGACAAAGCTTTCGGGCACCCGTCAGGTAAGCCTTGACCCGAAGTCATCAAGCAAGGAGATATGGGCTGACGGCGTAGTAGCATTCGCAGGTCAGACTAATCAGGGTTACGAGGGAACTATCACCACACTTGACCTGTGTGATGATCTTGAGAAAGACTGGTACGGAAATGTCATCGAAGAGAAAAACGGCACACTGGTCGAAGTAGCAAGAACAGGAGAAGCGCCAAAGTTCGGCTTGATCGTACAGTATGAGTCAACATCAGAAGCCGAGGGATATACCGAGGTCTTCCCATATTGCTACACCACAGATCGTCCGAAGATTTTGGTTAAGACAGAGGAAGACAGCGGTATGGACTATGAGTATACAGAGCATAAGATTGCCTGCAAGCCGTCACCGGCTGAGGTTACTGTCGACAACAAGAAAGGACACATTGCACGTTTCCGTATAAAGGGTAACACAGTACTCACAAAGTTTCCTGAGTACACCTACACCCCGGGTGAATGACAATGAGCAATACAATAGTCCTGACTATAGACAGCAGGCAGATAGGCTTCAAGGCTACAGCAGGTATGTTCTATCGCTATAAAGAAGCGTTCGGCACGGAGTACCTTGAGGACGTTGTCAAGGTACATCAGTTCGGTAAGGGCGCCTTTGTTCAACAGGTCGAATACCGCACCCTATGGGTGCTTGCCAAGACTTATGATGATAGTATACCGCCTATTCAGACGTGGCTTGACAGCTTCGCCTATGGTGCATTTCCTGTTGATGATATCTATAATCAGGTTATGCCTATACTGCAGGCAAATATGAAAGTTGACAGAAAAAATCCATAAGCGGCAGTAAAAGCGGAGATGATCGGCCTCTCAAATCGGAGGAGGTCATCTCTCTTGTTATAAACAGGGGTCTTACTGTCGCTGATTTAGACCGCATGACGTATGGTATGGTAGTGAACTATGCCTGCGCCTATGACCGACAGCGATTAATCGCCGCCGGCAAAAAGGTCATTGACCCCGAAATAAAATACGAAGAACTGAAAGCAAACCTGCCTGTTGTGGAAGAACGATATAAGCAGGGAAAAATCAGCAAAGAACGATATGAAAAGTATATTGCGAAAATAAAGGCATGGGAGGGTGAGTAATGGCTAAGTCATCATCAGATGAGAAAATCAAAGGTATGTACGTCAAAATCGGTGGTGATACGTCTGAGTATACTGCCGCCATGAAAGGGCTTAATGCCGATATCAATTCGACTACAAAAAATCTGAACAGCGTCAACAAACTCTTAAAGCTTGACCCGACTAACGTTGAATACACAGCTCAGAAGCAGAAGTTGTTGAGCGAGGCTATCGAAGCAACAAAAACAAAGCTGGACGTTCTCATTAGAAACGAGAAAGATATCAACGAGCAATATAAGAAAGGCGAACTTCCTGTTGAGTCATATCTTAAGTATCAGGAAGAGCTTGAAAAGACCAAGAAGAAGCTGAACACACTGCGAGATCAGACCAAGACCGCAGACGATAGCACCAAGGAGCTTGGCAATGAAGCCAAGGATACGTCAGATAAAGTCAAAGACCTTGGCGATAAAGCTGACCAGACAGGCAGTGTCTTTAAGGACGTTTTCTCTGCTAATCTTGCCGTTGAGGGACTGAAAGCTATAGCTAATGCCGCCAAGGAAGCGGCGGAAAGTTGCGCACAAGTCGGCATTGACTTCTCCAGCTCAATGTCTAACGTGGCGGCAACAATGGGCATGACCGCAGAGCAGGTCAGCTCAGGCGCTGAGGACTATCAGAAGCTAGAGAACGCCGCCCGTGAATGTGGCGAAACAACAAAGTATACCGCTTCTGAGTCTGCTGACGCTCTTAACTATCTTGCCCTTGCGGGATATGATGTGAACAAAGCGGTTGAGACCCTGCCGAAAGTTCTTAATCTTGCCACTGCTTCAGGCATGGATCTTGCGTCCTGCACTGATATGGTAACGGATACTATGTCGGCATTGCAGTTGCAGACGAGTGACCTTGACGGCTATATGGACATGATGGCAAAAACAGCCCAAAAATCTAACACCACAGTTGCTATGCTTGGTGAGGGCATTCTCCAGTGTGCCGGCACGGTCAAATCCACAGGGCAGGACGTTGATACAATGTGCACCTCTCTTGGAATACTGGCGAACAACGGTATCAAGGGTGCAGAGGGCGGCACACATCTCAGAAATATGCTTTTGTCGTTAACATCACCGACAGACGTTGCTTCCGCTAAGTTGAAAGAACTGGGCGTGAGCGTGGCTGACAGTGAGGGAAATATCAGAGATATCAACGATATTTTCGGAGACCTTAACGCCAAGCTTTCCAAGCTCTCAGATGACCAGAAGACCAAGGCGCTTAGCGATATCTTCAATAAGACAGACTTATCGTCCGTTAATGCCATGCTTCAAGGCATGAGCGGGTCTTTCGATGACCTGAAAGCTCAGGTAGATAACGCTGACGGAGCGTGTCAGACAATGGCTGACACCATGAATAACAATCTTAAGGGTAAGCTGGCTATAATGGACTCTTCCCTTGAATCCCTTGGCATAACTATTTTTGATAAGTTCAGTGCCCCACTCGAAGACGCCGCCGAAAAAGGCTCAGAGCTTTTCAGTGAACTTACCAAGGATATCAAAGATGGAGACCTCAGTGACGAATTCGACGATATGGGCAATGCCCTTGGAGATTTAGTCGAAACAGGCGCCAAGTTCGCCAAAGGTTCGTTGCCTATCCTCATTGACGGTGTAAAGTTCTTCTGCGAGCATTCTAACCTTGTTATTGGCGGACTAACGGGCATTGCAACAGCTATGCTGACACAAAAAGCCGTTACAACAGTATCTGCCGCCGTCACAGGTTTCAAAGAATTATCCTCAGCCGTGAAGTCAGCCAAGACCGCAACTGAAATGTTCAATGCAGTCAATGCGGCTACGCCATGGGGTGCAATTGCAACCCTAGCAGGCATTGCAGTTGGTGGTATAGTCGCTTATGCTACGTCAGCAGACGACGCCGCTGACTCAACAAAAGTCCTCAGTGACGAAGAGCAGGCGTTGGTCGACAGCACGAATGAACTGACAGACTCCATGAAGAAAGCCGCAGATCAGAGAGAAGAAGCCAAGACAGATATAGAAGCCGAGTATAGCAGCTATAAAAGTCTTGCAGATAGAATTTTTGAGCTTTCTGACGCCGAGAGCTTATCTAATGACGAGAAGTCAGAAATGAAAGCTCTTGTGGACCAGCTAAACAGCGCCATGCCTGACCTTAATCTTCAGATTGACAATCAGACAGGCAAGCTTCTCAACAATAAGGACGCTGTCTATTCGTGCATAGAAGCAAAGAAAGAACAGCTTCTTGTCGAAGCAGCTCAGAAAGATATGGTCGCTATATCAGAAGACCTCTATAAGGCTGAGCAGAAGCGCAATGACATTGAGAAAGCAATCACGGAAAATCAGCAAGCTCAGGCTAAAGTTCAAGAAATGCTTGATAAAAGAGAAAGCAAGCTTGGAAAAATTGACAGAACAGACAGCACAAAGCAGTGGAAGACCAAGCTTGAAGAGCTGAAGAAAGCTGGAGATGAGCTTCAGAATTCATACTATGATATCAATAGCGAACTGAAACGCTTGGACTCTAACTATGCTGACGCCTCCAAGTACGTTTCTGAGCATTCTTCTGCTCTCGAAGACAATTCAAAGGCCGTAGAGGACAATGCAAAAAAGGTCGATACGATCTATAACCGCACTGTCATGTATAAAGACGGCTTACACAAGGTATCACAAGAAACTGTTGACGCAATAGTTGAGATGAATAAGAGCTATGACGAAGCCGTCCAGAAACGAACGGAAGAATTGCAGAACAATCTTAACCTCTTCGACGAATTCAACGGCGGTGCTGAGATATCCGCAGAACAGCTTATGCAGAACTTGGAATCTAATCTTGACGGCATGGCAAGCTGGTCTGATGATATCAAGACGCTTGCAGACAGAGGTGTGAATAAAGGTCTTATTAAGACCTTGCAGAAAGCAGGTCCGCAATCTGCAAGTAAGATAAAGGCGTTACTTTCCATGTCACAGCCTGAGTTGAAAAAGTACAGTGATATGTGGGAAGAGTGCATGGGTGACTGCAAGAAGATAGCAACATCAGAGTTCGACGAGCTAAGGCAACAGTATGATAAGACCATAGAGACGCTTCAAAAGCGTGACCAAATAAGCCAGATATCAGACGTATGGAAACAAACAGGTGCGGCAATGATGTTAGGTATGCAGCAAGGCATACTGTCTGCACAGCAGTCTGTCATTGATACCGCAACAAGTGGAGCGAACGCAGTGCTTGCGGCGGTCAAGGGGGTATATGATATACACTCCCCTTCAAAGGCATTTGAAAATATATCGAAAATGAATGCGCAGGGTGAGATCAAAGGCTGGAAGTCGTCAGAAGACGATATCATCAAAGCCTATACCAATACTGGTGACAAGATACTGTCAGAGAATATGCGAAATACATACAGCGATACGAATAGGGTCGCAAGGTCGGTATATAATGGATCATATGCCCACAGTATCACGCAGAAAGCAGCAACAAGCGCCACAGAAAACACGCAGGTCGTCCCAACAGTCAGACAAATGCCCGAGACTATTCATAACGTGATAGTATTCCCGAATGGGAAAGTAATTGCAGAGGAAACAGTTCCATTTATAGATGTAATGCTTGGCGAAAGAGCTGCAAGAAAGAAAAGAGGTAGTGCAGTATGACACGACAAATCAGATTTAATGGCAAAAAGTCGTATGAGGATTTTAAAATCAGAATAATCAGTGCAACAGTTGCAGAGCCGAAGAAGCGTGAGATCAAAGTGACTGTACCTTATCGCAACGGCAGTATTGACCTGTCTGACTATGACGGCAATTTTTATTTTGACGACACCGAAGTATCATACAAGATGTTCGTATCTGATACAGAACCTGTCACACTGCTCCGCAGGATTGAGAAGATCAAGAGCTGGTTATGTGAAGCTCCACAGCAGAATATTTATGACAACTATTCCGAGAACTATCATTTTGTCGGCAAGTGTAGAACTGTTGAGACCAGCCTTGGTGAAGATGACATAACAGCTACTCTCGAGGTCATATTCGATGTAGCACCATATAAGGTCTCTGACGACTTTGCAGACACAGCGTGGGACACTTTTTCATTCGATGATGATTGCCTCAATCAGATGCCTCTCTCCTGCATAGCACACAAAGACGGCTATCATTCCCAACCGGGGGTACTATACTTCTATTCTTATGCCAAAGATGACATAGTTCCGAGCTTAAGGTATCACAAAAATGCTAACGATAAGGACAAACGAGGATTGACAATGCTTGATCTCAACGGTCATACCCTCACAGAAAACCTATACAAAGAAACTGAATCAACGTTTAGAATGCAAAATTTCGTCGTCAAACCCGGCACAAATGTCTTAGCTCTATACGGATCTGGTTCACTTGAAATCGAACTAACGGAGGAAATACTATGTTAGTTACACTCGATGATGCAAAGACGATTCACGATACTGGTTCTGTCAGAACCAACAAGCTGACAGGAACCATCGTCAAAGAAATAAACGCTATTGACATTTTTACGTTCAACATATATCCCGACAACAGCTACTACTCCGATTTAAAGGAACTGACATCGTTGATAAAGGTTTACGATAAGGAAAGCCTTATATTCGATGGCAGAGTACTGACGATATCACCATACATGACTGATAGTGGCGAGATTGGCAAACAAGTTGTCTGCGAGGGCGGTTTGTGTTTTCTGAAAGATAGTGTACCAATTATCAAACAGCTAAAGTGCACAATAAGAACGTATATAGCCACACTACTTTCAGCACACAATAATTCTGTTGAAAGCTACAAGCAGATACATATTGGCAATATTAACTGTTCACAAGCGCAGCACACATTTAATCCAGGATATGAAGACACGTTCTCAGAACTGACGAAAAACCTGATTTCCGGTGAAGATATCAGAGGTGAAATGAGGGTACGCATCGGCAAAGGAGGCATTAGATTTTTCGACTTCATAGCAAACGAATTTTCAGAGTTCAGCAATAAAACGATACAACTAGGAAGGAATATGCGATCTATCACGCAGGCGATAGACCCAAGTGAGATCATCACAAGGCTGTATCCGTTAGGTGCTGTCATCAACGATGATACGGGCGAACGTGTGACGCTTTCGGGAGTGAAGTATATTGACAACGACCAGCTGATAAAGCGGTACGGAGTACACGCTGGAACTATGATATTCGACAATATCACCACTCCAGGCGCATTGTCTGGAGCCGGCAGAGTATGTGCCGGAGCACTAAAAGCAGCAAAAGTCCAGTATGAGGTATCGGCTATTGACATTGATAAGAAGCTAGACGGCTTTGCAGTTGGCTGCAGGTATCGCGTAGTCAATAGCTACCTTGGCATCGACGAGGTATTGAGGTGCATCGGCACCAGCATCGACATCAATGACAGATCACAGAATGTGCTGACATTTGGCGACAAGATCGACACAATTAGTGGAATGTCAGCAAGAAAATAGGAGAAATGATTATGGCAAAAGCAATTGATATAAGTTTAGAGGTCACACAGGTGGCAACAGCATATACAGGTCGAGACGTCCGACAGGCTATTGTCGACGCATTGAACGCCGCACAGAACGCAATCAATGAAATGAATATGCCAGCAGGATCTCAGACCCTTATCGTACCGTCAGAGACGGCACTGGCCACAACGACTTTGAACCTGCCGTTCACACCGACTCAGAACACGCAGGTCATCTGTAGTCTGCGGGAGGTGTCGGCACCAAAAGCGAGAAGGCTGTGTGTAGAAACATTTTTCACAAGCAACAATTTGATAGTAGCGCTGACGAACGCAGAAAGTGCAAGTGCTACCGTTCCACAGGGTGAATATATTATTGACTGGATCGTAACAAAGCCATAGAAAGGAGGAATATCAATGCACATAAAAATCAACGAAGACTACAATGTAGTCGTGAACACAGCCCTGCTGGGCTATGTCGGTGAAACAAATGCCAGACCCGTGTCGGTCGAGGGCATGGAGATAGACGGCGCAGACCGCTATGTGCTGACTATCGACTATGGCGATGGTGTGACGTATGAGGTCGATATCACAGGCGGACAGTGGACGCCAACGGCTGATATACTGCGGTCAGCGCAGACAGTCAGCTGTCAGATAGCGGCGAAGAAACTTTCAGGCGACGAGTATATTTTAGTTAAAAAATCACGAATTTTCCGCCTGCGTATCGGTGCGGCTATCGGTGATAATGCCGTGCCGTCACCAAGTGTGGCAGCTGACGCACTGGATAGGATATCGGCAATCGGTGAACAGGTCGAAGCTGACGTGGAAAGGGCTGAGAATGCAGCTAGCACGGCTATGCAGGCGGCTGAAAACGCAAAAAAATCTGCCACAGCCGCAGAGAAATCAGCCGATACGGCAACGCAGGCGGCAAGCCGTGCCGAAACAGCAAAGGCATCTGCTGAAACGTCCGCAACGCAGGCAGACACTGCAAGGCAGGGCGCAGAAACCGCACGTCAGCAGGCGGTCGCTGCACAGAATAACGCTAAAATATCCGCAGCCCAAGCGTCAGTGTCAGCACAGCAAACCGAAGCCGACAAGAACATAACGGCAGGCTATGCTAAAACCGCCAAGACCAATGCTGACAGCACTGCAGCAGACAGACAGGCGGTGCAGACGTTGGCAGAACAGGTGACATCCGACAAGGCTACAGTGGCAGAAAACGCTACTAAGGTAGCGGAGGACAGAACAGCTGCTGAAACAGCTGCGCAGACAGCACAATCCATAGCTGACAGCCTGCCCGAGGATTACGTGACCGCTGTCGGGAAAATCGCTGAAAATACGGCTGAAATAGGACGTGTAAAGATGTCCGATAAGGAGTTGAAAAGGCGTGTGGACGCACTGTATTCCATCGGTCAGGGTATCACACATAGGTTTGAAACGGACAGCGAAACGGCATATCAGAAAACAGTTCCTACAGGCGGTAAGCTGATGTCGGTGAAAAATATCGGTGGTAGGTCTATTGTGTTTAACCAAAATTTTCAGTCAAGAAAAGAAATCAACAATGGTATTACTGCAACCGTGGATTCTGACGGAACAATTACGTTGAATGGAACTGTAACGGCATCATATTTCAATTTCAGAGATGTTACTCCAGAACAGAACAAGGTAGGAAAATATGCTTTCAAGCTGCTGATTATGAACAATCCTGATGATATAAGTATGAAATTCGGTTTTCTGAACCGAAGCCAATCAACTCCAGCAATTACAAGCGGTTCGGCAGTTCTGATTTATAATCAGACACAATATGAAACTTCATTAGGCAAGTCTACTGGAATTAGTGGTCTAACAGCAGGCACAGTTTTCAATAACGTTAAAATTAAAATTCAGATTTTCGACTTAACCCTTATGTTCGGTGCAGGAAACGAACCCACAAGCGTGGAAGAATTTGAAGCCATGTTCCCTAATGATTATTACCAGTATAACGCTGGCGAGATAGTCAGTGCTGGTACAGAGAGCATTATAGAGCAAGGAAAGAATTTGTTTGACTATACTGACAAAACCTATAATGGAGCGAATATAAGCAAGGTTGAAAATGGTGTTATTTACACAAAGGGGTTGACGACAACTGTCTTAAATATTCCGACTGTTGTCGGCAGTAAATATACGCTGTCATTCAAAGTAAAATCAAGTGGAGCTAATCAAGGCGGTTTGCGGTGGTCACTGCAAAAAGGGAAAAACACATCATACGCACATGATAGCTCACTGATAAAATCAGAAGTAGGTTACGTGGCAAACACAGAATATCAGGCAGTAGCTACGTTCGTAGCAACTACTGATTTTGTGTCACTGTGCACCATAATGCCTATGGTTTATGACGTTCAGTTAGAAAATGGTGATACCGCTACTGGTTATTCCCCATTCTATCAGACTGAGTACCCTATCCCCGAAGCTATCAAGGCACTGCTTGGCTACGGCTGGTCGGCAGGAACGGCTAAGAACTACGTTGACTATGAAAATAAACGATACGTTCAGTGCGTGGGTAGTGTCGATTTGGGAACGCTAAGTTGGCGTGTCGGTGATAGTGTGTCGTTTGAGACGTTTCAACTAAAAGGACAGAAGTTAACCAAAAATTACGATATTGCACCAAACATTCTCTGTTCAAAATATCCAACCAAAACGCAAAATGAGCTTTGGGGCAAAACCAATGTAACAGGCATAACGACTAATGCAAACGTTGACGGATGTGTACATGTCAACGATACGTCCTACACCGATGCCACCGCATTCAAACAGGCAATGCAGGACGTAATGCTGTACTACGAATTGGCGACACCTATCGTCACCGATATTTCTGACCTGCTAACAGATGATTTTCTGCGAAACATCGAAGTCGAAGCAGGCGGGTCAGTGACATTCAAAAACAGCAACGATAATTACCATATACCTGTGCCGTCAGAAGAAGAATATATCGTGAAGCTGAGTGAAGTAGGAGGTACAACATGACGAAGTTAGAAAAATCTATGGTTGAGAGCATGGGGCTGACGGAAGATAATTTCAACAAACCAAAGGTCACCGAGATAGACAGGATAAAGGCAAATGTTGATTTTCTGGCTATGTTGAACGGTGTTGAGTTGGAGGTGAGCGGCGATGAGTAAAAACTACGCAAAGGTCAAGAGATACTATGACAGCCGTTTGTGGTCGGTTGCTATGGTGCACACCGCCGTCGGCAAGTGGATCACGGCTGAGGAGTATACAACAATCACGGGACAAAC
>ERZ826764.426-NODE-426-length-61005-cov-8.242773_pt1 | contig 61005 bp, 73 predicted proteins | sample MGYA00519870_ERZ826764 | MGnify/ENA primary metagenome ERZ826764 (study PRJEB31778, sample SAMEA3449239) | human gut metagenome | biome: human gut; feature: human-associated habitat; material: faeces | place: United Kingdom | collected 2010/2012 ... | reverse complement strand
TCATAGACCACCACCGCGGCGATACGCTGGTCAGGGAATATTCTGCCTATGGCGCAGGAGTAGGCGGCGTAGCTGCCCCGACCGTAGTGATCGAAGCAGAGGCAGGAGATCAGATATCACTGCTCGCCCGGTCATATTCTACCGCCGGTGAGATAGCGCCAAACAACCCGACAACATTCTTGTCGGCTACATATGTGTAAACCAATAGTTTATATATGCACGCAAAAGCGTGTTTTTTTATATATTAGGAGGAAAAAATGAAAAGAGATTGGAAGACATGGGCAAAGGCCGCAGCGGTAAGAGCTATCAAGACTGTAGCACAGTCAGCAGTGGCCATGATAGGCACCGCCGCAGTCATGGCAGAAGTAGACTGGAAGATGGTCATATCCGCGGCCGTGCTGGCCGGTGTGATATCTATCCTGACATCAGTTGCCGGTCTGCCGGAAGTATCAACAGTAGAAACAATAGAAACAGAAAGCGAGGAACAGTAAAATGACAAAAGTATATCTTTCACCGTCAAATCATGGAGAGGGCCAGAACAAATGTCTGAGATCAGGCTGTTATGAGGACAAGCACACCCGGCCGATCGCCGAGGCCTGCGCAAAGTACCTGAACGCTGCAGGTATTGAAACTAAAATAGGCGCAAAAAGCAAGAACATGGCAGCAAGAGCAAAAGAATCCGATTCATTCGGCGCAGACCTGTATGTCCCTATCCATACAAACGCCGCAGGAGCCAGTGCAAGATACCTACTGTTCATGTTCTACCAGAACAATGAAACATACAGGAAGATATTCAACGCCGTGGCCCCGAAGCTGGAAGCGATCTATCCGGGCAATGTAGCGGCCCATTTTGACGCCCGGCCGGAGCTGGTCGAAGTAAAGACCCCGAAAGCAAAAACGATCTACTGCGAACTGGGATTCCATACTAACCAGACCGATGTTGATGAATTTATCCATAATCCCGACAAGGTGGGCAAGGCCCTGGCAGAGGGTATCTGCGCATATTTTGGCATATCCACAGCCGAACCGGAAGAACCGGAAACACCGGCAGAGAAAACCATTTCCCAGATTGCCGATGAAGTGATCGCCGGAAAGTGGGGAAACGGTACAGCCAGAAAAACCAAACTGGAAGCCGCCGGATATGACTATGACGCAGTGCAGGCCGAAGTCAACAGGAAACTGGGGGCGACATCAAAACCGGCAGTCCTGGGCAAGGGTTCTGCTGTTACGCTGAAAAACTGCCCGCTGTTTGCGTCATCCACTGCCGGAAAATCCGCAGGAAAGGTCACTGGTACATACTACCTCTGGGACGGCAAGATACTAAACGGTCGTTACCGGATCACCAATGCCAAAAACAGGGTAGGCGTGGCCGGACAGGTAACAGGCTGGATAAACGCAGAGGATATATAACGGGGGTAGCGATATGATAGACCCTGCAATCATCAGCCTGCTGATTGCCGCCCTGGGCGTGATAGTATCCATCTATGTGGCCGGCCGCAAAGCAAAAACCGAGGACATCAGCAGGGCCGTGGAGGAAGCAAAACACGGCACCGAGGTCAATGTCAAGTTAGACATGATAATGAAATCCACTGACGCCACAGCAAAAAAGCTGGACCGGCTGCAAGAGGACATGGCCGATATGAAAAAGCAAAATTCGGCCAATATGGAGCGGCTGAAAGACATTGAAAAAAGAGTAGACAAGCTGGAGGTCAACCTGGGCAAACTGCACGCAGAGCACCGGGAGCACATGCAGAACATAAGAGAGGCAAAAGAAATAGGGGGCGTATAGCCCCCTTATTTCTTTTGTTTAACAATCAAAATAATAGTTTCTACTCACAGCCCCGAAACGGGGCGACATAGATAAGTAAACTTACCAGTCAAACAAATAGTTTCTACTCACAATCCTTAAAAGGATGACAAAAGATTGATTTAATTATATACAGAAATTTTGAAAATGTCAACTGTTTAGAGGTGCATAGCCTTGCTGACCCATTCCTCAGACAGTTTTTTCAGCCCCATATAACGGGTCCCATCTTTTGACGGCAGCGCCAGGATTGGGTTATCATTCTTACCGACTGATAACACTTCGTCCAGCATATACTTTATGCCCTTATACTCTATACAAGTATTCATTGAAACGGATTCATAGGGATTTAATGAATCCGGGATTTCTACCTCGACGGCCAATGCTTGGCCGCCACTGTAATCCCTGGACAAATGCTCTTTGTAAAAACTTATACCGCCGCCCGTTCCGCGCTGGTAACCGTAAACTGTAATCTTCATGTCATCCTCCTTATTTTCTGTAATCACGGCCGTCTTTTGCGGCCCTGTCTAAACTATATATGAATTTTTTCCAGTCGTCAACCGGCTTGCCGGTCCTGTCATATACGCACTGACTGAAATCTCTTTTTACCTGGCCGCCATCGGCGCCTTTGATGTTTGATATGATTTTCTGGTGCATGGCCTTGATCTGCTCGATCTGCGGGCTGTCTTTCTGCACTTCCTCGAATTTTTCAACGATCTGCTCGATGGCTTCGACCATGTCGGCGGATGTCATGTTTTCGCTTACTTCGGCTTCCTGGGCTTCTTCGGCTTCTTCCTCAAACCGGGAACCGCTGAATGTAAAATTGTCGTTCAGGTCGTTCTTTTCTGGGACATATTCTCCTGTCTGGTTGTCGATATATCCGTACTTTCTTTCGACATAGTGCTTGCTTGCCTTGGATGTCTCAACGATTGACAGGTAGGTCCTGGACTTTCCGTAGTTTTCCCAGTTCCTGACTTTGATTTCATAGTCATATGCGTCTCCGCTATGGTTTACGATGGTCTGCAATCTTTTTACTGCGTAATCTTTTGTCATCTTTTTGTCTCCTTTTTATTGGGGCTTTCTTACCCTCCTTACATTATTCATTATATACGCATTGCGTATAAATGTCAAGGGGTTTTAGAAAATTTTTTTCCAATTTCTTCGATTTTTTCTATCACTAATCGTTCAACATAATCGGGCGGTTTCCGGCTCCCCAGCTCCCAGTCCTGCAATGTCCTTGGCGGTATGCCTATCTCTTTGCAGATCGTTTCACGGGATAGCCCGGCAGCCTGACGGGCTTCTTTAATAGCGTTCTTTTCCATACATGCTCCTTATTTTTTCTTACTTTGCTTTAACGCCGCTAATGCAACTATCAGGGCGGCTATGCTGATGCATAGGCTTAAAATTTTAATGATCATTTGCATTTTTTTCAAGATGGTAATATAATATATACACCCCCAGAGGGGGAGGGAAGAATCACTTCTTCCCTTTTCGCTCGTCCCTGATGACTTTAAGGGCTATCAACGAGGCTGCCAAGCTGAGTGCTGATGTCGTTAGGTCTATCAGGGATTTTAATGTTTCCGTCTTCGCTTACCTCCTTTCCATGATTCTATTATATACGCATTGCGTATAAATGTCAAGGGGGGCGGAAAAAAATTATAAAAGGGTGTTGCGCCCCATGTTGCAATATCACTTATAACCATTGAAAATACTACATATTTCCACGCGTTCGCAACGCAGAGACCGAGGGTTCGAATCCCTTCGGGTCCACCAAAGAAGCACTGCAATTTTGATACAATGTGTATCAGGGTTGCGGTGCTTTTTCTTGCTCTTTTCAGAATAATCTGATAGTATAAAGTAAATCTGGTATTCAGGAGACGGATATGAAAAATCAACGCATTTTATTGCCCTATTTATACGCCCTTATCACCATTGTCTGTACCTTCCTGGTAGGTCAGCTTATCCTGTGGTTTGTACCGGACAACACGAATATCTGGGCTTCCGTGCTGTTCATTTTCATGAATCTGCTGCCGATGCTGGTTGCCTTTGGTTTCGTGCAGATGTCCGGTGAAATGTCTGGAATAGGGCAAATTCTTAAAGCGGCGTTTTCACCGCACGAACGCCGGTATGCCTATGTCACCGCTCTGGCGGTGCCGCTTATCTATTACGGAATATCAGTTTTACTGGGAAATGTGACTTTTACCGGTTCCCCATTTTCGGCCATGATTGCCTATTTCCCCTGGACGCTTTTGCAGGGCGGACTGGAAGAGGTGGGGTGGCGATGGTATCTGCAAACCCATATATCCATAAAGAAAAGTTTTGTGCTGAAAATGCTCGTTATATCCGTCATCTGGTTTATATGGCATTTCCCCATCTATCGTCTGCCGTGGATCACGGCTGGTTCCTCCAATTACCTCATCTTTTTCCTGATGATACTTGGGAACACATTTACCCTGGGTGCAGTAAAAGAATTGTCGCGCGGCTCCATTCCTTGCATTCTCGCCCATATGCTTATAGACACAGCGGCGGTCACCATGCTTGTTGGGAGCAATTTAACAAAAGTAGCTTTGCTTGTCGGCGTGGAAATTATCCTCTCTGTGATTCTGGTAGGCATATTGGGCCGCAGGCAAAAGCAGCAAAGCCAGGTCTGAACCCCCTTAGCGCAAAGTGAACCCCCTAACGCCAAAGGGGGTTCATTTGTATCACAATTAGAGCCATTTTCCATATGAGGGCAACAAAAAAGAAGTTGTCCGAGCAAACCCCGATCTTGTCGGGGTTTTTGCTTTTCTAAAAGCGATTTTGGCAAGTGCAGGGCCATGGATGTAAAATAGATATTTGCCCTTTGCGAGGAGATTTGTACTCTCGCATGAGCATGATGCCCATATGGACAGAAATCATATCTATATAGAGGTTCTTATCTGCTGTTTCACAAAAATCACACAAATCTCCTCTTGACCTTGGAACGATACCAGGGTTTATCATCTTAAAAGAGAAGGAGATGTATCATGAATAAAGAGACGATAATCGCATGTTTAAAAGAAGTACGCGCAGAAATGACATGGAAAAAGATCGCTTGCATAATACTGGGAGCGGCCATATGCACATTTGGCGTTCACAATATACATCAGCGGGTTGAGATAACCGAAGGAGGAATAATCGGCCTGATGCTGCTGATAGAGCACTGGCTGGGGATACCGTCGGCCGTTATAACGCCGGTGCTGGATATAATTTGCTATGCCATGGCTTTCAGGCTTTTCGGGGGAAAGTTCATAGTAATATCTATGATATCAACGCTTAGCGTTTCGGCATTTTACGAGATCTGGGAACTGCTGCCGCCGATGCTTCCTGATCTTTCTTCCATGCCGGTTGCAGCAGCCATAGCAGGAGGATTGTTTGTGGGCATAGGTACGGGCCTTATAGTGAGACAGGGAGGTTCCGGCGGAGGAGACGATGCTCTGGCCCTGACGATATCCCGTGTGACCGGATGGAAACTGGCAACATCATATCTTTCAACCGACATGATGATCCTTTTCCTTTCGCTGAGCTATATCTCGCCGGTACGCATAGCCTGCTCGGTGCTGACAGTATGTATTTCGTCGGCAGCCATAGATGTGGTCAAAAATTACAGCTTCTCTCGCAGGATCAGCGAAAAAGAAAAAGAACTCTCATGTGCCGAAACTCTTGAGAAAACACAGGAACTGTGATAAAATAGACAAACTTAAAGCACAGGCTTTTGTGATGACGGCAGAAAGCAGGAGGCACAGCATGAAAAAAGAAATTTTAAGCGTGCGGTCCGCATGTGACGGGCTGCCTTTGAGCATAGGGATTTTTTCACCGGAAACAGCCAATGGCGAGATAAAGGGAATCTTTCAGATATCCCACGGGATGGCGGAGCATAAGGAAAGATACTTCCCGTTTATGGAGTTCATGGCTGATAACGGTTATGCAGCGGTCATAAATGACCACAGAGGGCATGGGGGCAGCGTAAAGAGCCCGGATGACTATGGATATTTTTACGATGATACTGCCGGGTTCATCGTAGAGGATCTTCATCAGGTCACGCTTCTTGCCAAAGAAAGATTTCCGGGAAAACCGGTGACACTTTTCGGACACAGCATGGGTTCCCTTGTGGTGCGCAAATATATAAAAAAATATGATGACGAGATAGATAAACTGATCGTATGCGGATCACCAAGCGCAAACCCGCTGGTGGGCGCAGCCATTGCGCTGGTCAGGGCAGAAAAGGCCGTCAAAGGCGACAGGCACAGGAGCATGGCCATACAGAAGCTGGCATTCGGCTCTTATACCAAGAACCTGAGCGGTTCCCTCTCGGATAACGCATGGCTGTCAGTCAATACAGATAATGTGAAAGATTACGATAAAGACCGCATGTGCGGATTTGTATTCACGCTCAATGGATTTCGCAACCTTTTTCTGCTGATGAAGCAGGTGTATGACCCCAAGGGATGGAATGTAAAAAATCCGGATCTGCCGATACTGTTCCTTGCCGGAGCAGAGGATCCGGTGATCGCCGGAGAGAAAAACTGGCATAAAAGCCAGGACTTCCTGAGACAGGTTGGTTACAGAAATATTTCCGGGATCTTGTATCCGGGACTGCGTCATGAGATACTTAACGAAGCGTCCCGGCAAGATATTTATGAAAACATACTTGAATTTGCAGAAAGTTGACAGAAAAAAGGCCGCCTATTCTTCGGGCGGCCTTGCTATTGCAGTGACAAAATCTTCAAAATCATCGAAAGCGCTGTTTATGAAATCGAACAGCACTGGCTCCTTGAATTCATACTTGGAGATGGGAACGGCAAAAGAAGCCATGGGAGAGTTGGCCAGATCCTGTTCCAGCTTTCGTATGTCATCCAGACTGTATGAAGCCAGTATGAGCTGATCGTCGTCAGACAGGTAATAGACCCCCAGCACATCGTCGTTAAGAAGATAGGTGGAATGCTTCACATGGTCGTTGTGGGGGTGGAAGATCATATAAAGCTGTCCGTTTTCATAATCTGTTACCATCGCTTTTGATGTAAGAGCTGTGGTGGTCCTGTCAAAGCGTGGAGCTGAAGGGACCATGTCCACAACTGTTATAAATTCCGGCCGGGATGTCATCATGGAAGCCTCTGCCGGAGATACTTGAAATTCCGAGATCTTTTCATATTTAACGACCTTTAGCTTATCCAATGTGAGCTGAGTTACCAGCAGGAAATATTTTCCGCTGTACTCGATCAGCGATTCACACATGTATGATCTGAAAGTATTGAATGTTCCAAAGGTTTTATCGTCGTCAGTGGGATGGTAATCAGTGTTGGAACCGCTGACCGAATCTTCTGATTCTTCTATGACATTGCGCAGCAGAGTGGCGGCTTTGTGACCTGGAAAAATATCAGTACGAACATAGCCTTTTGTAAGGAATTTTGCAGCGCCGAAGTCACGGCCGAAACAACGCATGAGGAAATAATTGATGATCTGGTTGGGCGAATCTATGGAAGGACACTGTTTGCACATGAGCACATACTCTTCCGTATCTGTCAGCCGGATGCGAGGCGAGAGCATAAACCCGCACTCATCGCTTCCCTCCGGCAGAGGCAGATTGCTGCGCATGTTAAGATCGACATAACTCTGGAGCATGTATCTGGCTTCTTTTTCCGAAATGCTGACGTTGGTACCTCCCAGACCTCCCATAAGATAGTTTTCAATGTCCTGTATTTCTTCCAGCTCTGCACCGCCGCCGTCGCCCAGAACGCTCCTGTACGAATCAAAGCCGGTTTCTTCGGCGTCAAAATAAAAAAACTGGTGCAGGTCCGTAAGATGAGAATTGTCAGGCAGTTTCCAGTGGACATACATCCCGACCACACCCATAAGTCTCGTATCTGTTAAAAAGGCGGAAATAAATTCTTTTCGGCTGTCACCGGCTTTTTCCGCCAGCCCGCCGCTGATGAGCCTGAAATTTGACCTTATATCTTGATATGACAAAATAGTTACCTCGTTTAAATGACTATACAAGTATTATATATTATTTGTCGGAAAATACAAATAATTTATTGCCGTACCTTGACAATATCGGTTAAAGATATATAATGACATATGGAAACAATTTAAAAAAATCCTTATTGAGAGCGGCTGAGGGAATAGGCCCTGCGAAGCCCGGCAACCTATGTGCCATGTGAGAGATCATGCATGAAAGGTGCTAAATCCTACAGAATACTATTTCTGAAAGATGAGGAATGATACGGAATTTCAGACCTCTCTTTCTCAAGAGAGTTTTTTTATTGCTGAGGACATCCTCAAAGGGGTTTGTAAGACAGGAGGAGAAAAAATGAAAAAATTGTTTACATCAGAATCGGTTACAGAAGGCCATCCGGACAAGGTCTGCGACCAGATATCGGATGCTATCCTGGATGCCATTATGGAAAAGGATCCTTACGGCAGGGTAGCGGCAGAAACCACCACGACCACAGGCTATGCCATGGTAATGGGAGAGATCAGTACAAACTGCTATGTTGACATTCCTAAGCTGGTGCGCAAAGTCATCCTGGACATAGGCTACGACAGCAGCGATTACGGCTTTGACGGCAACACCTGCGCCGTGCTCTCGGCCATAGACGAGCAGTCCGGCGACATAGCCATGGGAGTTGACAAGGCCCTCGAATACAAAGAAGGTATAATGGACGACCAGATCGACACCATAGGCGCAGGAGACCAGGGCATGATGTTCGGATATGCCTGCAATGAGACGCCTGAGCTTATGCCTATGCCTATAGCCCTTGCCCACAAGATGGCAAGACGCCTTGCTGAAGTCCGCAAGGACGGCACTCTCAGCTATCTGAGACCGGACGGCAAGACTCAGGTGACCGTAGAATATGACGACGACAAGGTAAAGAGGATAGACACCGTTGTCGTTTCAACCCAGCACGATCCTGATGTGACCCAGGAGCAGATAAGAAAGGACATGATCGAATATGTGATCAGGCCTATAATCCCTGCCGAGCTGCTGGACGAGGAGACCAAATATTATGTTAATCCGACTGGCAGGTTCGTCATAGGCGGGCCTCACGGCGACTCCGGCTTGACCGGCAGAAAGATAATCGTAGACAGTTACGGCGGATATGCCCGTCATGGCGGCGGAGCATTCTCCGGAAAGGACCCTACAAAGGTTGACCGCAGCGCATCTTATGCCGCCAGATATGTGGCCAAGAACATCGTTGCCGCTGGCATAGCCGACAAGTGCGAACTGCAGCTGGCCTACGCCATCGGCGTTGCCGAACCTGTGTCCATAATGATCGATACTTTCGGCACCGGAAAGATCGATGATGACAAGGTAGCCCAGCTGGTAGAAAAGAACTTCGACCTGCGCCCTGCCGCCATCATCAGGGATCTTGACCTGAGAAGGCCGATCTACAGACAGGTAGCCGCTTACGGTCATTTCGGCAGGACCGACATCGACCTGCCTTGGGAGCATACCGACAAGGCCCAGACCCTGAAAGAGCAGGCGGGCCTGTAGGTTATACATGCGCAGCCTGCGGGCGGGCGGAATCTTCGGAGCGCTGCGGCCCTGGGTGCTGCGGATTGACAGATTTTGCAGAAAAAGCGATTTCTGTCAAGAAAAGCAGAGATTTTAAGGCCGAAATGGCATATTTTAGAGGCCGGATTGACAAAACATACGATTTTGATGGGATCTGTCAAAAAAACTGCGGGATTTTTTGACAGATCCCTTGTTTTTTTGTCTGTTTTGTCAATCCGTCAATGGCTGAGCCGTGTCGGGTTCAGGGTGAACTGTTGAACCGGGCCCTTGCTGACAATAATACGATTTTTTGCTGATTTTGTCAGCGAATTTTCAGTATATGTAAAAACATGAAAATTTTCCGGGGCAAACTGTAAAAATAGCAAAAAAACAGACAAAAATTCAGAAAAATGGAAGAATTTCTGAATTTTTGCCTGAAAAAATCGATTTTTTACAGTCCGGCGGGCGGCAGGCGGCAGGCGGGTGTATGGCTGCATGGATGGACAGTCAGTCTGACAGTCTGCGATCCTGGCAGCCTGCGAGCCTCTGTCTGACCTGCCTGTCTAATGCCTCTCTGCCGGCGACGCTTATCGGGCTGCGGCCTGCTCGATACTTTGGACCATGGCGCTTACTTCCTGCGGGTCGCCGGACAGAAAGTCGTAATACCCCGACTTTCCGAGGCCCTCCGTGTTTCGCCAGTCCACCGAATCGTAGCCCTCGATGATGGCAGAGAGGATTGCCCTGGCCTTTTCCGCATCGTCGGCCTCTAGGGTCTCTGCTCCTGACAGCCTCAGCAGGAAAAGATAGAGCTCGGTAGTATCGTATTTGTCGGAATCAACCGCCCTTATGGTATTGGCCGGAACGAAGCAGTCGCCGGCGAAAGCGATGTAGATCTCGTTTTCTGCCGTGTCGCCTGCGGCCAGTTGCCTGTCTGCTTTTTCCGCAGCACGAAAGATCTGATCGAGGTTTATCTGCAGGATGTTATTGAGCTTTTCGTTATTTTGCCTCTGCATGATCAGAAAAAGCGCGCAGATACAGATAATAAACACGAGACTTGCGATAACGGCCGTTTTAACGCTGACAGTCTTTTTCATATCCTGTTTACCTCCTGCGATCGGCTTATAAATGTTTTTGCTTGTCATCTAAATCTTTTAAAATCAATGTATAAACATAATTACTTACTGAACGGTTTTCTTTTTTTGCAACTTTTTCGAGTAATTCTTTGTCTTTCAAAGGAAGCGTGATAAGAATTCTAGTTTTGTTATTGCTAATAGCCATGAGTTTACCACCTTTCTAAGTGATAACTATTATATAGCATAGTGATATGAAAGTCAATGTTCATTTTCATGCAATAAAAAGAATTTAATAATCACTTTCTTATTGTAATATATAGTTACTTTTTGGCGTCTTTTTGTAAAAGGGTTTCTATTTTTTTAATAAGGATATATATCTCGGTACGAGAAAAGGAGGACACTCCATCAGATAGCATAAGGATATTATCGCTATTCATCGCTTGTAACAAATCATAAGCATATGTAAGCAATATTTTTATTTCTTTTTCTGTGAATTTTACCATGACAATAAAAATCTCCTTTTTTCAAAGTATATTTATAGTATTTATAAAAATATTTTATATAGTATTTGCAACAATGTCAAGAAAAAGGTGTTGCAAAAGTGATAAAAAAGTGATATCATAATGATGTAAAAAACTAAGGAGGTTTATGTATGGATCTTTCAAAGATATCAATACTACTTTTATTCATTGTAGCAGACTATTTTACTGGTGTACTTGTTGCGATTATCGAAAAAAAAGTGAATTCTACAATAGGACGAGAAGGTATAATTAAAAAAATCGGTATCATAGTATGTGTAACTATATGCAGATTAATTGATATGTCACAAATAACGGGGGATACTAATATATGTACTGTAGTATCAGTTTGTTTTATATTAAATGAATGCTTTAGTATCATAGAAAATTTAGCTAAAATAAATGTTCCTATACCTGATGTTCTTGTTTCATTATTAAAGAATATGAAAAATAACGAAAAAGTTGAAAAAAAGCATTGACGAAATGATATCACTATGATAATATAGTGATATCATCGATGATAATATATAAAAGAAAGAGAGAAGAAAAAATGGCAAACAAACAGTACAAAACACACACTTATAAAATCCTTAATAATGATGCAGGATTAGAAAAACTTATTGAAATAAGGAGAAAGATTGATGATCGGCAGAATAATACAACATTGGAACTTTTCAATCTTCTTTTAAGCATTGCGGGCCTTTTCAATATGGGGTTAGGATTTGCTTCCGCTGTATTTGGAGGTGCGGTGAATGGAAATGCTTCATATTTGGAGTACCTGGAGGATATGTATACGACCATCTATGAAGATTTTAATAAGCCAAGCATGTCTGGCATAATCTCAAATGTTGTAATTACACAGAGATTTGTCGGACAAGATAGTGGTGGCGAACGAGGCGTAATTTGGAAAGCCGAAAGACCGACATATAAATATGGTAATCCGATAATATCTCATTAAAGCTCAATAGATTGCTTCAAAATATTTTCAATTGGAGAGTGAGTCCAGAACGAGATAAAATTGGATAGTCATATAACAATCAAGGGCTAATCCTGTTGTTTGTGCAAGCCTTCAAACTGTAATAAGAGAAGTTTATCGGTTTGAAGGCTTGCTTTTTAATAAATACAAAAAGAATACTCTGAAAAAATTGTCAAAATAAACAAAGTCATAAAGTAATATAGTGAGGAATAATTCATCTAATGAAATAAGTGAAACATTCAGTTGGTAGAGTGAAAGAAATCTGTGAATTTAAAATAGAATCCCAAACTATGTTACTTCTTAACTCAAAGTTATGATACTTGTTACATCTCCGGCCTACTTTTCCCCGGCGGCTTCCATGATCTTGACAGAAGCGCTGGCCCCGATACGGTCGGCGCCTGCTTCGATCATTTCCATGACGGTTTCGTAATCCCTGATGCCGCCACTGGCTTTCACCTGCATGTCATCGCCGACGATACTGCGCATTAGGGACACATCGGCAGCCGTGGCGCCTCCGGTGGAAAATCCGGTGGAAGTCTTTACGAAGGCGGCACCTGCTTCCTTGGAAAGACGGCAGGCGGTAACTTTTTCTTCATCGGTCAGGAGACATGTCTCGATGATGACCTTTACGATGGCGTCGTACCTGGCTGCTGCGCCGACTACCGCCTTGATGTCGTCATACACGAAGTCCTCGCCTCCTTCTTTGAGGGCGCCGATATTGATGACCATATCTATCTCGGAAGCCCCGTCCTTGCAGGCCTCTTCGGTCTCAAAAGCTTTCGTTGCCGTGGTGCATGCGCCGAGAGGAAAGCCGACTACAGCGGCGATCTTCACATCTGAGCCTTTGAGGGAATCGGCGCACTGGGCTACATTGCATGAATTTACGCATACTGAGTAAAAATCATATTCAAGAGCCTCCCTGCAAAGCTGGTCTATCTGCTCCGTGGTGGCGTCAGCCTTGAGCAGAGTGTGGTCAAAATATTTGTTCAACGGTTTGCTAAGTGTCATTCTGTTTACCTCCGAAATCTGTCATGTTGTATTTTTTTACGGAAAAACTGAAATATTACAACATTGGAAGGGATTTTACCCGTTTTCACCTGTCCCTGAGAGGCGAATGTTGTAGAAAAAATGATTTTTCTGAAAAAATACAACATTTCTGAAAAAAAGTTGTAATATTTTCTGCTTTACGGAAAAATTACAACATTCATGAAGAAAATCCCGTAAAAAGTATGCCGGAACACCATAAATGTTGTAATATTTCAAAAAAATCCGAAAATATACAACATATGCTCGCAATATGCCTGCGTCGGCCCTCGACCGGAATATATCCTCAACTCCTGCGCCGGCCTTCAGTCGGCATATATCCTCAACTCCTGCACGGACTGCTTCCGGCACTCACCTGTGCTGAGCCGGAAACAGCGCGCCCGGCGGGCATTTCTGTATTTTGATTATAGCATGGCATATTTCATATTGCAACGGCGGCTGCAGGCGCATATAATATAAAAAGGAGTAATGTAAAATGAGCAAGACAGAAAAAAACAAAGCAGAAAAAAACAGCAGCAAGCTGGAAACCATCAGATGGCTGTGTTTTGTACCGGCACTGATAATGTATTTTGCAGTGCGCGAAGCTTTCGGGACCGCGGCGGCAATGATCGCAGCGGCTGTTTTCGGCATGGGATTTTTCGCCATATGCAGCCGGGGGCGGATGAGAGTCATATGCGAGGAAATAGTATCGGATATAAGTGAAACACTTGAAAAAATGGGGCATGACCAGATTTTCTTTGAAGTGAAGAAGTTTTCGCCCGGTTTTGTGATAAGAGTATATCTGATCCGCGCCAGAAACAGCGCACCCATGTATAAAAAAGCCATATTGGACCGGCTTAACCGAGGATGGTACAAACGGCATGTGCTGGCTGCACAGGTAGTGGATATAGAGGGCGTTGAAGATGTCAAAGAAGCACAGCGCATGCTCAACAGCGCATTGATTGAAGACCTGAAACGAAAACTGAAAGACAGCGGTGATAACGATAAGTCTGACGGCCGCCGATGAAAAGGATGGGATATATGGAAAAAGTCTTGATAATAGACGGCCAGGGAGGAATGCTGGGAAAACAGATGGTGGAAGCTGTCAAAAAGATCATGCCTGATGCGGAAATAACAGCTGTCGGGACAAATATAGCGGCAACTACCTGCATGCTCAAGGCAGGGGCCTCCAACGGTGCCACAGGTGAAAACGCCGTGATAGTAGGTGCAAGAAATGCGGAGATAATAGTCGGCCCCATAGGCATAGCCATCGCCGACTCCCTGCTGGGGGAGATCACTCCGGCAATGGCCGTGGCTGTCGGACAGAGCCAGGCAAAAAAAATCTTGATTCCGGTCAACAAATGTAATAATATAGTTATCGGCACAGAAGATAAGACCACATCAGAACTTATCGCTGAGGCCATAGAGAAGATCAAAGAGATCAGCAGAAGCTGATATTCTGATACCAGAAGGTACAAGCATCCGGCCAGAAGGACGGAGCTGTATCTTTTATTTTTTGGAAAATCCCGAGGAGAACCCGGAGGATACTTTCCCCAGAGGAGGATAAGAAATCAATGACCAATCAAAACACGAGAACAAGAGATATGATATTGGCGGCTCTGTGCCTGGCGATCGCCATGGTACTGCCTTTTCTGACAGGACAGATACAGACCATAGGAAACATGCTCAGTCCTATGCATATTCCTGTATTTCTGTGCGCTTACATATGCGGATGGAAATGGGCGGCTGCAGTAGGTTTTGTGGCACCGTTCATAAGATATGCGGCTTTCGGGATGCCGCCCCTAATGCCTGTGGGCGTGGGCATGGCCTTTGAAATGCTCACCTACGGCCTTGTGGCAGGACTGCTGTACAAGATACTGCCGAAAAAGACGGTGAACATTTATGTGTCCCTTATCATATCAATGATAGCAGGAAGAGTGGTATGGGGGCTGGCGCGGCTCATCATCGCCGGCGTGACAAGCGCACAGTTCACATGGGAAATGTTCATAAGTGGAGCGGTGCTGACGGCAGTGCCGGGCATAGTTTTGCACATAGTGCTGATCCCGCTCATCGTTATCGGACTGAAAAGAGCAAGACTGATAGACTGATATCGAAAATATCAGTCCCGCCGGCAGGAGCCGGCACCCGGAACATAGACAAGGCCGGCAGAAGCCGGCATCAAGATCAAAGACAAGCCGGCAGAAGCCGGCCTTTTTCTTTACGCCGCATTTCTTTATGCGGGCGCAGGACGCCCCTTTTCTTTAAAGTTATTGAAAAGCAACGGGTCTTGTAATATAATTATAGCAAAGTTACATAAGATTTTTTGAGAGAAAGGAACAGCTCCATGGGCATAAAAGTAGCCAAGTTCGGCGGCTCATCTGTCGCCGACGGAATCCAGCTAACCAAGACAAAAGAGATCATAGAACATGATCCGGACAGAAGATATATCGTCGTTTCAGCTCCGGGCAAGAGATACGACGGCGACAACAAGATAACAGACCTTTTATATCTGTGCAAGACCCATATGGATCACAACCTGGCGTATGACCAGATCTTTCAGGTAGTCATCGACAGATATATGGCTGTCAAACTGAACCTGGGGATAGATATAGATCTTTCTGTATATTTTGATGAAATAAGAGAAAACCTCAAGAAAAACCCAAGCGCCGACTATGTGGCATCAAGGGGAGAGTACCTCAACGCCATACTTGTGGCTGCATTCCTGGGATATGATTTTGTGGACACTGCTGATCTGATAAAGTTTGACGCCAGAGGCAAGATCATGATGGATGAGACTGACAGGAGACTGAGGGAGGCCCTGCAGCAGCACGAGAGAGCCGTTCTGCCGGGCTTTTACGGTTCAAACCTTGATGGCAAGATCAAGACCTTTTCGCGGGGAGGCTCCGACATAACAGGAGCACTTGTGGCGAGAGCCATAAACGCCGATGTATACGAAAACTGGACCGATGTGTCAGGTTTTCTTGTGGCCGATCCGAGGATCGTGAAAAACCCGAAAAAGATAACCACAATATCATATAAAGAACTCAGGGAACTTTCCTATATGGGAGCCAGTGTGCTCCATGAAGACGCCATATATCCGGCAAGGATGGCAAATGTGCCGATAAACATAAGGAATACAAACGATCCTAAAGACCCGGGAACACTTATAACTGCAGAAAGCCATGACCCGGGAGATGGAAGCATAATCACAGGTATCGCCGGCAACAAAGACTTTACCGTTGTTGCCCTGTATAAAAATATGATGAGCAGTGAAAGAGGATTTGTCCGTAGGATACTTGGGATATTGGATGACTATGATATAAATTTTGAGCACCTGCCAAGCAGCATAGATACGGTTTCAGTAGTGATGTCAAACAAGGCTCTGGGAGACAGGCTGGACGAGGTGCTGGATGCATTCCGCCAGAGACTGCAGCCAGACAGCATAGATGTCTTTGAAAATATGGCCCTTATAGCCACAGTGGGCCGCCGCATGTCATACAGGCCGGGAGTATCGGCAAGACTTTTCAACGCCCTTGGTGAAGCAGAAGTAAATATCAGGATGATAGAACAAGGCTCCAGCGAGATGAACATAATCGTAGGAGTTGAGAATAAAGACTTTGAGAAAGCTATCAAAGCCATTTACAGCGCATTCATAGAGGAGGAATAGTTATGAAAAAGTTGATAACAATAAGCCGTGAATATGGGAGCGGCGGCAGGATCATAGGAAAGCTCCTTGCAGAAAGGCTGGGCGTACCTTTCTACGATAAAGAGATAATAGATATGGCCGTTGAAGAAAGCGGATTTTCCAGGGAGCTCATGGAAAACGCAGAACTCAACGCTAAAAACAGCTTTGCCTATAATCTGGCTTCCGCACTGAATTTCAGCGAAGGGATCAATGCAAGCCCTCTGTCTGTAAATGAAAAGATGTTCCTCGCTCAGTTTCAGGTCATCAGCCAGATAGGCAAGACCAACGAAGGCGTGATCGTAGGACGCTGCGCCGATTATGTGCTCAAGGACATGCCGGGAGTGACCAATGTGTTCATTCATGCCGAAGTAGAGGACAGAAAGAAGAGAGCCATAGAAAAATACGGAGAAGATCCTGCAAAGATCGACGACATAATAGCCACCTACGACAAGGCAAGACAGAATTACTATAATTATCACACATGTCAGAAGTGGGGAGATTACAGGAACTACAACCTGTCGATCAACAGCAGCTATATCACAGAAGAGGAATCGGTAGGACTTATCGTTGATTATGTGGAAAGAAGGACATACAGATGAAGATAGGATTGATAAGAGGAAAAGAACCCAAGTCCAAGATCGTGGTAAAACCGCAGACGCTGCTCAAAGCAATGGGGATCATGGCCCTGGCAGGAGCGGCTGTAACGGCAGTTGTGATGACAAAGAAAGAAACCAGCGGGACTTACAATGAATAACGGAAGGAAACACAGAGAATGGCAAAAGAGAAAGGAACTTATTATATAACAACACCGATATACTATCCCAGCTCAAACCTGCATATAGGGCATACCTACTGTACCGTGATGGCTGACGCCATGGCCAGGTTCAAGAGGCTCAGCGGCTACGATGTGCGCTTCCTGACAGGTACAGATGAGCACGGACAGAAGATACAGACGCTGGCCCAGGCCAAGGGAGTTTCCCCTCAGGAATATGTGGATGAGATCGTAGAGGGGATCAAAAAACTCTGGGAGACCATGGAGATTTCCTACGACGATTTTATCAGGACAACAGAGCCCCGGCATGTAAAGAGGGTGCAGCAGATCTTCATGCAGATATACGAAAACGGCGACATATACAAAGGAGAATATGAAGGCCTTTACTGCACTCCATGCGAATCCTTCTGGACCGAGAGCCAGCTGGTGAACGGCTGCTGTCCTGACTGCGGCCGGCCTGTCCAGGCAGCCAAAGAGGAGGCATATTTCTTTGAACTTTCCAAATATGCAGACAAACTGCTGGAACTGTTTGAGAAAAACCCTGACTTCCTCCAGCCGGAAAGCAGGAGGAACGAAATGGTGTCATTTATCAAACAGGGACTGGATGACCTGTGCATTTCCAGATCCACCTTCGACTGGGGTATTCCGGTACCAATAGACGAAAAACATGTTATCTATGTGTGGCTTGACGCCCTCACCAACTATATCACGGCCCTGGGTTATCCCGACGAGCCTGAGCTTTACGAAAAATACTGGCCTGCCGATGTCCATCTGGTAGGAAAGGAGATCGTAAGGTTCCACTCCATCATATGGCCTGCCATGCTCATGAGCGCCGGTCTGCCACTGCCGAAGCAGGTGCTGGGCCACGGCTGGCTGCTGCTGGGCGGAGAAAAGGTTTCCAAATCCAAGGCCGCCAAGGCCGGCGATGTGGTAGACCCGGTGATCCTCATAGAAAGGTACGGCATTGACGCCCTCAAATATTTCCTGCTGAGAGAATATACTTTTGGCCAGGACGGAGTATTTACCAACGAAGTGATGCTCAGGAGGATGAATTACGACCTTGCCAACGACCTGGGCAACCTGGTTTCCAGGACCATCTCCATGATAGAAAAATATTGCGGAGGGGTTATCCCGGAAGCAGCCACCTGCGATCCCATAGATGAGGAGCTGAAAGCCACCGCTCTGGGAGCTGCAGAAAAAGTTGAGAAGCAGATGGACAAGTTTGCCTTCAACATGGCCCTTGAGGAAATATGGATCGTCGTAAGGCGGGCCAACAAATATATAGACGAAAAGGCCCCGTGGATACTGGCCAAGGACCCGGACAAAAAGGCTGAACTGGATACGGTGATGCGAAACCTTGCCGAAGCCATCAGGATCGTAACGGTGCTTATTGAGCCGTTCATGCATTCAACTTCCAAGGAGATCCGCAAGCAGCTGGGAATGTCTGTCCTTGAAGCTGCGTGGGAAGAAGCCTTCACCTTTGACGCCATTGGTGGAGCCCATGTGCAGAAGGGCCGGGTGCTGTTCCCAAGGCTTGACATCGACAAAGAACTTGAGGAACTGGCAGCCATCAAAGCCGCTCAGGAGCCTGCCGGCGGAAAAGAAGAAAACCATCCGCTGGAGCTGAAACCTGAGATCACTTACGAAGATTTTGACAAGCTGGACTTGAGGGTGGGTACCATTGTTGAAGCCGAAAAACACCCTAAAGCTGACAAGCTCCTGGTGTTCAAGGTAAAGATGGGAAGCGAGACCCGGCAGGTCATAAGCGGTGTTGCCGAGCACTTTGCCCCTGCGGAAATGGTGGGGCAGAAGGTCATCGTGGTGGCCAACCTGAAACCGCGCAATCTGAGAGGCATGGAGTCCAAAGGCATGCTCCTGTTCGCCGATAACGGACAGCGTCTTGAGATCGTCACCACCAAAGCTGAGGATGGCAATACGGTAAGCTGATAAATATTGAGTTGCATGAGGCTGTCTCAGAAGTGCACCGGTAGGGCACAGGCGGGGCAGTCTCTTGGTATCTGCTGCCTGCGGCTTAGGACATGAAATGGCGAAAACACTGAACTCCTGTCATAGGCAAGACGACAGGATCATCAATCTGACATATTGAAACACAGGAAAGAGGAAACTATGCTGTTTGATTCTCATGCACATATAAATTACGATACCTATACGCAAGAAGAAAGGGATGAGCTTATCAGAGAGATCGCCGCATCGGATCTGTCTTATGTTATGGATGTGGGATACGATCTGCCCAGTTCGCAGATGGCGGTAAAAGACGCCAGGGAAAATGACTGGTGCTATGCCGCCGTCGGTGTCCATCCACACGATACGGGGACGATGACAGAAGAAATACTATCGGCAATAGGCGATCTTGCACGGCAGGACAAGGTCAAGGCCATCGGCGAGATAGGCCTTGATTTCCATTATGATAATTCGCCGAGAGATGTGCAGGAATACTGGTTCCGGCACCAGATAAGACTTGCCAATGAGCTTTCGATGCCCATAGTCATCCATTCCCGTGAGGCGGATCAGAAGACCATGGATATCCTTAAGGAAGAAGGGGCCTTTTCTCAGGAAAGGATAGACAAGTTCCCAAAGCGGAAAGTTTTATCCGATGACGGGAGCGTTACCGAAGAAAACGACGCCCGTGTACTCCTCCATTGCTTCAGCGGCAGCAGCGAGCTGGGCCGCCAGTATATCAGGCTGGGGGCTACTTTATCGGTAGCCGGGCCGGTGACATACAAGAACAACCGGAAAACGGTCGAGGTGGTACACGACATCCCAATAGGCTATCTGCTGGCAGAGACCGACTCGCCGTATCTTACACCGGTACCGTTCAGGGGAAAACCCAACAAACCCACTTATGTAGAATACACTGTCCGCAAGGTTGCGGAAATAAAAAAGATACCTTATGAGAAGGCTGCGGCAATAACGGCAGAAAACGCCAGAAGATTCTTTGATATCAAATGATGATATTGTCCGTGGGCCGGCAAAGTTTGACATATTTTGACCGGAAGCCGTGATACAATATCTGACATGAAAGACAATAAGCTTGACAAAAAAGACAAGATCGAAAAGATAAGCCGAGGCAGGTTCATGATCTCAGCAGACATGGCAGCCGCATCTTGCCTGCCCCAGGCCGCCGGAGCAGCCGCCGCCGCACATGACAGCGGCGACGCCGCTGTCATGTGCGGACTGCCGGACGGCAGTCTTGCCTTCATCCTTTCGGACGGAATGGGGCAGGGGATGAAGGCGGCGGCGGAGAGCAGGACGGCCATCAGGCGGCTGCGAAAGGCGCTCAGGGAAGGAATGCCGGCGACAGCAGCCATCAGGGAACTCAACAGGTATATGATACGCCGCAGCGGCAGCGATGAAAACTTTGCGACCATTGACCTGACCATAATAAACAAACAGACAGGACGCTGTCATTTTTATAAAATGGGAGCGGCCACATCATTCCTTGTAAGGGACGGACATGTGAAAAGGATACAGCGGGCTGCACTGCCCATCGGTATCATTTCTCAGGCCGGACCCGCCCACATATCGCTGAAACTGCGGCCCGGAGACATCCTTGCAATGGTTTCTGACGGCATAACAGAAGCCGACAGGAGCGACATGGCCGCCTGCTGGCTGGAGCAGATGCTCTCATCAGAAGAAACAGAGCAGACGGGACCGCGGATACTGGCCGAAAAGATAGCTGCAAAGGCGCTGGCCCGCAGTTCCCGTACCAATGCAGATGACTGTACGGTGGTGATAGCAAAGATACTGTAAAGCGCAGAAGGATCTGCAGGGTATGCTGCATCACATATACTCAGCACATACGATGGTCAATCCAGGGTATCCAATAATGAAAAGGTGCAGGACATGTCACAGAAACTGAAAGAAAAAATAACGCAGACCATAGAGAAACATCGGATGTTCGCAGAAGATGCCCATATCGTTATCGGGCTTTCGGGAGGCCCCGATTCGGTATGCCTTTTTGATGTGCTCAAAGAGATCGCAAAAGACACGGACATACATCTTTACGCCGTACATGTCAACCACTGTCTCAGGCCCGTGGCGGCTGATGAGGACCAGGCATATGTAGAAAATCTGTGTCAACAGTCGGATGTGCCATGTTTCACCTTTAAAACGGACTGCGGCCAGATGGCGGCAAGTCTGAAGATGACATCTGAAGAAGCAGGGCGCAAAGCCAGGTATGATGCCTTTTCCAGTGTCGCCGCATCTCTGGCTGACAGGGGTATAGAAAGGGCCAAGATCACCATAGCGCTGGCTCATAACGCCAATGACAATGCAGAGACGGTGCTGTTCAGGATCATAAGAGGGACAGGGACCGACGGCCTTGCAGGCATCCCATATAAGAGACCGGACGGGTCGGGCTTCATGATCGTCAGGCCGCTTCTGGATATCAGCCGCCGAGAGATCGAGGAGTACTGCAGGGAGAAAGAACTCAGCCCGCAGATAGACCATACCAACAGTGAGAACTTGTATACCCGGAACAAGATACGCAATCTGCTCATTCCATATATAGAACAGAATTTCAACGAAAACTTCACAGATTCACTTAACCGCCTCAGCCGGATAGCGGCCGAAGACAGGGATTTTCTCAGGAAAGAAGCGGAAAAGGCATTTCGTATGGCGCGGCCGGACAAGGATAACTCCGGAGCCGGGACCAGTGAAGAAAAAAGTCTGGCCCTGAGGCTCAAACCTTTGCAAGGCCTTCACAGAGCCGTCAGAAAACGAGTATATACTACAGCATTGGAACAAATAGGTATGGAACAAAATATGTCTTATAATCAAGCGGAAGCCATAGAAAACATCCGTCTTTCCGAAAGCCCGTCTGCATCCTTTTCACTGAGCGGCAATATCACCGTATCCAGGGAATATGACAGGCTGGTATTTTCAGCGGCAAAAAAAGAGGATCCGTCACCGGAGGACAAGATGCAAAGTCTGGCCGGCAGACAGCAGGAAGGACAGGAAAGGTGGCATATGGAGCAGATGACTTTCGGGCAGTTTGAAACCTACCGCCGGGAAGCGGATGGGAGAGGGGCTGTTTACGGAGCTTTTCAAGGGGTTGATCCGCAAGAGCTCCAGATAAGGACCCGGCTGCCGGGAGACAGGATAAGCATAGGAAAAGGCACCAAAAAGATAAAAGATCTGTTCATAGACGAGAAGGTGCCCAAGGCTTACAGAGACCGGATATTCTTGCTGGCACGGGGCAGCGATGTGCTCTGGATACTGCCTTCGGCATATTTCACCTCACAGCAGCTTGTGCGAAAAGGCAGATTTTCCGCAGATTTCAAGGTGGACGGCAAAAAAACAGACCGAGTAATTGTCCTTGAAAAATTGTGATTTATGTGATACAATACAACAGTCTATTTGTAGAATGAAACAAACTTATGAAAGGGGAAAATCGTGAAAAGATTTACCAAAAATATCATCATCTATGTGATAATTTTTGCCGTAGTCTTGGTTGCAGCCACGGCTTACAGGGGTATGAACGATTCTCAGGCGGTACAGGTCAGAGAAGTGCCTTTGTCCCAATTTGTACAGTACCTCCAGAATGAAGCCATAAGCGAGATCAATGTTACAGACACCAGGCTCACAGGTAAGCTTAGCGAGACGGAAACCGTCTATGCTTATGCAAACTCTGTGGTGGAGCTGAGCATAATAAGTGAACAATATATCTTTCCGCAGATAGAAGCGGGAACATTGACATATGAGACAGACGAGCCGAACAATACCGGATCAGTCATATTGAGCATATTGCCTTCCCTTTTTGCGGCGGGAGCGATCATATTCCTCATATACTTTATGATGTCTCAGAACGGAAACGGCAAAGCTTTCCAGTTTGCCAAATCCAGAGCCAAAATGGTAAAAGGCAACGAAAAGAAGGTCACATTTGCCGATGTGGCCGGCCTTGATGAGGAAAAACAGGAACTGGAAGAAGTTGTTGATTTCCTTAAATACCCAAGAAAATACCAGGACCTTGGAGCAAGGATACCAAAGGGCATATTGCTGGTTGGCCCTCCGGGAACAGGAAAGACATATGTGTCCAAAGCGACCGCAGGTGAAGCGGGAGTGCCTTTCTTCACAATAAGCGGTTCCGACTTTGTGGAGATGTTTGTCGGCGTAGGAGCCTCCAGAGTGAGAGACCTGTTTGAACAGGCCAAGAAAAATGCTCCGTGCATAATCTTCATAGACGAGATAGATGCAGTAGGACGCAAGAGGGGAGCCGGTATAGGCGGCGGACATGATGAAAGGGAGCAGACCCTCAATCAGCTCCTTGTGGAAATGGACGGATTCGGAGAAAATTCAGGGATCATCATCCTTGCGGCCACCAACAGGCCGGACATCCTGGATCCTGCCCTGCTCAGACCGGGAAGATTTGACAGGCAGATCGTGATCGGAGTGCCTGATATCAAAGGCCGTGAGGAGATCTTCAAGATCCACAGCCGCAATAAGCCGCTGGCGGACGATGTTACACCGGCCATACTGGCCAGGCGTACTCCGGGATTCACTCCTGCCGACATAGAAAACCTGCTCAACGAGGCGTCATTGATAACCGCCAGGAGAAACGGACGCTTCATCAGGATGGAAGAGATCGAGGAAGCTATAACCAAGGTGATCGCAGGTCCTGAAAAGAAGAGCCGCGTCATAAGCGCAAAAGAGAAGAAACTGACAGCTTATCATGAAGCAGGGCATGCTGTGGTGGCAAGGTGCATACCTGACAGCGATCCGGTACACCAGGTTACCATAATACCGAGAGGCAGAGCCGGCGGATTTACCATGACTTTGCCTAAGGAAGATAAAAATTACGAGACCAGGAACGGCATGAAGAACGCCATCGTCCATCTGCTGGGCGGCCGTGTGGCCGAATCCCTGACGCTGGATGATATAAGCACAGGCGCCAGCAATGATATCCAGCGGGCTACCGATATTGCCAGGGATATGGTGACAAAATATGGTTTCAGCGAGCGGATCGGTACTGTAAACTACAGCAATTCGGAAGAAGTGTTCCTGGGCAATGATTTTACTACCCACAAGAACTACTCTGATGAAGTGGCTCGCGAGATAGACGATGAAGTAAAGAAGATAATCAGCGATGCCTATGCGGAAGCAGAAAGGCTGCTCAAGGAAAATATGGATATACTCACAAGGGTAGCAGAGGCTCTGCTGCTGGTAGAGACCATTGACGGAGAGCAGTTTGAAGCTCTGTTTACCGGAAAGGTCAGTGCAGAAGGCCTGGCTGAACAGGTGCGGGAAAGTACCGAAGTCAAGAAGGCCAGAGATGCGGAAGAGGCTGCCGAAAGCGAAAGACTCCGCAGAGAGGAAGAAGAACGCCTCAAAGCCGAGCTGGAGAAGTACGATACTGACTACATGGACGAGGACGAAAGCCCGGCTGATGAGGATGAGGTCACGGCTGACGGGGACGGCGCTGCTGCCGGTGATGACAGCGGATCAGATGAAAACAGCGCCGCCGATGATGGGAAAGTGAAAAAAGATGAAAGCGACGATTAGAGATTGTCTGGCCCTTGAGGCTTTCAGGCAATGCGTCGTGGTTGCCGGTGAGAAAAACCTGGACAACCGCGTTAAAAGGGTATCCGTAATGGATGCCCTTACTGTCCGTGAGGCCATATTATATAATGCCAGGGCAGAGGAACTGGTACTTACATCATTTTCCGGAATGCGAGAGGATGTATCTGCTCAGAAGGAAACAGTAAAAGAACTGGCACGGGGAAATGTGGCCGGTGTGGTCATATTTCAGCGTGGAAATGCTTCTGACGCTCACAGCTATAAAGAGGTGGCAGACATTGCTCAGGAAACAGGCCTTCCCCTTATGATACTGCCGGGAGACAGGGACTACGCCGAAGTCATAGACCAGGTGATGGAGCAGGCTCTGTATGGTGACAACTTTAAGAACAGTCTGATAAACAATACGATATACCATCTTCTTAACTTTGAAAAGCATGCAGGTTTCAGGCAGGCGCTGAAAGAGGCTGCCATAAGCAATGAGTTTCAGGTAGTGCTCCTCAGCGAGGATTTTAATCCTATCTTTGCCGTGGAAACGCGGCACAAGCTTGCAATAGACGAGGCCATAAGACGCGGCAGAGAAACTGCCGCCAACCTGGGCCGGGTATACAGCCAGATAGAGATAGAGGGAGTACAGACTTACTGGGGCAATGTCAAGATAGACGGAGAAAAATATTTTCTGCTGATCGTGGACAACGAGGACAATTATTCGCCGGGCGAGATAACAAAGCTGGCCGAGATAATAGAACTGGCCATAGGGATGTGGAAATTTACTCCGGAAAGAGATGCGAAAGCGGAATTTCTGAGAGCGCTCATCAGGGAAAACAGGAGTCTGGCCTATTCCTTAAAGGATGAAGTGGGGATCTCGCCGCAGGATATACTTTCTGTATTTTATGCCAGAGGAGCTGACGGGCCGCGCTGGGACAGCGTTATAGACGGCTATGAAGAAAGAGGCGTTCTGAAGATCATCAGGATCAGCGAGGACGATGAGACTTATGGAGTTATACTAAGGGGCAGCGACGCTTCCAAAGACAGCGAGACAGGTGATAAGTCCGTCTGTCTGCAGCTTTTCAATGATCTTAAAGAGGATAAGCATGTGAGGATATTTCATGTGACGGGGATGGATGCCATAGAGGGTGCCTGCCATGGATTCCACATGATAAACGAGACATGGGACTTTGCCGGGAGCATTTTCCCATATAAGAGAGTCTTTACCAAGTATGAGCTGACCCTTGTCAGCAACTGCGTGAACATACAGATCCAGGGGGGCTATCTGAAAAAGAATTACACCGACCTGATGATGGCTTTTCGCAAAGAAAGCGACAATAAGTCAAAACAGCTTCTTGATACGCTGGAAACATTTGTCCTGGACGCCGGGATGAACAGCTCCAAGACCGCTGAGTTCATGGGGATACATACCAATACGGTACAATACCGGCTCAAAAAGATAAACGAGATGCTGGGCGCTGAGATAACCGGAAACCGTGTGATTCCGGGGCTTACCATCGCCCTGGCCCTCCAGAGGCTGGAGGCCGCTTCAAAATAAAAAAGAAAAGAGAGGGAGGACCATGAAAGGATTGCGCATAGGCAGCTTGATACTGGATAATCCCTTTTTTCTTGCGCCGCTGGCAGGGATCACAGACGCTCCCATGAGGAGATTGTGCCATGAACAGGGAGCTGCGCTGACATACAGTGAGATGGTCAGCGCCAAAGGCATGTGGTACGGCGATAAGAATACGGGAAAACTCTTATACACTTACAAGGACGAGGGGCCGGTGGCCATTCAGATATTCGGGCATGAGCCGGAGGTGATAGCATTTGCGGCCAGAGAATTGTCAAAAAAGGACGGGGTGATGATAGATATAAACATGGGCTGTCCTGTGCCAAAGATCGTAAAGAACGGCGAAGGTTCCGCCTTGCTGAAAGATCCGGATCTCATATACCATGTGGTTTCTGCTGCGGTAAAAAATTCTGACCTTCCTGTCACCGCCAAGATAAGGATAGGCTGGGACGAAAAGTCCATCAATGCAGTGGAGACGGCACATGCCGTCGAGGCGGCCGGAGCAGCTGCAATAGCTGTCCACGGCCGTACCAGAGAACAGTATTACAGCGGAAAAGCTGACTGGTCTCAGATCGCAGCTGTAAAAAGAGCTGTGGATATACCCGTCATAGGAAACGGAGATGTGACAGACGGCTCTTCGGCGGTGCGTATGATGAAAGAGACGGGCTGCGATTTTGTCATGATAGCAAGGGGAGCCCTGGGAAATCCGTGGATATTCCGTGAAGCCCTGGCGGCATGGAAAGGCGAACCTATCCCTCAGCCACCGTCGGCAGAAGAAAAAAAGACGATGATGCTGCGCCATCTGAAAGATCTTGCCGAACTGAAGGGCGAATATGCCGCAGTCCGTGAGATGAGAAAACATGTGGGCTGGTATCTGAAAGGGGTTAAGGGCGCTGCCGCCTTCAGAGGAAAGGTCAACAGCCTGACAAGCATGGCTGATCTTGCAGAGGCTATCAAAAATATATGACAAAAAACTGCCGCTTGCTCAGCGCTCCATGGCAGGAGCGCAGAGAGCGGCAGTTTTTTATTTTTCTCTCACGGATTTATATTTTTCTCTTGTGGCCATGCCGCCTCTGAGGTGGCGCTCCGCCTTGTTGTTTTCCAAAACCTCTTTTACTTCCGAAGCGAGTCCGGGATTTATTTCAAGGAGTCTTTCGGTGACATCTTTATGTACGGTGGACTTGCTCACCCGGAACTTTTTCGCCGCGGCTCTGACCGTTGAGTTGGTATCGATTATGTAGTGAGCTAACTCCAAAACTCTTTCTTCTATGTAATCCTTCATTGCAAGACACACGCTCCTTATTTGTTCGTTAAGACAATATATGCGGTCCCTTGCAAAATATGATGTTAATTTGATGAGAGTGTGATCACAGATCCATAGTCATATCATACCAGACAGCTCCGCCGTGGCAGGAATCGGAAACACCTGTGCTGACATAACCGGCCCTGCCGTAAAAGGAGAGTTTTTCTTCTTTGCAGGCAAGGAGCATGCGGCGGCAGCCAAGCTTTTTGGCGGCGCAGGCGGCGTGAGAGAGCAATCCTGAAGCGTAGCCCATATTTTGAAAATCAGGCCGTGTGTTGACCGACAGGATGACAAAAGTGTCGCCTGAGGGGAGCTGGACATTTTCGTACATGTCATCTGTAACGCCTTGCCCCGTCAGTCTCAGGGCTGGGCGTCCTGACAGGAAAGCAACGATAATACCTTCATCGTTTTCTGCAACAAAAAAGCATTCAGGAAAATTTTTCAGCCTGTATGCGAAGGTTTCCAGACAGGCCGCTTCCTGAGGAGGAAAAGTATTTTGTTCTATATCGAAGATAGTTTGCAGATCATCGTTATGAGCTGGCCTTATGTACATGGCTGACCTCCTGTTTTCTTATATCATATCTATTATATCACGACAGCGGTTTTCCACCACAAAAATTTTCCGAAGAAATTACACGGAGACGATCATTGGGTACAAGACATACAGCTTCCGGTAAAAAACAGTTGACAAACCCATCAACCGGTGTTAAACTCACAATATGAATTCCATATTTAAACCTTTGACGGAGAAGTAAAACCGATCGCAGGACTTACAGCGAATCCGGGGCGGTGGAAGCCGGACAGGCAACGGGTCGGAACAATGGGCTCCCGAGGGCGAGGGGAAAGGCTTAGAACCGGACATGACCAGCCGGCACATCAAAGCCGAGTATCTGAGACGAGATTCCTGCGTCAGTGGAAAGGAGTGTGACGGCACTCTGCAAGAGGTGGGTCTTTTAGACCAAACAAGGTGGTACCGCAGGTTAATACCCTGTCCTTGAACGAGGACAGGGTTTATTTTTTGCAGAGACACTCGGTGACTGATATTTTCCGGCAGAAAGATGCGCCGGAAGCACAAATGGCCGCCTATATGCGGCAAAGATGACAGGAGGAAGAAAAAATGAAAAAACTACTGACCTTATTGCTTATATTGGCCATGTCTCTGACAATGTTTACAGGCTGCTCCGATGACAGCGGAAGCGCCACAGGCGGAGAGGACACTTTTAAGATCGGCATAATACAGATGATGGAACATCCGTCGCTGAACACCATAAGAGAGAGCATCATAGAAGGCCTTGAAGAAGAAGGCTATGTAGATGGTGAAAACATAGAGATAATATATCAGAACGGCCAGAATGACATGACGACCATGCAGAATATCGCGCAGACCTTTGTAGGGGAAGAGTGTGATGTGATAGTGGCTATCGCCACCAATGCGGCGCAGGCATCGCTGGCAGAAACCACAGATATACCTATCATATTCGCAGCCATAACGGATCCGGTGGGTGCAGGACTGGTGGACAGCCTTGAGGCTCCCGGAGGAAATGTTACGGGAACTTCTGATGAAGTCTCAGCCTCTGATATAATGGACCTGGCTCAGGAGATCACTCCGGGATTCCATACCATCGGCGCCCTTTACAATCTGGGAGAACCAAACTCAGTATCAGTTATAAACGACCTGAAAGAATATGCCCAGGCCAATGGCTTTGAAGTCATAGAATCTACCGTTACCAATACCAGCGAGGTACAGCAGGCGGCTCAGTATCTGGCTGACAGGGCGGACATTGTGTTTTCCCCTATAGACAATACGGTAGCATCTTCAATGGCAGTGGCTACGGATACTTTCAACAGCGCAGGCGTGCCATTTTATGTGAGCGCCGATTCAATGGTGACCGACGGCGGTCTTGCCACATACGGGATAGATTACACAGTGCTGGGCAGAGAGACTGCCGCCATGATAGCCGATGTGCTTGAAGGAGCAGACACTGCTTCCATGCCGGTGAGGAAGATGTCCGAGATGAGCGTTTATATCAACACTGACACGGCCGATGCCCTCGGACTTGAAATATCACAGGAAATACTGGACAGGAACATGCTGGAACAGTAAAAAAGGAGTAATGAGTTTATGATGACTATGACGGCTTTTCTAGGAGCCATCGAACTGGGAACTATATATGCGGTACTGGCACTTGGGATCTTCCTTTCTTTCAGGACACTTAACATGCCGGACCTTACTGTGGACGGTTCTATCGTTACAGGAATGGCGACATCAGCGGTCATGTGCTCAGCAGGGGCGGATCCATTTCTGAGCCTTTTGGGTGCAGCGGTCACCGGTGCCATAGCCGGACTGATAACAGGGATACTTCATACAAAACTGAAGATACAGGCCATACTGGCCGGGATACTCGTAATGCTGGCGTCTTATTCCATAAACCTGCGAATCATGGGCAAGACGCCCAATGTGCCTCTGACACAGAGCCAGACCATATATGACCGGGCGGAAGATATATTTCCGGAGCGATATGCCGGCATCATCCTGGGGGTGATAATGCTGGCTGCAGTCATTGCCATTTTGTACATGTTTTTACAGACCAGGCTGGGCTTTGTTTTCCGCGCAACAGGAGACAATGAAGATATGGTCAGGGCTGCCGGAGTATCCGGAGACAGCATGAAAGTAATGGGATTTGCCATATCCAACGGCCTTGTGGGTCTTGCAGGAGGCATGCTTGCCCAGAACCAGGGATTTGCTGACATAAACAGCGGGACCGGCATGATGGTCATAGGACTTGCTTCGGTTATACTGGGAGAAGTTGTGTTTGGAACAAGCGGACTGCTCCGCCGTCTCATAGCGGCTGCCCTGGGAGCCGTATTATACAGAGTGATAATTTCCGAGGCTCTGTATCTTGGAATGGAATCAAGCGACCTGAAACTGGTATCGGCAGTAATAGTTGCCGTCGCCCTTTATCTTGGAATCCTGGGAGAAAAAGGCGCAAAGATAAGAAAAAGGAGGCGTCAGAATGGAAAAGCTGCTTCAAATTCATAATATGACCAAGATCTTTGGGGAAGGCACGATAAATGAAAAAACAGCCATTTCTGATCTGACACTCGAACTTTCCGATGGAGATTTTGTGACTGTCATAGGAAACAACGGCGCAGGCAAATCGACTCTTCTAAACGCCATAGCAGGAGTTTTTCCGGTGGACAGAGGCAACATAATATTAGACGGAAATGATATAACAAAACTGCCGGAATACAAGAGGGCGAGGTACATGGGAAGAGTCTTTCAGGATCCCCTGAAAGGAACAGCATTCGATATGACCATAGAAGAAAACCTGGCAATAGCTGCCGCAAAGAATAAGCCACGGGGCCTGCAGCCGGGGATCACAAAGGCTGACAGGCAGGCTTTCCGCGAAAGGCTTGCGGTACTGGGTATGGGCCTTGAGGACAAGATGACCCAGAAAGTCAAGCTCCTTTCGGGAGGGCAGAGACAGGCTCTGACATTGTTCATGGCTGTGATAGCCGATCCGAAAGTCCTGCTCCTTGATGAGCATACGGCAGCGCTGGACCCTTCTGCGGCTGAAAAGGTCCTTAACCTTACAAGGCAATTTTCTGAAAGAAAGGGCATGTGTACCCTGATGATAACTCATAACATGGGTAATGCCCTGACATACGGCAACAGGACCATACTCATGCAGAACGGCAGGATAGCCATGGACATACAGGGAGTCGAGAGGGAGCAGATGACGGTCGAAAAGCTGGTGGAAAAGTTCAGCATAGACAATGACAGGATGCTCCTGTAGATGGAACAGAGGTAGGGATATTGAAATTTGTCATGTCATATAGCTGCGGCAAGGACAGTACCCTTGCTTTGCATAAGATGATAGAAATGGGCCACGAACCGGTGGCCCTTCTTGTAATGGTCAATATTGATGCAGGAAGATCATATTTTCACGGCGCCGATGAAAAGCTCCTTGACGAATTTTCGGAAGCCCTTGGCATACCAATGATACTCTGTCCGGCAAAGGGAGAGGAATACCATCTCAAGTTTGAGGCCGGACTCATGGAAGCCAGGAAATTGGGGGCTGAAGCGGCCTGCTTTGGCGATATAGATATTGAAGGAAACAGAAAGTGGAGTCAGGACCGCTGCCTGAACACGGGACTGCGGTGGGAATTCCCCCTCTGGCACATGGAAAGGGAAGAAGTTGTCAGGCAGATCGAAAGGGCAGGATATAAATGCATCATCAAGGCCATAAATAACAAAATACTCCCCAGAAATCTGCTGGGGAGGTTTATAGGTTCAGAGACTGCGGCGGCCATAAAGGCATATGGCGCAGATGCCTGCGGCGAAAACGGCGAGTATCATACCATCGCTGTCGGCGGACCTGTCTTTAAACGGCCGCTGAGGTACAGGACCGGACAGATCCTGGACTTTGGAGATCATTCGGTGATAGATATAAATGTCTTTTGAACATATGCCTTGCAGGCAAAAGCCAGAGCAAAGTTGTCCATCAGGTAACGGCGTTCCCGGCCTGATTCGGCAACTTCATCCACATGGATGTGACCGCTGAATACCGAATAGAGGGCATTTTCTACTGCTTCACAGAACCTGTTATATGTGGTGGCATGGTCCGGAAGGTCCATGCCCATACGGAGCAGCAGTCTGACTTCTTCGGTGGAAAAACATGTCTTGAGCAGATATACGACGATTATCATGGCCATGGATACGCGGTCGTATTTTTTGTTTACCGGAGGTGCAACTATCTTTGCTTTGACATAGTTGTTTACCATGCTTTTGGTCAGCGGCTGGCAGCCCAGGCGGTTAAAAAAATCGCCAAGCTCCGAATTGACATAGGCTATGACCTGATCCATATAAAGATCAACAGATGGCAGAAAGTTCCATCTGGGGATAAGATCTTCACCTTTTGCTTTCTTTTCTTCAATATTGGTGCTGTTCATAGTGCTTGTAACCTGCCTTGGTCCATTGTTGTCAAAACCCATTGTAGCACGGCTTTGAGCCAATGTAAAGATTGACATTGTTGTGAATACATGGTAATCTTGTATTGAATACTACATGACTGCAAACAATAATTTTTTGGAGGTAAACATATACCATGGATAATGAAAATATAAACCGGGATAAGATGGCCTGGGCGCAAAAGGTCGTGGATGACCTGAACAACAGCACTGACAAATATGTGGTATACAGGACCAGCCGTCCCATAACCGACATCAAGCACATGCTGACTACCAGCGTAGAGCTTTACGGCGATAATGTGGCTTTTATGCAGCGTTTTGAAAAGAATGAACCGTTCAAGAGCATAACATATAACGAAGCTTTCGATACGGTGAACTCTCTGGGGACAGCCCTCGTAAACAGGGGACTCAAGGGAAAGAGGATAGCCGTCATCGGAGAAAACTGCTACCAGTGGGCTACCAGCTATCTGGCAGTTATATGCGGCACCGGGGTCGTGGTGCCTCTGGACAAGGAACTGGGAGCAGGTGAGCTGAAGCAGCTCTGCATAGAGGCTGAAGTTTCGGCCGTGATGTTCACGGAAAAATATGCCGAAACCTTTAAGGAAATGAAGGGATCCGGAGATACTTCCATAGAACTTCTCATCAAGCTCAACGGACACAAGGAGTTTGAGGATATGCTCACCTGGAGCGGTCTCATCGCCGAAGGAAAGAGCCTGATGGACGGCGGAGACAGATCTTTCGTAGATGCGGAAATAGCCTACGATGAGATGAGCGAACTGCTCTTCACTTCCGGCACCACCGGTATCGCCAAAGGCGTCATGCTTTCTCACAAGAATATCTGCTTCGACCTGATGATAGCTCCGACCATCCTCAATGTAAACACATGGGATATCTTCTTTTCGGTATTGCCGATACATCATACCTACGAGGGTACCTGCGGTTTCCTGATGCCGCTCTATAAGGGAGCTGCCATCGCCTACTGCGAGGGACTCAAATATATCGTGAAGAATCTGAGCGAAGTCCGCCCGACCATGTTCCTGGGCGTTCCGGCCATCTTCGAGGCTCTGTATAAGACCATATGGAAGAACATCAAGAAGCAGGGCAAGGAATCAGCCGTAAAGAAGGTGATGGCCATCAACAAGTTTACCAAGAAGCTTGGATTTGACCTGAACAAAAAATTCCTCAAGGATGTATATAAGGTGTTTGGCGGCAGACTCAGGGTCATAATTTCCGGCGGAGCCGCCATCGATCCGGCCATCCTTCAGTTCTTCAATGATCTGGGCTTTATCGCCGTGCAGGGTTACGGTCTCAGCGAATGTGCTCCGATGGGCGCCCTCAACCCGGATCAGCACAAGTACATGAGGAACGCTTCCGTGGGCCATATATTGCCGGGTATGCAGGTGAAGATCGCCGACAAGGATGAAGACGGCATCGGAGAGATCTGCCTCAAAGGCGACAATGTGATGCTGGGGTATTACAAGAATCCTGAAGAAACAGCCAAGGTCATCAAGGACGGCTGGTTCTATACGGGTGACCAGGGATATACCGATGAAGAGGACTTTATCTATATCACGGGCCGCAAGAAGAATGTCATCATCGCCTCCAATGGTAAGAATGTGTTCCCGGAAGAGCTGGAATATCTCCTTTCCAAGAGCCCGTATGTGGCTGAGTCCATGGTATGGGGAGCTGATGATGAAAAGGGCGACATCACAATTGTGGCGTCCATCAGACCGGACGAGGAGGAGGTGGCCGAAGCCATCGGTGAGGAAAAGGCCAAGGACGATGAAGCGATCAAGGAACTGCTCTGGAAAGAAGTGGACAGGATCAACGCAGACCTGCCTCTGTTCAAGAAGATCAAGAAGATCTCTGTACGCCGGGAAGAATTTGAAAAAAACACCAGCAAGAAGATCAAGAGATTCGTCGAAGGCAACAAGAAGATGTAGTTAAATGCAGCTATATCCGGGCCGCCCTGCGGGGCGGCTTTTTTATTTCCCGCAGACCCGCAGCGCATCGCAAACCCGAAAACTCAGTATTTCTCGTATTCCTCTGCGTCAAAGGCCACCAGAGCCACGGTCTTGCCGGTGGAGCTTGCCAGTTTCTTTTCCGCTTCGGAAAGGATCTCCATGTCTATGGGAGAAAGCTTGGTATAATGCTCGTTCATCTCATCACCTCCTTTCAGTATTTTTCCCGTCATGGAAAATATTATTAAATTTTCACATACAATTCGCCTAAACAAATTGAAAAAAAACGGAAATTTATATATAATGTTGAGAGAAGTGTAAATAATAATATAGGCGAAGTTTACATATTTAATAAAAGAAAAGGAGATCAGCAATGGCATTTGCAAGTGAAGTGGGCATCGATCTGGGTACGGCAAACGTACTGGTATATATAAAAGGCAAGGGAATAGTATTGAATGAGCCTTCGGTAGTGGCCATCAACAACGATACAGACGAGATCCTGGCTGTAGGGGAAGAAGCCCGTCAGATGCTGGGCAGGACCCCTGCCAACATCGTGGCTATCAGGCCTCTCAGAGACGGCGTGGTATCCGACTACGATATTACCGAAAGGATGCTCAAATATTTCATCAGAAAGACCTGCGGCAGCGGCAGATTCTTCAAGCCGAGGATCATGGTATGCGTGCCCAGCGGAGTTACAGAAGTAGAAAAGAGAGCTGTTCGTGAAGCAGCCGAGCAGGCCGGCGGCAAAGATGTATTCCTCATGGAAGAGCCGGTGGCCGCAGCCATCGGAGCCGGTATCGACATCAGCAAACCGGACGGGGTGATGGTAATAGACATAGGCGGAGGTACCACCGATATTGCCGTTATCTCTCTGGGCGGTATCGTTGCCAGTTCATCAGTCAAGATGGCCGGAGACAAGTTCGACGAAGCCATAGTAAAATATATGAGAAAAGCCCACAAATTATATATAGGTGAGCGTACAGCCGAAGAACTGAAGATGACCATCGGAACTGCTTTTCCGAGAGAAGAAGTCATAAGCAGGGAATGCCGTGGGCGTGACCTGGTAACGGGACTTCCTAAGAGCGTAGAGGTAACTTCCGAGGAGATCATGGACGCTCTGGACGAACCTCTCCACGAGATCTGCGAGACCGTACACAATGTGCTTGAGCGCACGCCGCCTGAACTGGCAGCCGACATAAGCAATTCGGGCATCGTAGTCACAGGAGGCGGAGCCCTGCTCTACGGTATTGACAAGAGGATAGAGGACAGGACCGGTATCAAGGTCATCATCGCCGAAGATCCCAAGTCCTGCGTGGCCATAGGCACAGGCAAGGCCCTCAACGAGCTGGACAGCCTCAAGAGCACCTATCTCAACAAGAGGGAGCCTTATCTGTAGGCTGGTACCTTCAGAAAGCATAATCATCGTCAGACAATGAAACTTGAATTGATCGCGGCGACTACCTTTGGGCTGGAAGCGCCGGTAAAAAGAGAAATAGAAGCCCTCGGATACAAGATATTGAGATCCGAAGACGGAAAGATAACTTTTCTGGGCGATGAGCGGGCCATAGTCAGGGCCAATCTCTGGCTAAGGTGCGCTGACCGGGTGCAGATAAAGATGGGCGAGTTTGAGGCCCTGGAGTTTGAAGACCTTTTCCAGCAGATGAAAGGTATACCATGGGAACAATGGATACCGCCGGAAGGCAGGTTCATCGTCAACGGCTCATCGGTAAAATCCAAACTTTCCAGCGTGCCCGCCTGCCAGTCGGTAGCGGAGAAAGCCCTCATCGAAAGGCTGAAAGAGACATACGCCATAGATTATTTTGAAAAATCAGGAGCCCTGTATGACATAAAGGTTTCCATATTGAAAGACCGGGTGACGGTCACCCTGGACACCACCGGGCCGAGCCTCCACAAGAGGGGCTACAGACAGAGCGCTGTGGCTGCCCCTATCAAGGAGACATTGGCGGCGGCCATGATACAGCTTTCTTTCTGGAAACCGGACCGGATCCTGGTAGACCCGTGCTGCGGAAGCGGCACCATACCCATAGAAGCTGCCATGATAGGCAGGAACATAGCGCCGGGGCTGAGCCGTCATTTTGCCGCCGAGGAGTGGGAAGCGATCCCGGCTGATCTGTGGAGAGAAGAACGGCAGCAAGCCTATGAGGCCGTTGACTGGGACAAGTCACTTGAGATATATGGATATGACATCGATAGCGACGCCGTACGAGCGGCGGAAGAAAATGCCGCCGAAGCCGGCGTGGCCGATGACATAGTCTTTGAAAGGCACGACGGGGCTGCCATTGATAGCGGCGGCCAGGAGGGCGGCATCATCATCACCAATCCCCCTTACGGTGAAAGGATTGGTGACAGGCGCTCCATAGAAAAACTGTATGCCGGATGGGCAGGATTCCTGGCTGAAAACCCTACATGGTCGTGTTTTGTCATAACGCCGGACAAGACCATAGAAAACAAGGTGTTCGGACGGCCTGCCAACAGGCGAAGGAAACTGTTCAACGGGCGATTAGAGGTCTGTTATTACCAATACCACGGAGAAAAGCCAAAGAGCCGATGAAAGTGACTGCCGGGCAATGGCCCCGGCAGTTTTTATGAGCAAAAAAGCATATTTATAAGCCCATGAGGCCGTTTAGCCCTGACATGAGGCCGTTTAGCCCTGACTTTTGTATTGACTTTGACACATAAAAAGTTTAGTATTAAATTGTGGGATTGTGCAAACACAGGTTAAGAAAAGGGGCGAAAGAGATGTTGAGAAGAAAGAATAAAAAAGCAAAAGAAGTTAAAAATACAAGGCCGGACATATGTCTGTCACTGGACTGCGACAATATGGAAGAGCTCAAGGCCGAGATAGAAAAATACAAAGATTATTGCCGCTATGTAGAGTGGCAGATGGATAAGGTTGCGGAAAAGCCGTTTTTCAATAAAGAATTTTTCATAGGCGCCATCTGGGAGATCAAACGGCAGTTTCCCGGAAAAAAGATAATGATAAGCTATAGAGGTGCCGGTCCAAAGGGAAGCCGTATCCTCAACTGGGCAATAAACTGCGCCGACATGGTTTGTATCAAGTACAACGATCCAACTGTCAGGGAACTGCTCAGGTCAGCCAGGATAAAAGGCACCCCGTCCATCGTATCTTTTCGCTCCTTTAACAAGATGCCGTCCAGAGAAGATCTGGCAACCATATATGTAAAAATGGAAAGGCTTGGGGGAGATATACTTGAACTGGCATGTTTTGCAGAAAATGAAGTACAGACATATGCCATACTCCAGGCAGCAGAATCATACCAGCAGCTCCGTAACCATAAGCCGCTGATAGTGGTAGCTATGGGAGAAGAAGGTCAGGCAAGCCGTGTATGTGCCGGAGACTTCGGCTCGATCATCACATATGCCTGCGGCAGCCAGCCTACGGCACCCGGACAGATCAACGCCAGGGATCTGAGCAAATACCTTGATATATACTACGAAAGAAAATAAGATGGATCCGATTATAAGAATAGAAAATCTCATATTTGAATACCAGAAAGACGAAAACGAAGTACCCAAAAGGGCGCTGAACAACATAAATCTTCAAATTGAACGGGGCAGCTTTACGGCCATCCTGGGGAAAAACGGATCGGGCAAATCCACACTGGCTAAAAACCTGAACGGGTTGCTGCTTCCAACATCAGGCAAAGTCTATGTTAACGGTTTTGACACTTCAGATGATGAACATATCTGGGATGTAAGGCAGTCGGCCGGAATGGTATTTCAGAATCCGGACAATCAGCTTGTGTCAGCCATAGTGGAGGACGATGTGGCTTTCGGCCCTGAAAACCTTGGAGTGGACCCGGCTGAGATAAGAAGGCGTGTGGACAAGGCCCTTGAGGATGTCAACATGGGAGCCTACAAGGGAAAATCCCCTCATATGCTGTCCGGAGGCCAGAAGCAGCGCATTGCCATCGCCGGAGTAGTCGCCATGAAACCCGGATGCATAATATTTGATGAACCTACGGCTATGCTGGATCCAAAAGGCAGAAACGAGATCATGAGCATAATCAAGGAACTCAACGGAGAAGGGATAACCGTTGTGCTGATCACCCACTTCATGGAGGAAGCTGTCCATGCAGACAGGGTGATAATAATGAACGAGGGAGAGATATTCCTCGACGGAACTCCAGGGGAAGTGTTCGCCCAGGGGGAAAAAGTAAGATCGGTAAACCTCGATGTGCCGCTGGCAGTGGAGCTGGCGGCAAAATTGCGCGGCAAAGGCATAGAAGTGCCGGCAGACATCATAGGAACTGAAGAAATGGTTGAATTTTTATGTCAATACAGGTAAAGAACTTAAAACATATATATGAAAAAGGAATGCCCAATGAATCGGTCGCACTTGAAGATATAAGCTTTGAAGTGGATGACGGTGAGTTTTTAGGGATCATAGGCCATACAGGATCGGGAAAATCAACTTTGCTCCAGCATTTAAACGGCCTTCTGAAACCTGACGAGGGAAAGATAATCATCGGCGGTGTGGATATAACAGCCGATGATGTTTCGATGGTAGAAATAAGGAAGCGCATAGGTCTTGTGTTCCAGTACCCGGAATATCAGCTTTTTGAGGAGACCGTAGCAAAGGATGTGGCTTTCGGCCCCAAAAACCTCGGCCTGAGCCAGGAAGAGATCGATAGCCGGGTAAAAGAAGCCGTGACAATGGTCGGACTGGATTATGACCAGATAAAAGACCGCTCGCCTTTTGAGCTTTCAGGAGGACAAAAGCGCAGAGTGGCAATAGCCGGAGTCATAGCCATGGGGCCGGAGGTTCTCATACTCGACGAGCCCACAGCAGGCCTTGACCCAAAAGCGCACAAAGATATATTGTCCATGATAGAAGAAGTCCACAGGCTGACAGGGAACATAACCATACTGGTGTCCCATAATATGGCGGATGTTGCAAGACTTTCGGATAAGATACTGGTGATCGACAGCGGACATCTGGTGGTCTGCGGAACCCCTAAGGAAGTCTTTTCCCAGACGGAAGAGCTGGAAAAGGTGGGCCTTGACCTGCCGCCTATAACAAGGCTGACCGAAGAACTGCGAAAGCGCGGGATGAAAATAGAGCCGACCATCCTTTCCATAGATGAGGCCGCCGGCCAGATCGCAGAATATTTAAAGGCAAGAGGAAACGGATAATGCTCAGAGATATAACTCTCGGACAATATTATCCCGGCAAGTCGTGGATACACCGGCTTGATCCAAGGATAAAGATAATAGCTACATTGCTGTTTATCATAGAATTGTTCATAGTAGATAACTTCATAGGATTTATAATAGCAGGAGCTGTTCTGGCAGTCATCATCGCTGTATCTAAAGTGCCGGTGGGCTACATCATGCGGGGGCTCAAGCCCATAATACTCATTCTGGTATTTACCTTTGCCCTCAACATGTTCATGGTGGACGGCACGGTACTGTGGCAGTGGAAATTCCTGAAGATAACCGTTGAAGGATTGCAGGTGGCTGTCTTTATGGCAATAAGGCTGGTACTCCTTCTGATGGGATCTTCTTTGCTCACCTTATGTACCAGGCCCCTGGCTCTGACCGACGGCATAGAAAGGCTCCTTTCGCCTTTCAGCAAGATCGGCCTGCCTGCCCATGACATAGCCATGATGATGACCATTGCTCTCAGGTTCATACCTACGCTCCTGGAGGAAGCCGACAAGATAATGAAAGCACAGCAGGCCCGCGGAGCCGATTTTGAGTCGGGCAATGTGATACAGAGAGCAAAAAGCCTGATACCTATCCTGGTGCCGCTGTTCGTCAGCGCATTCCGCATAGCTCAGGATCTGGCCATGGCCATGGAAGCCAGATGCTACCGGGGCGGAGAAAACAGGACCAGGATGCATGAGATGAAGTTCCAAAGAAGGGATTATGCCGCCGTCGCATTGATGATAGCCTTTGGTGCAGTAATAGTCGTTGAGTCGAGGATTTTTTAATATGAGACAGAGAAATATAAAGAATCTTGACCAGAAGATAAGGCGTAATTCAACTTTTCTTGTGACGGATCCTGAAAGCTGCCGCGGAAGGTGGCGGGAAGTGTTTGGGAACAACGCCCCCGTTTATCTTGAGATAGGCTGCGGCAAGGGACGATTCATAGCTTTACAGGCTGCTGCGTTCCCGGAAAAAAATTTCATAGCGGTGGAAGGACAGAGCAATGTTGCCCTGAGAGCGTTGCAGAAGGCTGAAATATGTCATTTTGATAACCTCAGGATATTCATAGATTATGTTGATGATCTGGGAAGATATTTTGAGCCCGGAGAACTGGCAGGCATATATCTTAATTTCAGCGATCCATGGCCAAAGGCCCGCCATGCCAAGAGAAGGCTCACATACAGGGAAAAACTCAAGAATTACAGATCAGTCATGTCGCCGGAAGGGACCATTGAATTCAAGACTGACAATGACGGGCTTTTTGCATTTACGATAGATGAGATCAGAAATGCCGGATTGTCCATATGGGAAATGACCACAGACCTTGCTGCCAGTACTTTTGAGTCAAAACTGTTTACAACAGAATATGAAGAGAGGTTCGGATCGGCAGGAAAAAATATCAATTATGTAAAGTTCAAATGACTTTGATGTCTCCGGAGGCAATGTACCAGACATGTCTCCGGAGATTTTTCATTGGACGGTCAGAATGTGATGTGATCTGCCGGATCAACATAGGCGCCGTTAATGAGCATTTCAAAGTGCAGATGTGCCGGTTCCAGGGATTCAAACAGGCCGGTGGAGCCTACACCGCCGATTATCTCTCCGGCTGTGACCACATCTCCCACCTCCACCAGTTCTGATGAATCTGCCAGGTTGGAATATATGGTTATCACATGGCCGGGATGCGTTATCTCAACAGACAGACCGTAGCGGTCATCATTGTATATGGCTGTAACGGTGCCTTCTGCCACAGCTACCACCTGAGAATCCGCCGACGCTTCTATGTCAATGCCGCAATGGGTCATGTACTGATCCAGAGTTACCGAATAAATCAGCGTATCCATTGAATAAGGATTGGTAACCTTGGCATCCTGGCTGTTTACCGGGTTGAGATATTCGCCGGGAGCAGCAGACGGCTGACGGCTGTCTACGGTAGGTATATCTGACGAAGCCTCGGCAGACATTTCCGGCTCTGCGTTCTGGTCGTCCTGGCCTTGCTGGACCTGAGCGCCTTCTGAAACAGGAACTCCGCTTTCGCTTTCAGTATCGTTGATCTTATCTATATTTGATTTAAGCGTAAAGATCGAGGTCAGGGCTATGACGCAAAAAGACAGGACCAGAACGATGGCGACTTTGTCTTTATCTTTTTTCTTTTGTGCTTGACGCATGATTTCACCTCCAGTTATAAATATTGTTTGCCAAAAGGGCGTTTTTCATACAAAATCAAACTTGTAATAATTCCAAGTTCATAATATAATTATCCCATTAGATTTTTCCTTAGTGGCTGAAATACCCGGCAGGACAGGCCGTCCGGCACACTATGGCAGAACAGGAGGCAGACAGTATGACAGATATGACTTTTGCAGCCCAAAACGGCAGGACCATTTCCAAAGAAGACAAGATATTCGGCATAAACAACAGGGCTCAGGCCAGAGCCGCTCAGATTGGCAAAGAAAATGTGGTAAACGCTACCATTGGAGCTTTGCTGGACGACGATGGCAAGCTGATAGTCCTTTCTTCTGTAGACGAAGTTTTCAGACAGCTTTCTCCTGAGGATTATGCCGAATATGCTCCCATCGGCGGCACGGAAGGATTTAAAGAAGCTGTAAAAAAAGACATATTCCGCGGCTACAGGACAAATGCTGCTGTTGAAGCAGTGTCAACTCCGGGAGGCACAGGCGCCGTAAGAAATGCCATAGCAAATTACTCTGAATACGGAGATACCGTGCTGACCACCGACTGGTACTGGGGCCCATATAAGACCATAGCTGAAGATCAGGGGAAAAAGCTCACTACATTTGAGCTGTTTGATGAAGAAGGCGGTTTTAACTTCGCATCTCTTATGGAAAAGTCACGGGAGCTTCTGGAAAAACAGGATAGGCTGGTCATCATACTGAACACACCGTCCCACAATCCCACCGGATATGCTCTGAGCGTTGACGAATGGGAAAAACTTGTGGAACTGCTCAACAGTCTGCCAGAGAATAAAAAGATCGCTTTGCTGGTGGATGCCGCATACATGGACTTTTCCGGAGACGAAGAGGAAAGCCGTGCTTTTCTTCCGGTCCTGGAAAAAGTAAACGGCAATATCCTGCCGATGATCTCCTACAGTCTTTCTAAAGCTTACACTCTTTATGGTCTGCGCTGCGGAGCATTGGTATGCATGGCAAAAAATAAAGATGTGGCTGAAGAATTCAGAGTGGTATGCGAGCTTTCTGCGAGAGGAGCATGGTCCAACTGCGCCAAAGCGCCTCAGGCAATGCTTTCCATGATATTTGATGATCCGGAACTGCTCAGAAAGGTCACCGATGAGAGAAAGCTCTACCGGGATATGCTCATAAGGAGAGGAATGGCTTTTACGGAAGCGGCAGAAAAAGTCGGTCTCAAGATCACTCCGTTCAGGTCAGGTTTCTTTATGACAGTGCCTTGCGACGATCCGGAAGCTCTGGGCCTTGAGCTTGAAAAGGAAAACATCTTTGTGGTCCCGATGGAAAAAGGCATAAGGATATCCGGGGCATCAATCCCTGAGAGCGTATGTAAAAAGCTTCCGGCGGCCATTAAAAAGGCTATGGAAAAAATGTAAGCCTCTCTTCGGGAAATCCTGAAAAATAATTGACATTTTTTTCCAGAAATGGTAAACTGACCATGCAAAGGGAAGAACTGTTTTTGGAAAGGAGACAACATTGAGAGGCGATGATTTTTCCTTTGAGATCAAGGAACATATCGGAGTGATAGGAACATATCCCACAGGATGGAAAAAGGAAATAAATCTTGTGGAATGGAACGGCAATCCGGCCAAACTTGACATCAGAGACTGGGATCCAAGACATGAACATATGAGCAGAGGGATCACCCTGCGCCGCGAAGAAGCGGCTGTACTTGCCGGACTGCTGAATAAGTATCTGGATGAAGAGGATAATAAGGATAATTAACCGGCCTTAAAGTATGGGGAATTATATGTTCCCCATACTTTAAGCGGTTTCAGGCCCGCCGTTCATCTTTGAAAAGAAAGGTGATTCCGGCCAGAGAAGCCAGGCCTACAATGGCAAAGATCATCCTCGATACTATCGCAAGATCAGCTCCAAATATCCATGTGACAAGATTAAAGTTGAAAAAACCAATAAGTCCCCAGTTGATTCCGCCTATTATCATCAATATCAGGATCAATGTTTTCAAATAGATCACTCCTTTCGCGGATACAGCTCAAAAGCGCGCCGATAATGCGCTGACGAGGTATCCCTCAAAGTATTTTGCCCATAGACAGATTTTTTATGTTATCATATTGATAAGATCATATAAGGGGGCGCCTGTATGAAGATAGAACTCATCAAAGGATATCATGACGGACCACAGACAGTTGAAGTCCAAAAGGAAACCACTGCCCAGGACCTGTATCGGCGGTTCAGACAGGAACTTCCGTACATAGTCGTAGCTGCTAAGATAGATAACAGGATAGAAAGCCTGGAATACCGCTTTACTAAAGATTGTACCGTAGAGTTCCTGGATCTGCGTACTCAGGCGGCCAGCCTGATCTATCAGAACAGCCTTATATTGTTATATCTTAAGGCAGTAGAAGATGTCATAGGGAAAGTAGAGGTTGAGATTGAAAATGCGATCAATCAGGGACTGTATACAGAGATAAAATCCAGCGAGCTTCTCCATCAGAGAGATGTCAAGGCCATAGAGCTGAGAATGCGGGAACTGGTCCATGAGGACATACCGTTCATAAAAGAGGAACTGACCAAGGAAGAAGCTGTGGCAAGGTTTGCCGAAATGGGATGCCCGGAAAAGATAACCCTTCTGGCAGAAAATCCCACCATGAAAAAGGTGCCTTTCTATTCGCTGTCAGGTTATAAGGATTTTTTCTATAGCCAGATGGTGCCGTCCACAGGATACCTGAATATTTTTGAACTGCGCAAGTACAGGCGCGGCGTCCTGCTGCGTTTTCCGCAGCTGTCATCGCCGGGAGAAATTCCGGAGTATTCTGATGAAAAGATGCTGTACCAGACTTTCGGAGAACAGACCCACTGGGGAAAGCTCATGGGGATAAACTATGTGTCCGACCTTAACAGAAAGATCGAAGATGGAAAGATAAAAGACCTTATACAGCTTTCCGAAGCCCTCCACGAGAGGAAGATAATCGAGATAGCTGATATGATAATAAAGAAAAACAGGAAGATCGTTTTGATCGCCGGACCATCGTCGTCAGGCAAGACGACTTTTGCTCAGCGGCTGTGCATCCAGCTGAGAGTGAACGGACTGGACCCGCTATATATGGGGACCGACGACTATTTTGTTGAACGGGCCGATACGCCGCTGGATCAGTACGGCGAAAGGAATTATGAAGATATAGAAGCTCTTGACATAAACCTGTTCAATCAGAACATGAAGGATCTGCTGGCCGGAAAGACTGTAGACCTGCCTACTTTTGACTTTATGACCGGAAAGAAGATATTCGGAAAAAGGATAACTTCCATAAGGAGCAATCAGCTGATAGTCATTGAAGGCATACATGCGCTGAACGAGATACTTACACATGAGATACCAAAGGAACAGAAATTTAAGATATATATAAGCCCGCTAACCCAGCTTAATATGGACAGCCATAACAGGATAGTGACAACGGATCACCGCATGCTGCGCAGGCTTGTCAGGGATTACAAATACAGGGGGCACAGTGCTCAGAGTACCATCAGGTCATGGCCGAAAGTCAGAGCGGGAGAGGATAAAAATATATTCCCTTTCAGCAACGAGGCTGATGTCCTGTTTAATTCCGTACATCTTTATGAGATAAGCGTGCTGAAAAAATATGCCAAGCCTTTGCTTGAACAGGTCACCCCCGACGAACCGGAATTCGGCGACGCTGTAAGGATGTTAAATTTCCTCAGGTTTTTTGAGACCGTGGAGGATGATTCCATAATAGTAAACAATTCCATCTTGAGAGAATTCATAGGAGGCAGCATATTTGTTGACTGATATCACCGTAATCGGAGGGATAAATATAGATATAGAAGGCAGCCCTTTTGCGGAATTGAGACGAGAAGATTCCAATCCTGGGACTGTGACGATGGCTTTCGGAGGGGTAGGGCGGAATATCACCGAAAACCTGGCCAGGATGGGCGGAAAGGTAGCCATGATATCCGTCATAGGCGACGACCATATGGGAATAGGCGCCAGAGAGCATCTCCGCTCTCTGGGAGTTGATGTATCCTTGATACAATCCGTCAAGGGACGCAATTCGGCCATGTATCTGTCAATACTGAACCATGACAATGATATGGAACTGGCCATATGCGATATGGATATAATCAGCCACATCACACCGGATCTTATTGAAAAAAACCGCAATGTGTTGGAAAAATCCAAAGTGATCGCCCTCGATGGCAATCTGGAAGAAGAGACTATCCGCTATGTTACTGACAGTTTTTTCTCCGTGCCGCTGTTTCTGGACCCCGTATCCGCAGCCAAGGCGGTCAAGGCAAAAGATGTGATAGGAAAATTTGCCTGTATAAAGCCAAATGTAATGGAAGCGGAGATCTTGTCGGGAATGGAGATCAGAAGCGAAAACGACCTGAAAAGAGCAGGGCAGTGGTTCATAGACCAGGGCGTTGGCAGGCTGTTCGTCACTCTTAACAAGGACGGCGTATATTATAAGGACAGGCACTGTGAAGGCTTCATAAGGCCCGGCCATGTTAAGATCAGCAGCGCCACCGGAGCAGGCGACAGTTTTTCGGCAGCCATACTCCTGGGACTGGAAGAGGACATGGATACAAAAGATATAGCCAGATACGGCATGGCTGCTTCGGCTATAGCCATGGAAAGCAGCAGCGCCGTTAATCAAAATATGAGTAAAGACGAAATTGAAAGGAGACTTGCAGATGTATGATAATTATTTGGATGTGAATCCGGAAGTGGCGAAAGCCCTCGACGAAGGTCAGCCGGTGGTGGCTTTGGAATCTACCATAATCGCCCACGGGATGCCTTATCCGAAAAATGTTGAGACAGCTTTGGCTGTTGAAGATGTCATAAGGGGCAACGGAGCAGTTCCGGCTACCATAGGCATCTTAAACGGCAGGATCAAGATAGGTATGACAAAAGAAGAAATAGAATACATGGCTCATGCTGAAAATGTGATGAAAGTAAGCCGCAGGGATTTCCCTCTGGTCATCTCAAAGAAGATGGACGGTGCGACCACGGTGGCAGGAACCATGATTGCCGCCCATATGGCAGGCATCAAACTGTTTGTGACAGGCGGCATCGGCGGTGTACACAGAGGAGCCGGCGAGAGCTTCGACATTTCAGCTGACCTTGAGGAACTGAAAATGACGGATGTGACAGTGGTGTGTGCAGGTGCAAAGGCGATCCTGGATATTCCGGCCACACTGGAATATCTGGAAACTTCCGGAGTCCCTGTGATCGCATACGGAACCGACGAGATCCCGGCTTTCTACAGCAGATCCAGCGGTGAAAAGGCCAACTGCCGCCTGGATACTCCTGAGGAGATCGGTGCGCTCATTTCCATGAAAGAGGAACTGGGACTCAAAGGCGGTATCCTGGTAACCTGCCCGATACCTGAAGCAGACCAGATCCCGGCTGACGAGATCAATGGCGTGATCGACGAGGCCATCAGAGAGGCCGAGGAGCAGGGAGTTAAAGGCAAGGACATCACCCCGTTCCTGCTCTCAAGGGTAAAAGACCTGACCGAAGGCAGGAGCCTTGAAGCCAACATCAAGCTGGTGCTCAACAACGCAGACATCGGTTCAAAGATCGCGTGCAATATAAAATAGGGAAGACGGCCGGCGGACTTACAAAGGCCCTGGGTGGAGTTCACCTGCTGAAGTTTTTTTGCTGCTGTGTTGCACTTGACTTGACAGCTCGCCTTTTGATGAAATCTGTCAAAGGATCCACGGGATCCTTTGACAGATTTCTTATTTTTTTGAATTTTTGTCCATCTGCACAAAAAACTTACAATTAAATCCCAAAGAGCCAGAGATTTGTTGACAAGATACAAAGAAAACAGATTTTCCGTCAATACCGGCTGAGACCTTGCCGTAGAAATCCCCACCTGAGGCAAGGGGGTCTCCCCCGGAAGCTTATGTTTTGCCAGATCCAGGGGGAACGACTACACCGAAAATAAGCGATTGTCTTTATCCAGGGGGAACACCTCCACCTGATTCCATTAAATCAGGGCATTTAGGGGGATTACTGAAAGGGAGTGAAGCGTATTTTTCGCTGGATTTTGACTATTTTGACAAGTAAACTTGTCAAAATTTGCATGCGGAAACTATCTTCACTCCCCCTGAAATTGCCTAAAAGCTGTATTCCGGTGTAGTCAGTCCCCCTGTAGGGATATTTTCCCTTGTTTTAGGTGTAGTAAGGTCCGGTGGTCACCACCGGACCTTACAATTTTTGGAATCTTATAATCCTTGCAGGGGCCGCATGCCAGCTTGTCGGCCTACTATGGCAGCCCGCAACATTCGTCCGCCGCACCATCATCCGCGGCCGTATGCCCTCCGGGTACGCCGGTCGGCCGCGGCGCGCCTCATTTGACCGCCTGCTCCGTCGACATGATCAGGCAGACAACCCGCCAGGTACACAAAAAGAAAACACCAGGATGAGTGTTAGCATATATCCTTCAAAAACCTTGCAAATACTCGAAAAATTTTCAAAAAATCTAAAAAAATCAAAATTTTCCCTTGAAAAAAAATCCGAGGTAATATATACTGTAATAGCTTGTGAAAAAAGGCGATGAAGCGGGAAGTTGCTGAGCTATCAGGTAATTTCCGCCGAGCATGTCCTCACTCGATGAGGGCGGAGGGATTCGCCGGTTTTTGCTGTGTGGGCAAAATATAAAAACACACGGCAGCGTGTACAAAGCAAGCGAAACGCCCGCCAGAGGGCGGGCAACCACCGTACGCGTTGAAAAACAGGGCATCAAGAGTCCCTTGTACAAGCATAGCGAAAACAGTACAAAATTATCAGGAGGAACAAAATGAGCGAATTACAGAAAATCAGAATCAAACTGAAAGCTTATGACCACGCTTTGCTGGATCAGTCAGCAGCAAAGATCGTAGAGACGGCCAAAAAGACCGGCGCAGATGTTTCCGGACCTATTCCGCTCCCTACAGAGAAAGAAGTTGTTACTATCTTGAGAGCTGTACACAAGTACAAAGACTCCAGAGAGCAGTTTGAACAGAGGACTCACAAGAGACTCATCGACATCACAAACGCAACTCTCAAGACTACAGATGCGCTGACCAAGCTGGACCTGCCTGCAGGCGTAGACATTGAGATCAAGCTGTAAGCACAGACGGGATGCGCCAGCAAAACGCACAAACACCAAGAAGGGAAATCTCCCTTAGTAAGAACGCATGAGAGGGAAAGCCGCCGCACATATTCTGCCAGCACAGACCGGGAACATTCCGGCAGCCTGCTTTCAGCAGACCGGGTAAGGTCTCTCCAAACCAGAGCGTTCCAATGTAAGAAAAGGAGAAGAAAATATGAAAATGATCTTAGGCAAGAAGCTGGGAATGACCCAGATCTTCGACGCAGATGGGAATGTAGTTCCCGTAACAGTTATCGAAGCCGGTCCTGAAGTAGTTACTCAGGTAAAAACGGTGGAGACAGACGGCTACAGCGCCGTACAGGTAGGTTTTGAAGACCAGAAACCTCAGAGAGTAAACAAGCCGCTGACCGGACATTTTGAAAAGGCCGGCGTGAGCACCAAAAAGTACCTTGCTGAATTCAGAGTTGAAGAGGGCGAGACCTACGAAGTGGGACAGGTGATCACCGTAGCGGAATTTGAAGAAGGAAAGAAACTGGACATCACAGGAGTATCCAAAGGTAAAGGTACTCAGGGCAACATCAAGAGACACGGACATCACAGAGGCCCTATGACCCACGGTTCCAAGCATAAGAGACTGGCCGGAGCACTGGCTGCCGGTACCTATCCTTCAAGAGTGTTCAAGGGCAACAAGGCCCCTGGAAGAACCGGAAGAGATACCGTTACAGTACAGAATGTAGTCCTGGTAAAAGTTATCGAAGACAGAAACCTGATGCTCGTAAAGGGCGCAGTACCTGGAAACAAAGGCGGACTGGTACGCGTTCAGTACGCTGTAAAAGGTCAGGAAGACAAATAGGAACTGAGGGAAGGAGGAATCAACAATGGCAAAAGTAACAATGCTGAATATGGCAGGAGCTGAGGCTGGACAGATCGAGCTTAAAGACGAGATCTTCGCGATCACTCCCAACGAATACGCAGTTCACGCAGTAGTTAAAAATTATCTGGCTAACCAGAGACAAGGCACTCAGTCAGCAAAGACCAGAGGCGAAGTAAGAGGAGGCGGACGCAAGCCTTTCAGACAGAAAGGAACAGGCCGGCACAGACAGGGACATTCAACTGACCCTTCACAGATCGGCGGCGGTATCGTATTCGCTCCGAAGCCGAGAGACTATAGATACACACTTCCTAAGAAGCTGAGAAGACTGGCTATGAAATCAGCCCTTTCTTCAAAACTGGCTGAAAAGGAAATGATCGTTTTAGACGAGCTGAAATTTGAAGCTCCTAAGACAAAAGAAATGATAAAAGTACTGGAAAACATCAAAGCCGGAAAGAAAGCTCTGATCGTCACAGTGGACAAAGACGAGAACACCGTAAGATCAGCAGCCAACATCCCTGGAGTTAAGACGATGCTGGTAACCACCATGAATGTTTACGAGATCGTAAACCACGACAGCTTCATAGTAACTCAGGAAGCGGTTAAGAAAATCGAGGAGGTGTACCTGTAATGAAAACAGCATACGACATCATTCTGGAGCCTGTGATCTCAGAACAGAGTATGGATGCCAGCGCTCAGAAAAAGTACACATTCAGAGTTGCTCCTGAGGCCAACAAGACTCAGGTAAAGCTGGCCGTAGAAGAAATCTTCGGCGTAGAGGTGGCCAGAGTAAACATCATGAATTACGACGGCAAGGTAAAGAGAATGGGAAGATATGTAGGCAAGACTTCATCCTACAAAAAAGCAATCGTAACTCTCACAGAGAAGAGCAAAGAGATTGAGTTCTTCCAGGGACTATAATTAGGAGGAATTAGCAATGGGAATAAGAAAATATAATCCGACTACTCCGGGTCTTAGAGGAATGACAGTCTCCACCTTTGAAGAGATCACTACAGATAAGCCTGAAAAGTCCCTGACTGTGACCCTCAAAAAACACTCCGGAAGAAACAACAGAGGCAAGATCACCGTCAGACATCAGGGTGGCGGCACAAGACCAAAATACAGGATCATAGATTTCAAAAGAGATAAAGACAATGTTCCGGGAACAGTAAAGACCATCGAATACGACCCGAACAGAAGCGCCAACATTGCGCTGATAGTTTACGCAGACGGCGAAAAGAGATACATCATCGCTCCTAACAAACTGGAAGTAGGACAGGTGATCGTATCAGGACCGGAAGCAGATATCGTAGTAGGAAACGCCCTTCCTATCGCCAACATCCCGGTAGGTACCATCATCCACAATGTGGAGCTGAAACCGGGCAAAGGCGGACAGCTGGCGAGATCAGCCGGAAACGGAGCTCAGCTCATGGCTAAAGAAGGAGATTACGCTCAGGTAAGGCTTCCTTCCGGAGAAGTAAGAAAAGTAAGCATGAAGTGCAGAGCTACCATCGGCGAAGTTGGCAACCTTGACCACGCCAACATCCAGATCGGTAAAGCAGGAAGAAAGAGACATATGGGCATCAGGCCTACCGTAAGAGGTTCCGTAATGAACCCTAACGACCATCCACACGGCGGTGGTGAAGGAAGAGCCCCTATCGGACGCAAGAGCCCTGTTACACCTTGGGGCAAACCGACTCTTGGATACAAGACCAGAAAGAAAAACAAAGCTTCAAATAAATATATCGTAAAGAGAAGAAACGAAAAATAATAGGAAGGAGCAACATTAATGGGTAGATCACTTAAAAAAGGCCCTTTCGTAAACGCCAAGCTGCTCAAAGCCATCGACGAGATGAATGCGAAAAACGAAAAGAAAGTCATCAAGACATGGTCAAGACCATCAACCATATTCCCACAGATGGTGGGACATACCATAGCAGTGCACGACGGTAAGAAACATGTGCCTGTATATATCACAGAAGACATGGTAGGACACAGACTCGGAGAGTTCGCTCCGACCAGAAACTATAGAGGCCACGCCGCCGACAAGTCTTCAAAGGTTAAGAAATAAGAAAGGAGAACATGAAAATGGAAGCAAAAGCAGTTGCAAAATATGTCAGAATGTCTCCTATCAAGCTGAAACCTGTTACGGACTTAGTAAGAGGTAAGGACTTAAACGAGGCATTGAACATCTTAAAGTTCACCCCGGGCAAAGGTTCTCAGATCGTGGAAAAAGTCGTTAAGTCGGCAGCGGCCAACGCTGAAAACAATTTCGACATGAATCCGGATAATTTGTATGTAGCCGAAGTATACGCCCACCAGGGCCCTACCATGAAGAGATGGAGAGCAGGAGCTCAGGGCAGAGCGTCGATCATCCTCAAAAGATCGAGCCATGTAGGCGTAACTTTAAAGGAAAAGGAATAAGATAGGAGGTTCATGTATGGGTCAGAAAGTTAGCCCGCACGGCCTGAGAGTGGGCGTTATAAAAGACTGGGACTCCAAATGGTATGGAGATAAAAAGAACTTTTCAGATTATCTGGTCGAAGACCACCAGATCAGAGAATATGTTAAGAAAAAATTATATGTAGCCGGCGTTTCCAAGATCCTCATCGAGAGATCATCAGAAAACAAGATCAGAGTCATCATCCTGACTGCCAAGCCAGGCATGGTAATCGGAAGATCAGGAGACGGCGTTGAAGCCCTCAAAAAGGGACTGGTAAAGCTCACCGGCAAAGAAGTAGAAATTTCTATAGAAGAAGTAAGAAGATCAGAACTGGATGCGCAGCTTACTGCTGAATCAGTAGCTCAGGCTCTGGAAAGACGTGTTTCCTTCAGAAGAGCCATGAAACAGGTTATCGGCAGGACAATGAAAGCCGGCGCAAAGGGAATCAAGGTAGCAGTATCTGGCAGACTCGGCGGAGCCGAGATCGCCAGGAGCGAAAAATACAGCGAAGGAAATGTTCCTCTTCATACATTGAGAGCAGACATTGACTACGGATTCGCAGAAGCAGACACTACCTACGGAAAGATCGGCGTTAAGGTTTGGATAAACCACGGCGAGATCCTCGACAAAGGACTTCAGAACCCTACCCGCGAAGAAAAACGCGAAAAGAGAGAAAGAAGACCGAGGAAAGACGGTGAAAGACGCCAGCGCAGAGACGGCGACAGACAGAACCGTCAGGGAAGACGAGGCCGCGATGATCGCAGCGAAGCTCCAAAGGCTGTAAACCCAAGAGTAAGAAAGACTCCTAAGGCACAGCCGCAGGCAGAAGCCCCTGTAGAGGCTCAGGTAGAAGCACCTGTAACTGAGACTGTAGAAACTGAGAACTAGACGATTATGGAAAGGAGGAACTACGCATGTTAATGCCAAAGCGCGTTAAACGCAGAAGAGTTCACAGAGGAAGAATGAAAGGCGTCGCAACCAAGGGCAACACCATTACCTACGGGTCATATGGACTGGTTGCGCAGGAATGCGGATGGATCACCTCTAATCAGATCGAGGCAGCCCGTGTGGCCATGACAAGATCTATCAAAAGAGGCGGTAAAGTATATATAAAGATATTCCCACACAAACCGGTAACAAAGAAACCGGCCGAAGTACGAATGGGTTCCGGTAAAGGTGCTCCTGAATTCTGGGTAGCAGTAGTTAAACCGGGCAGAGTAATGTTCGAGATCGACGGTGTTTCCGAGGAAAAGGCAAGAGAAGCCATGAGACTTGCTTCTCATAAACTTCCGGTAAAATGTAAGTTTGCCATCAAAGAGCAGGCAGCAGAGGGTGGTGAAGCATAATGGAACTGAAAAAAATGAGAGATATGACAGAAGTTGAACTGAATACAGAACTGTCCAAAATGAAAAAAGAACTGTTCAATCTGAGATTCCAGCACGCTACTGGACAGCTTGAAAATCCGGTGCAGATGAGGGAACTCAAAAGGAACATTGCAAGAGTAAAGACCATCATCAGAGAAAAAGAACTTGCAAAGGTTCAGGGCTGATAGAAAGGAGGATGTAATATGACAGTTGAAAGAAACAGAAGAAAGACAAAGGTCGGAATCGTTGTATCCGACAAAATGGATAAGACCGTAGTTGTTGCTATCGAAGACTTCGTAAGACATTCCCTTTACGGAAAAGCCGTTAAGAGAACCAAGAAAGTCAAAGCTCACGATGAGAACAACGAATGCCAGATAGGCGATAAAGTAAGAATTATGGAAACAAGACCTCTCTCAAAGGATAAGAGATGGAGACTTGTGAACATTGTAGAGAAGGTTAAATAAAGGAGGCACCAGATCATGATTCAGACAGAAACCAGATTAAGAGTTGCCGACAATTCCGGAGCTAAAGAGCTCCTCTGCATCCGTATCCTGGGAGGCACAAGCCGCCAGTATGCCAACATCGGAGATGTTATCGTTTGTGCGGTTAAAGAAGCTACTCCGGGCGGAGTTGTAAAAAAAGGCGATGTAGTTAAAGCTGTTGTTGTTAGAACAAAACATGGTGCCAGAAGAAGTGACGGAAGCTATGTTAAATTCGACCAGAACGCAGCTGTTATAATCAAAGACAAAGAAGATAAGAACCCAGTGGGAACTCGTATCTTCGGGCCGGTTGCCAGAGAACTGAGAGACAAAGGCTTTATGAAGATCGTGTCGCTGGCACCGGAAGTACTGTAGGAGGTGAGCAGGATGCGTATAAAGAAAGATGATACGGTGGTAGTCATCACCGGTAAAGATAAAGGCAAGACCGGCAAAGTCCTCAAAGCTATGCCAAAGGAAAACAAGGTCATAGTCCAGGGGGTAAATATGCAGACCAAGCATGCCAGAGCCACTCAGAAGGCTGCTGCTGAGATCAAGCATATGGAAGGCCCTATAGATGCTTCCAATGTTATGTATTATGACAGCAAAGCAAAGCAGGGTACTAAGATCGGTTACAGAATTGAAAACGGCAAAAAAGTAAGAGTCGCCAAAAAGAGCGGCAATGTAATAGATTAGGAAAGGAGGAGAGAACTTTGACAGCAAGATTAAAGACAATGTACGACGAACAGATTTTCGATGCACTAAAGGAAAAATTCCAGTATAAAAATGTCATGGAAGTTCCTAAGCTCGAAAAAGTTACCATAAATATGGGCCTGGGCGAAGCAAAAGACAACGCCAAGGTCATGGAATCCGCTGTGCAGGAGATAGCTCTGATCTGCGGACAGAAGCCTGTTGTTACCAAGGCCAAAAAATCAATAGCCAACTTCAAGGTAAGACAGGGAATGCCTGTAGGAGCTAAAGTCACTCTCAGAGGAGAAAACATGTATGTATTTGTTGATAAACTGTTCAACATCTCCCTTCCGAGAGTAAGAGACTTCAAGGGTGTCAGCAAAAACTCCTTTGACGGCAGAGGAAACTATTCCATGGGTATCAAGGAACAGCTTATCTTCCCAGAAATCAACTACGATCAGGTTGACATGATCAAAGGTATGAACATCGTATTCACCACGACGGCAAAGACAGACGAAGAAGCAAAAGCCCTGCTCGAGCTTCTTGGAATGCCGTTCGAGAAATAGTATAGGAGGGAATCATGGCTAAAACATCTCTCAAGGTAAAACAGCAGAGAAAACCTAAATACTCAACCCGCGCCTACACCAGGTGCAGACTTTGCGGAAGACCTCATGCTGTGCTAAGAAAATACGGTATCTGCCGTATTTGCTTCAGAGAGCTTGCTTATAAGGGAGAGATCCCTGGCGTAAGAAAAGCAAGCTGGTAATATAAAGGAAAGGAGAAATACTGTAATGACAATGACAGATCCTATAGCAGATATGCTGACCAGAATCAGAAATGCCAATACTGTAGGACACGAAACTGTTGAGATCCCGGCGTCAAGCATGAAAAAGTCCATCGCCGAGATCCTCAAAGCAGAAGGCTACATTGCGGATTTTGAAGTAATAGATGACAACAAGCAGGGCATGATCAAAGTCACCATGAAGTATGGGGCAAATAAAGAAAGAGTCATCAGCGGACTCAAGAAGATATCAAAGCCCGGCCTTAAAAAATATGCGAAAGCCGGTGAGATCCCTAAAGTCTTAGGGGGACTGGGTATCGCCATCATCTCCACATCAAAGGGAGTAGTAAGCGATAAACAGGCCAGAGCCCTGGGCGTAGGCGGCGAAGTAATCTGTTATGTATGGTAGGAGGAACGAAAGATGTCAAGAATTGGTAGAAAACCTGTAGTTGTTCCTGCCGGCGTAGAAGTTGCGGTAGATGCAAACAATGTAGTTACCGTAAAAGGCCCTAAGGGACAATTATCACAGCAGATAAGCAAGAAGATAACTGTAGAAGTAGCCGATGGCGCAGTAAATGTGACCAGAGGATCAGACCAGAGAGAAGAAAGAGCTCAGCACGGTCTGGCAAGAACTCTCATCAACAACATGGTCATCGGAGTTACAAACGGTTTTGAAAAGAAGATGCAGCTTGTAGGCGTAGGCTACAGAGCAGAGAAAAAAGGCAAGACCCTGGTGATGAACCTGGGATATTCACATCCTGTAGAACTTGAGGATCCTGAAGGAATAACCACCGAATGTCCTTCAGCAACCGAAGTTGTCGTAAAAGGCATTGATAAGGCACTGGTAGGAAACTATGCAGCCAACATCAGAGCCTGGAGAGAACCTGAACCTTACAAGGGCAAGGGAATCAAGTACGAGAACGAAGTGATCCGCAGAAAAGAAGGCAAGGCCGGAACCAAGTAAGAGAAAGGGGTGAAGTGAAATGGCTAAAGAAAGCAGAAATGACAAGCGTCTGAAAAGACATGAAAGAGTAAGAAAGAACCTTTATGGTACTCCTGAAAAGCCAAGACTCTGTGTTTACAGATCCAACAAAAACATTTCAGCTCAGATCATCGACGATGTCAGCGGTACTACGCTGGTAGCGGCTTCATCTCTTGACAAAGATCTGAAAGCAGAAATCGCAAACGGCGGGAACAAAGACGCCGCCAAGATGGTAGGAGAGGCTATTGCAAAGAAAGCAGCAGCCAAGGGCATAGAAGAAGTTGCTTTTGACAGAGGCGGCTTCCTGTATCACGGAAGAGTAGCCAAGCTGGCAGAAGGCGCACGTGAAGGCGGATTAAAATTCTAACAGGAGGAAATAAGGAATGCGTAATATCATAGATGCATCCAAGCTGGACTTAAAATCAACTATCGTAAGCATCAGAAGAGTTGCTAAGACAGTTAAGGGCGGCAGAAATATGAGATTCAGCGTGACCGTAGTAGTCGGTGACGGAAACGGCCATGTGGGCGTTGGCCTTGGAAAATCTCATGAAATTCCTGAAGCAGTAAGAAAAGCCGAAGAAGATGCAAAGAAGAATTTAATATATGTTCCTACCGTAGGAACTACCGTACCGCACAGAAATGTAGGAGTGTTCGGAGCTGGAAAAGTCCTGATCATGCCTGCTTTCCAGGGTACAGGTGTTATCGCAGGTTCCGCTGTGCGTACAGTTCTGGAAGCTGCCGGCGTAAGAGATGTACGAGCTAAATCAATCGGCTCCAACAACTCAGGAAATATGGCATATGCTACGATCGAAGCTCTCAAGGGCATGATGACCGTAGAAAAGGTTGCCAGACTCAGAGGAAAGACCCCTGAGGAGATCTTAGGTTAGGAGGACACTCGAAATGGCAAAAATGATCAAGATCACTTTGACAAAGAGCACTATCGGCGCTTCTCCTAAGCAGAAGAAAGTCGTTGAAGCGCTTGGGCTCAAAAAGATGCACCATTCAGTAGAACTGGCCGACACTCCGCAGACCCGCGGTGCAGTAGCCAAGGTAGCGCATCTTGTTACAGTAGAAGAAATTTAGGGAGGTGCCATGATGAAATTACACGAATTACATGCGCCTAAGGGTGCGACAAAGGCACCTAAGAGAAAAGGCCGCGGTACAGCAACCGGACAGGGTAAAACTGCCGGAAGAGGTATGAACGGCCAGAACTCAAGATCAGGCGGCGGCGTTCGTCTGGGTTTTGAAGGCGGACAGATGCCTTTGTACAGAAGACTGCCTAAGAGAGGATTCAACAATATCTGGGCAAAAGAATATTCTGTAATTAATGTAGAAGATCTTAATAAGTTTGAAGCAGGTACAGTTGTTACCCAAGGGACCTTAGAAGAAGCTGGAATGCTTAAGCAGGTAAAAGACGGTATCAAGGTCCTCGGACAGGGAACTCTGAACGTAGCCCTGACAGTTAAAGCTGACAAATTCAGCAAAACTGCCGTTGAAAAGATTGAAGCTGCGGGAGGAAAGGCAGAGGTGATCTAGTATGGGTATGTTAAAGACTATTGCTCAAGCTTGGAAAGTTGCAGAAATAAGATCGAAAATCATTTTCACATTGTTAATGCTGGTCGTATTCCGTATAGGTTCCAATATACCGGTACCTAATATAGACAGAACAGTATTGGCGCAGATGTTTACCGGAGATGCAGGTCTGTTCGATTTGTTCGACCTGTTTTCCGGAGGAGCATTCAGTAATTTTACAATTTTCGCATTGAGTATAACACCATACATCACTGCATCAATCATAGTTCAACTGCTAGGAATGGCATTCCCTTATTTCCAGAGGCTCGCCCAATCAGGCACTGAGGGAAGAAAAAAGATGGCTCAGATAACCAGATACATGACGGTGGTTCTGGGACTTATACAAGCCATAGGCCTTACAGTTGGCCTTTTCAGACAGGCCATAATAGATACAGACGTTTTTTCCATAATACTTGTTATTTTGGTATTGACGGCAGGAACAGCTTTCCTGATGTGGCTGGGAGAACAGATCAACGATAAGGGAGTAGGAAACGGAATATCGCTTATCATCTTTGCCGGTATCGTTGCTAGAATCCCGAGCGGTATAAGAAGTTTAGTAACAAGCATTCAGGCGGGAACTATTTCTATAATTACGTTGATAATCTTAGTTATATTGGCTATATTGGTCATAGCCGGCGTAGTTATGATTCAGGAAGGACAGAGAAGAATTCCTGTGCAGTACGCGAAGAGAGTTGTAGGAAGAAAAATGTACGGAGGACAGTCGACCCATATTCCTATGAAGGTTAATCAGTCCGGCGTAATCCCTATCATCTTTGCTTTGTCACTGCTTCAGTTCCCTTTGACAATAACATACTTCTTCCCTGATACAGGCTTTACGGATTTTGTTACCAAGTGGCTTTCACCGGCAGGGAACCCGGGAGTATGGGTATACGGAGTATTGAATGTAATGCTCATCATTGCGTTTACTTACTTCTATACAGGAGCAACATTCAATCCTGTAGATGTGGCTAATAATATGAAGGCTAACGGTGGCTTTATACCGGGAATAAGACCTGGCAAAGCTACAGAAGAATATTTACAGAAAGTATTGTCAAGAATCACCATTGTGGGCGCTATCTTTTTAGCTGTAATAGCCACACTGCCAACCATCCTGAGCGTGGTAACACCGCTTAACCTGCATTTCGGCGGAACATCGCTGCTTATCGCTGTTGGCGTAGCGCTTGATACAGTAAGACAGCTGGAAAATCAGATGCTCATGAGAAACTATCAAGGTTTCCTGAAATAACAGAGGAGATGATAAAATGCTGAGAACTATATTGTTAGGACCACCGGGGGCAGGCAAAGGTACCCAGGCGGCAAAGATCATCGAAAAATATAACATACCTCATATTTCCACAGGAGATATTTTCAGAGAAAACATTAAAAAAGGTACAGAACTGGGGAAAAAAGCGCAAGAGTATATGAACAGAGGCGAACTGGTTCCAGATGATCTGGTAATCGAGATAGCCACCACCAGACTTCTCGAAGACGACTGCAAAGACGGATTCCTGCTGGACGGTTTTCCAAGAACCGTATATCAAGCTGAAAAGCTGGATGAGTTCTTGGCTGCTCATGATTCCAAGATAGATAAGGTAATCGATATAGCGGTTGGGAAAGACGAGCTTATGGAAAGGCTTACAGGAAGACGCGTATGTAAATCGTGTGGCGCCAGCTACCATATAGTTAATATACCTCCTAAAAAAGATGGAGTATGCGACATATGTGGCGGTGAGCTTATCCAGAGGACTGATGATAACGCTGAGACTGTGGCTAACAGGATAGAAGTATATGAAGCGCAGACCATGCCTCTCATAGAGTATTATGAAAAGGCAGGAAACATTGCTCATATAGACGGAGCCACAGGTCTTGACAACGTCTTTGTGGACATAGTAAAAGCTTTAGGTGAATAAACATGATCATCATCAAATCCAAACAGGAAATTGAATTGATGCGTGAAGCTGGAAAGGTGACGGCGTTTATACTTTCAGAGCTGAACAACATCATAAAACCGGGGATAAGTACGCTGGAGATAGACAGTTTTGTAGAAAAAACCGTTAAAGCCCATCACATGACTGCGGCAGAAAAAGGATATTGCGGTTATCCGGCCAATGTATGCGTTTCTGTCAACGAAGAAGTCGTACACGGGATTCCAAGCAAAAAAAGAATCCTACGTGAGGGCGATATAGTCAGTGTGGATTTAGTAGTAGAACACAAAGGATATATGGCAGACGCGGCCAGAACTTATCCTGTAGGAAAGATAAGCGATGAAGCGAAGCGCCTGATAGAAACTGCCGAAAAAGCTTTCTTCAACGGCATTCAATTTGCGAAAGAGGGATACAGATTATCTGATATTTCTCACGCCGTTCAAAAGACTGTTGAGAGCGAAGGATTCGGTGTCATAAGAGACTTTGTGGGTCATGGCATAGGCAGCGAAATGCACGAAGAGCCTCAGATACCCAATTACGGAAGACCGGGAAGAGGACCTAGACTCCAAAGAGGCATGACTTTGGCCATAGAACCGATGATTACACAAGGGTCATATGAGATAGATGTGCTCAGTGATGACTGGACTGCCGTAACAGTCGACGGAAAGCTGGCAGCGCATTATGAAAATACTGTTGTAATAACTGATGGTGAGCCTGAGCTGCTTACCT
>ERZ826764.422-NODE-422-length-61407-cov-4.856125_pt1 | contig 61407 bp, 43 predicted proteins | sample MGYA00519870_ERZ826764 | MGnify/ENA primary metagenome ERZ826764 (study PRJEB31778, sample SAMEA3449239) | human gut metagenome | biome: human gut; feature: human-associated habitat; material: faeces | place: United Kingdom | collected 2010/2012 ... | reverse complement strand
CAGGAGGGAGACAACCATCCCCGAAACTCCGTAATAGACCAGTTGCTTGCGGCCGACCCTGTCGATGATCACAAGAGCAAGAACGGTAGTCAGAGTGTTGACTAGTCCTACGAGAACTTGGTAAAAACGCAAGTTTGTCGCTTTGACTGTTAAATATATGCAGAGAAAATCTTATCTTTGCCTTCGTTAAACTAACTAATACCCCCATTTATGAAAAGAAATCATTATTTATTTACCCTTATTCTCTTGTTAGGGTGCTCTATCTTTGTGAAAGCTTCAGACACCGTTTTTGTACATCAGACGCAAATTCCCATTTTAATTGAGCGGCAGGATAACGTATTGTTCTACTTTCGTTTAGATGCAAAAGAAAGCCGGATGATGGATGAGATCGTTTTGGATTTTGGAAGGAGTGTCAATCTGTCGGATGTACAGGCTGTCAAACTCTATTATGGCGGTACGGAAGCTTTACAAGATAGAGGAAAGAACAGATTTGCACCTGTTGATTATATCTCCAGTCACCGTCCGGGGAATACATTGGCAGCAATACCATCTTATTCGATAAAATGTGCGGAAGTCTTGCAGCCTTCTGCAAAAGTTGTTTTGAAGAGTCATTATAAGTTGTTCCCGGGGATTAATTTCTTTTGGATCAGCTTGCAGATGAAGCCGGAAACTTCTCTTTTCACTAAAATAAGTTCCGAACTTCAATCAGTGAAGATAGATGGAAAAGAAGCCATTTGTGAAGAACGGTCACCGAAAGACATTATTCATCGAATGGCAGTGGGTGTCCGCCACGCCGGTGATGACGGTTCGGCTTCTTTCCGTATTCCCGGATTGGTAACTTCAAATAAAGGAACGCTGCTTGGCGTATATGATGTCCGTTATAATAGCAGTGTCGATCTGCAGGAATATGTAGATGTCGGTTTGAGCCGAAGCACGGATGGCGGTAAAACATGGGAAAAGATGCGCCTTCCTCTTTCGTTCGGTGAATACGATGGTTTGCCTGCTGCACAGAATGGAGTAGGGGACCCTTCTATTTTGGTAGATACCCAAACGAATACAATTTGGGTTGTTGCCGCATGGACACACGGAATGGGTAATCAACGTGCCTGGTGGAGTTCTCATCCCGGAATGGATCTATATCAAACGGCACAACTGGTGATGGCAAAAAGTACGGATGACGGTAAAACCTGGTCGAAACCGATTAATATAACCGAACAAGTAAAAGACCCTTCTTGGTATTTCTTGCTTCAGGGACCGGGACGGGGAATAACAATGAGTGATGGAACTTTAGTATTCCCTACTCAGTTTATCGACTCTACCCGTGTACCTAATGCCGGTATCATGTATAGTAAAGACCGCGGAAAAACATGGCAGATGCACAACATGGCACGCACCAATACAACCGAAGCGCAAGTAGTAGAAATAGAGCCCGGAGTGCTGATGCTGAATATGCGGGATAACCGTGGAGGAAGCCGTGCTGTGGCAATTACAAAAGATCTGGGCAAGACATGGACAGAACATCCTTCCTCTCGGAAGGCCTTGCAGGAACCTGTATGTATGGCTAGTTTGATCCATGTGGAAGCTAAAGATAATGTACTTGATAAAGATATTCTTTTGTTCTCGAATCCGAATACGACCAGAGGACGCAATCATATAACTATTAAAGCTAGCCTGGACGATGGGCTGACCTGGCTTCCCGAACATCAGTTAATGCTGGATGAAGGAGAAGGCTGGGGATATAGCTGTCTGACAATGATTGATCGGGAAACGATTGGTATCTTGTATGAGAGTAGTGCAGCCCACATGACATTTCAAGCTGTAAAACTGAAAGATTTGATTCGATGAAAAGTCTTCGAATCTTTTTGGGGATTGCATTTTTATTCCATACCTTATATATATTGGGGGCAGATCATTTGCGTCTGCTTCCCCAACCTCAGCAATGTGTGCTTGCAAAAGGATATTTTGTCATGGGGAAAATGCAGCTTTCCACTCCTGTGCTTTCGCAGGAATGGAAGCAGCTTGTGACGGAAATGGGAGGTACTCTGACTGATCAGTCGGCATCCTCTATCAATATAAAATTGGTTGATGCGATTGACAACGTACCTGTCAATCAGGATGAGGCTTATCGTCTGACTATTACTCCAAAGGCAATTACTGTGGAGGCTGTAGCAGAGCGTGGAGTATATTGGGCGATGCAAACGTTATATCAACTAAAAGAAGAAAAGGGAAAGAAAATCCGACTGCAATGTGGTACTATCACTGATTGGCCGGCTTTCAGGATTCGGGGTTTCATGCAGGATGTAGGGCGTAGCTACTTGTCTTTGGAGGAGTTGAAACGTGAGATAGCCATATTATCCCGATTTAAAATCAATACCTTTCATTGGCACTTGACGGAAAATCAGGCATGGCGTCTGGAAAGTAAAATCTTTCCGATGTTGAATGATAGTGCGAATATGACTCGTATGGCGGGTAAATATTACACGTTGGAGGAAGCGAGAGAGTTGACCAAGTTCTGTAAAGCTCATCAGGTACTGTTGATTCCGGAGATTGATATGCCCGGACATAGTGCGGCATTTATCCGTACTTTCCGTCATGATATGCAAAGTCCGGAAGGAATGAAAATCCTGAAACTCCTGCTGGATGAGATTTGTGAAACGTTTGATGTTCCATATCTCCATATTGGAACAGATGAAGTGCATTTTACCAATCCGCAGTTTGTGCCCGAAATGGTGGCTTATATCCGTGATAAAGGGAAAAAAGTGATTTCCTGGAATCCCGGATGGAAGTATAAGACGGGTGAGATCGACATGATGCAACTTTGGAGTTATCGTGGCAAAGCCCAACAAGGTATTCCCGCTATTGACTCCCGTTTCCATTATTTGAATCATTTTGATATGTTCGGCGATATAATTGCTCTATACAATAGTCGGATTTATAATGCAGATATGGGAAGTGATGACCTTGCCGGAGTCATTATGGGTATCTGGAATGATCGTTTAATCGACAAAGAGTGGAATATGGTTCTGGAAAATAACTTTTACCCGAATATGCTGGCTATCGCAGAGCGTTCATGGCGGGGAGGAGGAACTGAATATTTCGATAAGCAGGGAACAATTCTTCCTGTAGATGAAAACTCTGAGGTCTTTCGTAATTTTGAGGACTTCGAAAGTCGTATGTTATGGTATAAAGAGCATCTGTTTAAAGGGTATCCATTTGCCTATGTCAAACAGACTCATGTAAAATGGAACATTACAGATGCTTTTCCAAATGAGGGGGATCTGACTAAAGTTTTTCCACCGGAAGAAGAGCTGAAAGATTCATATACCTATGAAGGGAAGCAATATGGAGTGCGTTCTGCCATAGGAGCCGGTATCTATCTTCGGCACGTATGGGGTAAAATTGTGCCGGCTTTTTACAAAGATCCACAGGAGAATCATACTGCTTATGCTTACACGTATGTCTATTCTTCTAAAACACAGGAAGTAGGCTTATGGGCTGAATTTCAGAATTATGGACGTTCAGAGAATGACCTGCCGCCATTGCCGGGAAAGTGGGATTATAAAGAAAGCCGTATCTGGATTAATGATCAGGAAATACTGCCCCCGGTATGGTCTGCTACTCATCTCGTGAAAAGCTCGGAAACAGCCTTAGGTAATGAGAATTGTGTGGCACGTCCGCCACTACGGGTTCATTTGCATAAAGGCTGGAATAAGGTATTGCTGAAACTGCCTGTCGGCAAATTCTCAACGAATGAAGTACGATTGGTTAAATGGATGTTTACTGCAGTATTTGTGACTCCTGACGGTGATAAGGCCGTAGAAGGGCTGATCTATTCTCCGGAAAAGAAAATGTAATTGACTTTTATATGATGAAAAATGTATTATTGATTGTTGTTTCCATCTTGTTTATTACAGCAGCGAGTGCACAGGAAAATCGTATTAAAGTTGCCTGCATTGGGAATAGTATCACCTATGGTTATGGATTGCCCGACCGGACTACACAATCGTATCCGGCGCAATTACAGAAGATGTTGGGAGAGTCTTATCAAGTCGAAAACTTCGGCAAATCGGGTGCTACCTTGTTGAATAAAGGGCACCGGCCTTATATGCAGCAAGATGAGTATCGCAGAGCGATCGACTTTGGCGGAGATATTGTGGTTATTCATTTGGGCATCAATGATACAGATCCCCGTGATTGGCCCGATTATCGTGATTTCTTTGTGAAAGATTACATTGAATTGATCGATTCTTTTCGGGCGGCTAATTCTAAAGTCCGGATTATGATTGCCAGACTTACGCCTATTGCCGATCGGCATCCTCGTTTCCTGTCAGGGACACGTGACTGGCATGGAGAAATACAATTGGCTATTGAGAATGTGGCACGCTATACCGGAGTACAGTTGATCGACTTTCATGAGCCGTTGTATCCATACCCTTTCATATTGACGGACGCCGTACACCCTGATCCCGAAGGAGCGTTTATTATGGCTCAGACCGTATATTCCGCCATTACCGGAGATTATGGCGGACTGAAAATGTCGTTGCTTTATACAGACAATATGGTATTGCAACGGGATGTTCCGTTGACGGTTCAAGGAATTGCCAATGCCGGGGACCGGGTTACTGTAAGCATAGCCGACCGGCAAATGAAAACAAAAGCAGGTCTGAATGGAAAATGGTCGGTAACGCTGCCTCCTTTAAAGGCGGGTGGTCCTTATACCTTAAAGATCTCAACGGATGAGACGGGTTTTCAATATCAAAATGTGTTAGCGGGTGAAGTCTGGCTTTGTTCCGGTCAGTCAAATATGGAGTTTATGCTGAAACAGGCTTCGACTGCCCGAGCCGATATTCCACGTGCCGTAGATCAGCAACTTCGTTTGTATGATATGAAAGCACGTTGGCGCACAAATGCCGTCGAATGGGAGGCGAACGTACTTGATTCGTTGAATCATCTCCAATATTATAAGGATACGGAATGGAAAAATTGTACTCCGGCGACAGCTTCTGATTTCTCGGCAATTGCATACTATTTTGGTAAGATGCTAAGAGATAGTCTGAATGTTCCGGTTGGATTGATTTGCAATGCCGTTGGAGGATCACCTACAGAAGCCTGGGTAGATAGAGCTAGTTTGGAATATCAGTTTCCCGCCATTTTAAAAGACTGGACTAAAAATGATTTTATTCAGGAATGGGTGCGCGGACGGGCTGCTTTGAATATAAAAAAGTCAGCAAATAGCCAGCAGAGGCATCCGTATGAGCCTTGTTATTTATATGAGTCGGGGATTCGGCCTTTGGAACAGTATCCGATACGAGGAGTAATCTGGTATCAGGGAGAATCGAATGCACATAATTGGGAAGCTCATGAAAAATTATTTAAACTGCTCGTGAATAGTTGGCGGAAGAATTGGAATGATGCCTGCCTGCCTTTTTATTATGTACAATTATCCAGTTTGAATCGCCCTTCCTGGCCTTGGTTCCGTGATAGTCAGCGTAGAATGTTGAATGAAATTTCTCATATCGGAATGGCTGTATCCAGCGATCATGGTGATTCTCTGGATGTGCATCCTATCTGTAAGAAACCTGTGGGAGAGCGTTTGGCGCGAGGGGCTTTGAATAAAACGTATCAGAAAAATGTCATTCCTTCCGGTCCTTTATTTCGTGGTGCAAACGTTCGCGGTGGGAAAGTCTTTTTATCTTTTGATTATGGAAAAGGGATGCGGAGTTCAGACGGAAAGCCTTTACAATGCTTTGAAGTAGCGGAATATGATGGTATCTATTATCCGGCAACGGCTGAGGTTGTAGGAGACCAGGTGAAGGTGTATAGTAAAGAAGTGCCAAATCCCCGCTATGTACGTTATGGCTGGCAACCTTTTACGCGGGCTAATCTGATCAATCGGGAAGGACTGCCTGCTTCGACATTTCGTGCCGAATTTTCGATGAAATGAGATATTTTGTAGCTTCAATAGGAAATATTTAACAAAAAAGCAATATCTTTACTCCGTTAATATCTAATGCCCCCACTATGATCTTAAATTTGACAGGAAAGATAGCGCCGATAGCATGTGGATTGCTATGTTGCTGTAGTATGGTTTATGCTCAAGGTAATGACACTTCGGAAGTCATGCTACTGGATACCGGTTGGGAATTTTCTCAATCAGGGACTGAAAAGTGGATGCCAGCCACGGTTCCTGGTACGGTTCATCAGGACCTGATCAGTCATGAATTACTGCCGAATCCTTTTTATGGGATGAATGAAAAGAAAATTCAATGGGTGGAGAATGAGGACTGGGAATATAGAACCTCCTTTATAGTCTCCGAAGAGCAATTGAATCGTGATGGAATCCAACTTATTTTTGAAGGTCTTGATACCTATGCAGACGTATATCTCAACGGCTCATTACTGCTGAAGGCTGATAATATGTTTGTGGGTTATACACTTCCTGTAAAATCTGTGTTGCGGAAGGGCGAGAATCACTTATATATTTATTTCCATTCACCTATTCGGCAAACGTTGCCACAATATGCTTCCAATGGCTTCAATTATCCGGCGGATAACGATCATCACGAGAAACATCTTAGTGTGTTCAGCCGTAAGGCTCCGTATAGTTACGGTTGGGACTGGGGCATCCGAATGGTGACAAGTGGTGTCTGGCGCCCGGTTACTCTTCGTTTTTACGACATAGCTACCATATCCGACTACTATGTCAGACAATTATCGCTGACAGATGAAAACGCTCGTCTGTCTAATGAGCTGATTGTAAACCAGATCGTTCCTCAGAAAATTCCGGCTGAAGTAAGGGTCAATGTATCGTTGAATGGAACTACCGTTACAGAAGTAAAACAGCAGGTGACACTGCAACCCGGGATAAATCATATCACTCTTCCTGCTGAAGTGACGAACCCTGTACGATGGATGCCAAATGGTTGGGGAACTCCGACTCTGTATGATTTCTCGGCTCAGATAGCTTGTGGAGATCGGATTGTTGCGGAACAATCTCATCGGATTGGTTTACGAACGATTCGTGTGGTAAATGAAAAAGATAAGGACGGAGAATCTTTTTATTTTGAAGTCAATGGCATACCGATGTTTGCCAAAGGAGCTAATTATATTCCTCAGGATGCACTGCTGCCTAATGTTACTACGGAACGCTATCAGACTTTGTTCCGTGACATGAAGGAGGCCAATATGAATATGGTTCGTATATGGGGCGGTGGGACATATGAGAATAATCTTTTCTATGACCTTGCCGATGAGAACGGGATACTTGTCTGGCAGGATTTTATGTTTGCGTGTACTCCTTATCCATCCGATCCTACTTTCCTGAAACGGGTAGAGGCGGAGGCTGTTTACAATATTCGCCGTCTTCGGAATCATGCCTCTTTGGCGATGTGGTGTGGTAATAATGAAATACTGGAAGCTCTGAAATATTGGGGTTTTGAGAAGAAGTTTACTCCGGAGGTTTATCAAGGATTAATGCATGGTTATGATAAACTGTTCCGTGAGCTGTTGCCTTCAATGGTTAAAGAATTTGATTCGGATCGTTTTTATGTGCACAGTTCGCCTTATCTCGCTAACTGGGGGCGTCCGGAGTCATGGGGGACAGGAGACAGTCATAATTGGGGAGTCTGGTACGGAAAGAAGCCATTTGAGTCTTTAGATACTGATTTGCCGCGTTTTATGAGTGAATTTGGTTTCCAGTCATTTCCGGAAATGAAAACCATTGCTGCTTTTGCTGCTTCTGAAGATTATCAGATTGAGTCTGAAGTGATGAATGCGCATCAGAAGAGTAGTATTGGTAATTCGTTGATCCGTACTTATATGGAACGTGATTATATCATTCCCGAAAGTTTCGAGGATTTTGTGTATGTCGGATTAGTCTTGCAAGGACAGGGGATGCGGCATGGATTAGAAGCTCACAGACGCAATCGTCCTTATTGTATGGGGACATTGTATTGGCAGTTGAACGACAGTTGGCCGGTAGTATCCTGGTCAAGTATTGATTATTATGGTAATTGGAAGGCATTACATTATCAGGCAAAGCGTGCTTTTGCACCGGTCTTGATCAATCCTATACAGCAGAATGACAGTTTGAGTGTTTATCTGATCTCAGACCGGCTTGATACAATGGAGCAAATGACATTGGAAATGAAAGTCGTGGATTTTGATGGAAAAACGCTGGGTAAGAAGATACAAGTACATTCGTTGGAAGTTCCGGCAAATACTTCAAAATGTGTTTATCGTGCAAAACTGGATGGCTGGCTGACTCCCGAAGACTGCCGACGTAGCTTCTTGAAATTGATACTCAAAGATAAATCGGGACATCAGGTGGCTGAGAGCGTCCATTTTTTCAGAAAGACGAAAGATTTGCAACTTCCTCCGACATCAGTATCCTATCAAATGAAGCAGACGGATGGTAAATGTGAATTGACTCTCTTTTCATCAATGTTGGCAAAAGATATTTTTATTGAGACTCCATTGCAAGGAGCCCGTTACAGTGACAACTTCTTTGATCTCTTACCCGGAGAACGTAAGAAAGTAATTATCACTTCTCCCCGGATAAAGAAGGGAGAAGAATTACCTGTCAATATCAAGCATATTCGAGAAACCTATAAATAAAACTAATTTATTAACTACTAACACCTAATTTTTATTTTATGAAACAACTCCTAAAATTGACAGGATGTGTGGCACTGGCAGGACTGATGAGCTCTTGTGGCTCGGTACAAGAAGAAGCCAATTATCAGATTATCCCATTGCCACAAGAAATTGTAACATCGCAAGTAAACCCCTTTATTTTGAAAAGCGGTGTGAAAATCCTTTATCCGGAAGGAAATGAGAAGATGCAGCGTAATGCGCAATTTTTGGCTGATTATCTGAAGACTGCAACCGGAAAAGACTTTTCGATTGAAGCCGGAACTGAAGGTAAAAATGCTATAGTGCTGGCGTTAGGCTCAGAAGTAGAAAACCCTGAATCTTATCAGTTGAAAGTCACCGATCAAGGTGTCACGATAACTGCCCCTACAGAAGCTGGAGTTTTCTATGGTATTCAGACTTTGCGTAAATCATTGCCTATTGCTTTGGGTGCTGATGTAGCATTGCCTGCTGTTGAAATTAAGGATGCTCCTCGTTTCGGTTATCGTGGTGCACATTTCGATGTTAGTCGTCATTTCTTCACAATTGATGAAGTGAAGACTTATATTGATATGCTGGCTTTGCACAACATGAACCGTTTGCACTGGCATATCACTGACGATCAGGGATGGCGTCTGGAAATCAAGAAATATCCGAAGTTGACGGAAATAGGTTCTCAAAGATCGGGAACAGTCATCGGACGTAACTCCGGTGAATATGACAATACACCCTATGGTGGATTCTATACACAGGAACAGGCTAAGGAAATTGTAGATTATGCCGCAGAACGTTATATCACTGTTGTTCCTGAGATTGACCTTCCGGGACACATGCTGGCTGCCCTTGCCGCTTATCCGGAATTGGGTTGTACCGGTGGACCGTATGAAGTTTGGAGACAATGGGGAGTAGCCGATGATGTACTTTGTGCCGGCAACGATCAGGTTCTGAAATTCCTGGAAGATGTATATGGCGAATTGATTGAAATCTTCCCTTCAGAGTATATCCATGTAGGTGGTGACGAATGTCCGAAGGTAAGATGGGAGAAATGTCCGAAATGTCAGGCACGTATCAAAGCGTTGGGCTTGAAATCGGATAAGAATCATAGTAAGGAAGAACGTTTGCAGAGTTTCGTTATCAATCATATAGAGAAGTTCCTGAACGATCACGGACGTCAGATTATCGGTTGGGATGAGATTCTCGAAGGCGGACTTGCTCCTAATGCAACAGTTATGTCATGGCGTGGCGAAAGTGGAGGTATTGAAGCTGCCAAGCAGAAACATGATGTGATCATGACCCCGAACACTTATCTGTATTTTGATTATTATCAGGCTAAAGATACTGAGAATGAACCTTTCGGTATCGGAGGTTATTTGCCGATGGAAAGGGTGTACAGCTATGAGCCGATGCCGGCTTCCCTTACTCCGGAAGAACAGCAGTATATAAAAGGTGTACAGGCTAATCTCTGGACAGAATATATTGCTACTTTCTCTCATGCTCAATATATGGTCTTGCCTCGTTGGGCTGCTTTGTGTGAAGTCCAGTGGTCAACACCTGATAAGAAGAACTACGAAGATTTCTTGTCTCGTCTTCCACGACTGATTAAGTGGTATGATGCAGAAGGATATAATTATGCAAAGCACGTATTTGACGTAAAAGCAGAATTTACTCCGAATCCGGCTGATGGTACTTTAGACATTACACTTACTACAATTGACAATGCGCCAATCCACTACACGCTAGATGGTACAGAGCCGACTAGTACTTCTCCCGTTTATGATGGCGCTTTGAAGATTAAGGAAAATGCAGACTTCTCGGCTATAGCTATTCGCCCTACTGGAAATAGTCGTGTCGTTTCTGAGAAAATCGATTTCAGTAAATCAAGCATGAAGCCGATTGTTGCTAATCAGCCGGTGAATAAACAATATGAGTTCAAAGGTGTCTCTACGTTGGTAGATGGCTTGAAAGGAAATGGTAACTATAAAACCGGACGCTGGATTGCATTTAGAGGAAATGATATGGATGTGACTATTGATCTCAAACAACCAACAGAGATTTCAAGCGTTGCCATTTCTACTTGCGTAGAGAAGGGAGATTGGGTTTTTGATACAAGAGGACTCTCTGTAGAAGTTTCAGAAGACGGCACAAACTTCACGAAAGTGGCATCTGAAGCTTATCCTGCAATGAAGGAAACTTATAAAAATGGTGTTTATGACCATAAACTAACATTTACACCTGTAACTGCACAATATGTGAAAGTTATAGCTTCACCCGAGAAAAGTATTCCGGAATGGCATGGTGGTAAGAGTTATCCAGGCTTTTTATTTGTAGACGAAATCACAATTAATTAATGAATATAAGAAAGAGATACACTAAAGTTTGTCTTTTCTTATGGGTAATCGGGATGTGTCTTTGTGCACATCCCATTAATGCACAGTCCGTAATTCCTGTTCCCTTAAAGATGGAACAGGGTACGGGCTCTTTTTTACTCTCTGAAAAAACAAAGCTTTATACAAACTTACAAGGAGAAGAAGCTATTCTTCTGGGCGACTATCTGAAAACTGCATTACCTGTACAATTTAAGGAAGGGAAAAAGAAAGATAAACAGAATGTCTTGTCTTTATTGATAACAGAAAAGAATCCTCAGTTGGTGTCACCGGAAAGTTATATATTATCCGTTACTCCTGAACATATTCTGATTCAGGCTTCTTCCGGTGCTGGGTTGTTTTATGGAATTCAGACACTGTTGCAATTATCTCAGCCTTCGGGCACGGGTTATTCTATAGTTTCTGTTGAAGTACAGGATACCCCTCGTTTTGCTTATCGTGGGATGATGCTGGATGTCTCCCGCCACTTCTTCTCTAAAGAATTTGTGAAGAAACAGATAGACGCATTGGCATTTTATAAACTAAACCGTTTGCATTTGCATTTGACGGATGCGGCAGGATGGAGACTTGAAATAAAGAAATATCCTTTATTGACGGAATTTGCCGCCTGGCGTACTGATGCCAACTGGAAGAAGTGGTGGAATGGCGGACGGAAATATCTCCGTTTTGATGAGCCCGGTGCTTCCGGTGGTTATTATACTCAGGATGACATGAAGGAGATTATTGCATATGCGCAGCAGCATTATATCACAATCATTCCTGAAATCGAGATGCCTGCTCATTCAGAAGAAGTATTGGCTGCTTATCCGCAACTCTCCTGTTCGGGTGAACCTTATAAAAACGCAGATTTTTGTGTTGGAAATGAAGAAACATTCACTTTCTTAGAAAATGTGCTTACTGAAGTAATGGAGCTTTTTCCATCGGAATATATTCATGTAGGAGGCGATGAGGCTGGTAAGGCGGCTTGGAAGACTTGTCCGAAATGTCAGAAAAGGATGCAGGATGAACATCTTTCTAATGTAGACGAGCTACAAAGCTATCTGATTCATCGTATTGAACTGTTTCTGAATGCACATGGACGTAAGTTGCTGGGTTGGGATGAAATTCTTCAAGGTGGTCTGGCTCCTAATGCTACTGTAATGTCATGGCGTGGCGAAGAGGGAGGTATTGCTGCTGTCCGTTCCGGTCATCAGGCAATTATGACTCCCGGTCAATATTGTTATTTGGATAGTTATCAGGATGCTCCGTATTCTCAGCCGGAAGCCATCGGAGGATATTTGCCATTGGAGAAGGTTTATTCATATAATCCGGTTTCAGATTCTTTAACTGTAGAACAGGCAAAACTTGTTTATGGTGTGCAGGCAAATCTATGGGCAGAATATATCCCCACTCCGGAGCATATGGAATATATGATATATCCTCGTATCCTTGCTTTGGCAGAAGTGGCTTGGTCGGCTCCCGAACGTAAATCATGGACAGACTTTCATAATCGTGCATTGAAAGCAGTTGATGATTTGCAAGCGAAAGGATATCATACTTTTGATCTTAAAAATGAGATAGGAAGTCGTCCGGAGTCTTTGAAGCCGATAAGTCATTTGGCTGTGGGGAAAAAGGTGATTTATAATGCTCCGTATAGTCCTCACTATCCTGCGCAGGGAAATACAGCTCTTACTGATGGTATTCGTGGCGACTGGACTTATGGAGATGGATCCTGGCAAGGTTTTATCGATAAAAAGCGATTGGATGTTACCATTGATATGGGTACGGAAACTGCTGTCCATTCTGTCTCTGCTGATTTTATGCAAGTGGTAGGGGCAGAGGTCTTTTTGCCTGAATCTGTCACTATTTCCATTTCTGATGATGGAGCAAACTTCACAGAATTGAAACAATATACTTTTGAAGTAAATAGAAAAGAAGCTATTAAATTTATTAGTATTTCATGGGAAGGCAGTGCTGAAGGACGGTATATACGTTATCAGGCTCGTGCCGGAGAAGAGTTTGGCGGATGGATATTTACAGATGAAATAGTAGTGAAATAATCAGATGTATAATTTATGACTATAAATATTAGATACTTATTAGGAATAGCCCTCCTTTTTTCTTTCTCTGTGATCAGTGCACAAGTACGAACCTCGTATACTTTTGAGAAAGGGTGGAAGTTTACACGTGAAGATAATGCTGATTTTATTCAGCCTGACTATAATGATATCAAGTGGCAATCTGTGGTAGTACCCCATGACTGGGCTATTTATGGACCTTTTGGTATAGATAATGACAGGCAATTGACAGCCATTGCGCAAGACGGACAAAAAGAAGCGATGGAACATGCCGGACGTACAGGTGGTCTTCCTTTCGTCGGAGTGGGTTGGTATCGGCTGAATTTTGATGCTCCCTCTTTTGTCAAAGGGAAAAAGGCTACATTGATTTTTGACGGAGCTATGAGCCATGCTCGTGTGTATATTAACGGTCAGGAGGCTGGTTATTGGCCTTATGGATACAATACCTTTTATCTGGATGTAACTCCCTATCTGAAAGAGGGGACAAAGAATACTTTAGCTGTTCGTCTGGAGAATGAGACAGAATCTTCCCGTTGGTATCCGGGAGCCGGACTTTACAGAAATGTACATCTGGTAGTAACGGAAGATGCTCATATTCCGACATGGGGTACACAGTTAACTACTCCGGTAGTGAAGGATGATTATGCGAAAGTGAATATAAAAACGACTTTGGTCGTACCTTCCGGAAAACAGTTTGATGCATACCGTATAGTGACTGAACTTAAAGATAAGGATGGAAAAGTAATAACTACTGATGAAAAACAAGGTTCCCGTTTTGATGATAATATCTTCAGTCAGGAACTTGTTGTCAGTCGTCCGGCTTTATGGAGCCCGGAAACTCCTGTTCTTTATCAGGCTGTCTCTAAAGTCTATGAAGGCAATATACTGAAGGATGAATATACAACATCTTTCGGTATTCGTACTATTGAGGTCATTCCCAATAAGGGCTTTTTCTTAAATGGAAAGAGAACTTCATTCAAAGGCGTATGCAATCATCATGATCTCGGCCCCTTGGGAGGCGCTGTGAATGATGCTGCTATTCGTCGTCAGATTCGTATTTTGAAAGATATGGGTTGTAATGCGATTCGTACTTCTCATAATATGCCTGCTCCTGAGTTAATCAGAGCTTGTGATGAGATGGGAATGATGGTGATGGCGGAATCGTTTGATGAATGGAAGGCTATGAAGGTTAAGAACGGCTATCGTCATGTTTTTGACGAATGGGCAGTAAAGGATTTGACGAACTTGCTACGTCATTATCGTAATAATCCGAGTGTGGTGATGTGGTGCATCGGAAATGAGGTTCCCGAACAATGGGATGGAAATAAAGGACCTAAAATGTCTTATTTTCTACAGGAACTTTGTCATCGTGAAGATCCGACACGTCCTGTCACACAGGGGATGGATGCGCCGGATGCTGTAGTCAATAATAATATGGCGGCAGTAATGGATATTGCGGGATTTAATTATAGGCCACATAAATATCAGGAGAATTATAAAAAACTTCCTCAACAGATAGTCTTGGGTAGTGAGACTGCTTCTACGGTTAGTTCGCGTGGAGTATATAAATTCCCTGTTACCCGGCAATGGATGAAGAAATATGATGATCACCAGTCTTCTTCTTATGATGTGGAGTCTTGTTCATGGTCCAATCTGCCTGAGGATGATTTTATTCAGCATGAGGACTTACCTTATTGCATAGGAGAGTTTGTTTGGACAGGATTCGATTATCTGGGTGAACCGACTCCCTATTATACAGATTGGCCCAGTCATTCTTCACTATTTGGAATTATCGATTTAGCAGGGCTGCCCAAAGACCGTTATTATCTCTATCGTAGTCACTGGAATAAAGAACAGGAAACACTTCACATTCTTCCTCACTGGAATTGGGAAGGACGAGAGGGAGAGATAACTCCTGTCTTTGTATATACCAACTATCCTTCAGCCGAATTATTCATCAACGGAAAGAGCCAAGGGAAACGTACCAAAGACCTTTCCGTAACCATTGATAACAGTGCTGACTCTGTTTCCATCATGAACCTGAAGCGTCAGAGCCGTTACCGCCTGATGTGGATGGATACAAAATATGAGCCGGGTACGGTGAAAGTCGTGGCTTATGATGCTGACGGGAAAGCTGTAGCTGAAAAAGAACTCCATACAGCCGGTAAACCGGATCATATTGAATTGGTAGCCGATCGTAATGTAATCAAAGCGGATGGAAAAGATTTATCTTTTGTGACAGTGCGAGTGGTAGATAGAGACGGTAATCTGTGTCCGGATGCCTCACATGAAATCAGTTTCAAAGTGAAGGGAGAGGGTAGTTACCGTGCAGGAGCTAATGGTAATGCAGCTTCCTTGGAATCTTTCCAGCATCCGAAGATGAAAGTCTTCAGCGGTATGATGACTGCTATTGTATCTTCGACAGAGCAACCGGGCAAAATAACCCTTGAAGCTACGGGCAAAGGCTTGAAAAAAGGAGCCTTGATCATTGAAAGCTGTCAGGAAGCTAAGAAGTAAGAAATATCGTTGTAATATGTGTAATTCCTCTAAGTGTTTCATTGCGATACACTTAGAGGAGTTTTTGTTTAAGCAGGCAGGAGTTTAACATCTTTGCAGGCAAAATAAAAGCTGTAAAAGTATGTTCTTTTATTAAATTGTATTACTTTTGCATCGTTTTAGTACTGTATCCGTTTCTCTATGAACCTTGGTTCTTATATGGAGATAAGATAAAAAGGCTAAATCCTTAAGAGATGCGCTACTGCTTCATAAATGGATTTCATTTGTGAAAGTCAGGGCGCTTTTGTCTTTTAAGTAAGTGATGAAATAAAAAACAAGGGGTAATGGGTGATAATGAATGATTTGGACAAAGAACGACAAACAGAGGGAAGGAAGGCATGGTATGCTGTACAAACCTTCTATTGTAAAGAAGAACATTTGGGGAAATATTTGGAAAAAAAAGGGGTAAATTATTTTATTCCGATGCGATATATCGAGCATGAGACGCTTGATGGTAAAAAGCATCGGAAACTGACTCCAGCTGTACACAATCTGCTGTTTATCGAGAAAGAATTTACGGAAAAAGAACTTTTAGAAAGGGTAAAAGATTGTACTATACCTTTTTTGCTTGTTCGTGACCGGAGTACACGGCGGTGTTATGAGATTCCAGACTGTGAGATGTTGGAATTCCGTGCCGTATGTGATCCTAATTATAAAGGAACTCTTTATGTCGATACAGTAACAGCAGAAGCCCGTCCCGGACAAGCAGTTCGGGTGATCCGTGGCCCGTTTGCCGGACTTGAAGGCAAACTCACGCAATACAAGAAGAGCTATTACGTAGTTGTTACGTTAGCTACTATCGGCGTCATGCTACATATTCCCAAGTGGTATTGCGAAAAAATCAACTAATCATAACATTACGATTATCTGCTCAACACCTTGTTGTCGGACACTTCATGTCTGACCTTTAGAACTGTTTTTTTAATCTCGGAAGGTAATCTATTTATTTAATAAAATATTCAATTTTTTGAGTGGAAGGATATATACCCTGCCACTCAAATCTTGAGTACTAATAACAAATCAATGAAAGGAATTGTTTTAGCTGGTGGTTCAGGTACTCGTTTGTATCCGATCACAAAAGGAGTGAGCAAACAACTACTCCCTATCTTTGACAAGCCAATGATTTATTATCCTATTTCGGTATTGATGTTGGCTGGTATACGTGAGATTCTGATAATTTCTACTCCTTATGATCTTCCGGGCTTTAAACGTCTTTTAGGAGATGGCTCTGATTATGGTGTACGTTTTGAATATGCAGAGCAACCTTCTCCGGATGGATTGGCTCAAGCATTTATTATCGGAGAAGAATTTATCGGTAACGATTCCGTTTGTCTGGTACTAGGTGATAATATTTTCTATGGTCAGGGTTTCACCCATATGCTGAAAGAAGCTGTGCATACTGCAGAAGAAGAGAATAAAGCTACTGTTTTCGGATACTGGGTTGCCGATCCTGAACGTTATGGTGTTGCTGAATTTGATAAAATAGGGAATGTTCTGAGTATAGAAGAAAAACCTATTCAGCCAAAATCTAATTATGCAGTAGTCGGTCTTTATTTCTATCCTAATAAAGTGGTGGAAGTAGCTAAAAATATCACACCATCTTCGCGTGGTGAATTAGAGATTACGGCGGTGAATCAGCAATTTCTGAATGATCAGGAACTTAAAGTGCAGCTGCTAGGTCGTGGATTCGCTTGGCTGGATACAGGAACTCATGATTCTTTATCCGAAGCCAGTACTTTTATTGAAGTTATTGAGAAACGTCAAGGGTTGAAGGTAGCATGCTTGGAAGGTATTGCCTTACGTCATGGATGGATTACTACTGATAAAATGCGCGAACTGGCCCAGCCTATGCTAAAGAATCAGTATGGACAATATTTGTTAAAGGTAATTGATGAGTTAACACAGAAATAAACTTAATACTTAATTTTCAAAATAATCACAGTGGAAGTTATTAAAACAGCTATAGAAGGTGTGTTCATTATTGAACCTCGTTTGTTTAAGGATGATCGTGGCTATTTCTTCGAATCTTTCTCGCAACGGGAATTTAATGAGAAAATTCGTAAAGTGAATTTTGTACAAGATAATGAGAGTAAGTCTGGTTATGGGGTGCTACGAGGTTTACATTTTCAGAAGCCTCCTTATGCACAAAGTAAATTAGTTCGTGTTATTAAAGGTGCTGTTTTGGATGTTGCGGTAGATATTCGCAAAGGCTCACCAACGTTTGGAAAGTATGTATCTGTAGAACTGACAGAAGATAATCATCGTCAATTTTTTATTCCTCGTGGTTTTGCTCATGGATTCAGTGTGCTGACGGATGAAGTTATTTTTCAATATAAATGTGATAATTTCTATGCTCCGCAAAGTGAAGGGGCTTTGGCATGGGATGATCCTGATTTGGGTATTGATTGGAGAGTTCCGGCAAATGAGATTGTTTTGTCTGAGAAGGATAATCATCATGAATTATTGAAAGATGCTTCTTGGTTGTTTAACTATAATGAAAGTCTATATTAAATAATGAATATTCTAGTAACTGGAGCTAATGGGCAGCTTGGTAATGAAATGCGATGCATAGCAGCTACAAGTTTGAATAATTATATATTTACTGATGTTGCAGAGTTGGATATTACAGATTTAGATGCTATTCGTAATATGATACATTTGGATAATATAAAGGTAATTGTTAACTGTGCTGCTTATACGAATGTAGATAAAGCAGAAGATGATTATGATATGGCAGACTTATTGAATAATAAAGCTGTAGAGAATTTGGCTATTGCTGCAAAAGAAGTTAATGCTACTTTAATTCATATTTCGACTGATTATGTATTTCAAGGTGATAAGAATATGCCATGTGGAGAAGACTGTGAAACTAATCCTTTAGGTATTTATGGTAAAACAAAAAGAGCAGGAGAACAAAGCATCCAACGTGTGGGCTGTAATTATTTGATTTTTCGTACAGCTTGGCTGTATTCTCAATTTGGTAAGAATTTTGTTAAGACTATGCGACAGTTAACCGCTGATAAAGATAAATTGAGAGTTGTTTTTGATCAGATTGGTACACCTACATATGCAAAAGATTTGGCTGATATTATTTATAGAGTGATTGAGGGGGATCAATATCACAAACAAGGTATCTATCATTTCAGTAATGAGGGTGTTTGTTCATGGTATGATTTTGCTAAAGAAATCTGTGAATTGAGTGGAAATAGTTGTGATATTCAACCTTGCCATAGTGATGAATTTCCTAGTAAAGTAAGACGTCCTCATTTCTCAGTATTAGATAAAACAAAATTGAAGCTGGCTTTTGGTGTAGAGATTCCTTATTGGAAAGATTCTCTTGTGAAATGTATTAATGAACTTAAAGAAAATAATTAATCATGAAATTCTCAAGAAATATAATGATCACTGGTGGTGCTGGTTTCATTGGTAGTCATGTTGTCCGTCTGTTTGTGAATAAATATCCCAGCTATCGTATTATCAATTTGGATAAATTGACTTATGCTGGAAACTTAGCTAATCTGAAAGATATTGAAGATAAGCCTAATTATGTTTTTGTAAAGGCTGATATCTGTGATTTTGAAAAAATGATAGAGTTGTTTAGTGAGTATAAGATAGATGGGGTTATTCACTTGGCTGCTGAAAGTCATGTAGATCGTAGTATTAATGATCCTTTTACTTTTGCTCGTACGAATGTAATGGGAACCCTTTCTCTGCTTCAAGCGGCTAAATTAACTTGGGAGTCTCTTTCTGAAGGTTATGAAGGCAAGCGTTTTTATCATATATCTACAGATGAAGTTTATGGAACCTTAGAGTTTGATGATACTTTTTTTACGGAAGAAACTAAGTACCATCCACATAGTCCTTATTCTGCTAGCAAGGCTAGCAGTGATCATTTTGTGAGAGTATTTCATGATACTTATGGCATGCCAACAATTGTTACTAATTGTTCAAATAATTATGGTCCTTATCAATTTCCAGAAAAGTTGATTCCATTATTTATTAATAATATTCTATATGGAAAACCACTACCAGTTTATGGTGAAGGGAAGAATGTTAGAGATTGGTTATATGTGGTAGATCATGCACGTGCCATTGATGTTATTTTTCATGAAGGAAAAATTGCAGATACTTATAATATTGGTGGTTTTAATGAATGGAGAAATATTGATTTAATCAAAGTTATAATTAAAACAGTTGACCGTTTACTGGATAATCCGGAAGGAACTTCAGAGAAACTTATAACTTATGTGACTGATCGTAAAGGACATGATTTACGCTATGCTATCGATAGTAATAAACTAAAAAAGGAGTTAGGCTGGGAGCCTTCACTTCAGTTTGAAGAAGGAATAGAAGAGACAGTGAGGTGGTATTTAGATAATCTGGCATGGATGAATAATGTGACGAGTGGTGATTATCAGAAATATTATAGTACGATGTATAGGGGTTTGTAAAATATTTGAGAATGGTTTGTTTAAATATTTTTTTATATTGGATAGCCTTGGTTTATTATAGATATGATTTTAGTGAAAAAGTATTCAAGATTGTCTGACTCTAGAAAAAATATCATAAAGAATCTATTCTGGGCTATTTTAGGGAAGGTGGTTAATGTTTTAGGTGCCTTATTTGTAGGAATTCTAGTTGCTAGATATTTAGGACCATCCCAATATGGTTTAATGAATTATGTGATAAGCTATGTCACTATTTTTATGGTATTATCAGCTTTCGGGCTTGATAATATTGAAATTAGAGAATTGTCGCGTAAAAAAGGTAGAGAAAATGAAATTTTAGGTACGACTTTTACTTTACGAATCATATTTTCTCTTATAACATTGTTATTAGAAATAGTGACATTAATCATATATAAAGCTGATTCTTATACTACTCTTCTGATAATAATTTACTCCATAAGTATTTTTATGAGTAGTTTTAATGTTATAAGGAATTACTTTACTTCAATTGTTCAGAATGAATTTATAGTCAAGACTGAAATATCGCGTACCGTTATTGGAGCATTAATTAAAATAATACTGTTATGGTATAAAGCCCCTCTGATCCTATTTATTATTGCAGCTGGTTTTGATACAATTTTAGTTGCAAGTGGTTATGTTATTGGCTATAGAAAGGTGGGGACTATTATGGAATGGAGATATAATAAGTCTTTGGTTCCGTTTTTACTAAAAGAGTCTTTCCCTTTGTTACTGTCAGGAGCAGCAATTATAATTTATCAGAAAATAGATCAGGTGATGATTGGTAATATGCTTGATAATAAGTCTGTTGGTTTTTTTGCTACTGCAGGTAAATTTGTAGATGTTGTTTTATATATTCCTATGGTATTAGCACAAACCTTGACCCCATTATTAGTTCGAGTGAAGGAAACGGATCTGATATCGTATAATATAAAAAAACAGCAGTTTTTGGATATAATATTATGGGTTTCTATAATTTTATCCTTATTGACATCACTGCTGGCATATTACATAATAAAATTCACATTTGGTAGTAATTACCTTGCAGCTGTTCCTATATTACAAATTATGGTATGGAAAACAGTTGGCATGGCACTTTCTGTTTCATCTGGGCAATTGATGATTATGGAGCATATTCAAAAAATGAGTGTAATAAGGAATATTGTGGGATGTGCACTTTGTGTCATATTGAATTATTTACTTATTCCAGTTTTAGGTATTATAGGCTCTGCATGGGTGACAATAATAACTGTAATTGTTAGTGGATATATTGTAAATGCATTTATTCCTGCATATAGAGAAATATTTAAAAGTCAATGTAAGTCCGTGCTTTGGGGATGGAAAAGTTTGTATAATTTCAGAAAATACTAAATAATGAGAATCTTTATTGATAAGATGAAATATGCTCTGATTAAAGAAGGGTATATCTTTATTAAAAAAATATTGAAACATAATGCCTCGATAAATACTGATGAAGATATTATGAAGATGCAGTATACTATTCTTAGACAGAATCATGTCATCGAAAAGGGAATGTCTATGCGTTTTCCTCGTAAAGGATTTGGTCAAGATAAGGTGTTGTTTTTAATATGTCGATTATCGAAATACTACGATTTATATGGAAAAAGAGATTTGTTTTTTCTTATTTATCCGTTGTCGACAATCTTAGAATATATCAAATATACTAAGAATAACGATGTTGATATATCTTCTATTGAAGCAGAATTTAAAAGACTTTATGAGAAAACAGGTTTTACTATTTCAGATTTAGAAGCCAATGAAGGAGGAATTAAACTAATTTCGAGAATTGATATTTTGAATTCAGTGCAGAATATAGATTTTAAGTCCTTTGTGCAATCCAGGCATTCAATTAGATATTTTAGTCCGGAACTACCCGATTACAAATTAATAGAAAAGGCATTGGAAATAGCACAATATACACCTTCGGCATGCAATCGTCAAGGATGGATGGCTCATATATTTATGGGGGCGAAGAATCGTGACTTGTTGGGTTGGCAAGGAGGAGCAAATGGATTTTATGAAGAAATACCTATGAGTATATTGGTTACTGCCAATATGAGTGCATTTTTATCTTATGAGCCTAATCAAGTGTATGTTGATGGTGGACTATATGCAATGAGCTTATTGTATGCTATTCATTCTCAAGGACTGGGCACAATTTCATTGTCATGTGGTTTTTATAGTTCTAAATTGTCAGCACTGTATGAAAGATTTAATATTCCTGATAATGAAGTACCTATAATGATAATAGGTGTTGGGTGTTTGCTAGAAAACTTCAATATTGCTATTTCGAAGAGAAAAGATATATCCAGAACTACTGTCATACATAAATAATTTATGAATATTTTATTAATCAATCAGCCTTTAAATAATCGCGGTGATGAGGCAGCCCATAAAGCTTTAGTAAGGACTCTTTCTAAAGATTATCCTGATAGTCATATTGAAGTTTTATTTATTGATGCAAATCCTGATAGTGTGGAGCAATTTGAGATTTCTGCAACAAATATTGAATATATAAATTTATTGCCTAGATATGATAGTCATAGTATTTCCTATCGGATTTATAGGCGTTTTATATTAGATAATACTATGAAGTTATTGAAATCTCGTTTATTGCAGAAGAAATCCTGGAAATGCTGTGTTAATCCTAAGATCATGTTGATAAAAAAAAAGATGAAACAGGCTGACATTATTATTAATTCACCTGGTGGAATCTGTATGGGAGGATTTCAATATTGGCCACATATTGCCTTATTATCGATTGCAAAGTCTTTACATAAACCTATTGTTTATTATGGTAGATCATTTGGACCATTCCCCACTGAAACAAAAGATAACATCATATTTAAAGAAATAAGTTTAGACCTTCTGAATTATTTTAAATTTATCTCAATACGTGATTCTAAAACCGAACAGTTAGCTGATTCATTAGGTGTTGAATATGTAAAAACTGTTGATACTGCATTTTTGGAAGTCCCTCGGGTTAATATTCCTATTGAGATTAGAAAAAGCATTGGTGATGGAGAATATATGGTTTTTGTCCCCAATTTGCTTATATGGCATTATGCTTATAGGAATATTCCCAAACAGCAAATCTTGAAATTCTATTTGGAAATGATTCAATGCATTGTTGAATTATATCCATCTCTTAAAATAGTAATGTTGCCACAGACCTTTAATTATAAAACGGAACTAATGGATGATATTAATTTATTCAAAGAATTAAGTCAAAAAACATCCAGTGAAAATATTATAGTAATATCGGATCAATACAGTTCAGATATTCAACAAACAATTATTTCTTCAGCGAAGTTTGTAGTAGGTGCCCGTTATCATTCAGTTGTTTTTGCGATCAATAATAATGTTCCATTTGTGGCTTTGAGTTATGAACATAAAATTGCAGGATTATTAAATACACTTGATAAAACAGACCGAATGATTGATATCACAGGTTTATCGGATGTCAATTTCGATTATGATTCTTTTTATTTATCCTTTAAAAAAATGATAGTCAATTTGAGTAGAGATGAAAATACAGCTACGAGAGCTAGGAATATTGCATATGATTGCTTCTGCAAAATGTTGAAAATTATTTAGTTTATGGATGAGGATCTGATTTATCTTATTTTATATTCTATAGCTTTTATAGGATGTTATGTTTATTTTCTACTAAAAATGAAAAAACACACTATAGGAGTAAACTTATTGCTTATTTATGCTATTTCTTCTTTTACTACTATATATTTCTACTTGAATACATCTCAAGATATTGGTAAGATATATGGGGAAGCGTTAATTTATTTGTTTGGGGCATTTATGGTATGCTTTTACCCATTATTGAATTTTGATGAAACTAGAATAAAAAGAATTAGTATAACTTCTAGAGGACATAAATTTATAGTATATACTAGTGCTTTTTTAGCGTTAATAATGTGGGAAGGTACTTTTGAGGTCTTTAGGAATTGTCTGGATATTAGTGCAAGTCAGTTGGCTTCTATTTATGATAAGCAAGAGACTGGGAGTAATTTAAGACTATCTTGGATCGGGGGTAAAATTATAATGATTACCAATGCTTTTGAATTCTTGCTTCCTATTTTTGTCTTTTATTTACTGCAATATAGAAAAAAATATTTGTTGATAATTATAGGACTTTCCTTGGGAATTCTATCATTTATATTAATGGCATATGCTAATGCTCAAAGGATTTCTATTGTAAAAACAATCCTTTATTTATTCTTAGTATTTTTGGTATTTCGTCCTTTTTTAGACTATAGGATTTGTCGTGTTATTAAATATATTGGGGTATCTGTGGGAGGCCTTTTGTTGTTGATAATAATTGTGACAACATTAGTGCGTTATAATGATAAAGATAATGTGAGTATAGATATCTGGACTTGGGTATCTTTATATACAGGAGAAGGGCATCTGAGGTTTGCTGAAATAATATGGGGGAAATTAAAAATATGGTCAGTGGGTGACAATTGCTTTGCTTTGATTAAGGACATTTTAGGTTTTCCTACTTTTACGGATAATTGGTCACGAAGAGAATATTGGGAGATTAGACAGGGGATACCCACGTATATTTTTTATACTTACATCGGCGATTGGGTTGCAGATCTGGGATATTTGTTGACGTTTGTCTGGTGTTTTGTAATACAAAAAATTCAATTCTTTCTGCTTCCTTCCAAATCAAAGAATACTATTACTATTGAAAAGTTAATTCTGTTATTGCTAATATGGCAATTTTTCTATTTAGGATTCACTTTTTATATTTATAAACCATATGCAGTGCAATTGAATGTTTTATTTGCAGTGTTTTTTTGTATTATACTTCGTCTAACTAGATTTTATAAAAGTAACAGCTATGAAAAAAAATAGAATAATAGCAATCTATTTACCACAATTTCATCCCATACCCGAGAATGATAATATTTGGGGGAAGGGATTTACAGAATGGAATAATGTAGCAAAGGGCAAGAAGCGTTTTATAGGGCATTACCAACCTAGGTATCCTGCAGATTTAGGGTATTATGATTTAAGACTACCTGAAATCAGGGAGCAACAAGCAACTCTTGCTAAAAAAAATAATATTGATGGTTTTTGTTATTACCATTATTGGTTTAATGGCAAGAGATTACTGAATAAGCCTTTAGATGCGGTTCTGACGAGTGGAAAACCTGACTTTCCTTTTATGTTATGTTGGGCGAATGAAAATTGGACTAAAGCATGGGACGGGAAAAATAATGATATTATAGTGCATCAGGATTATTCATTAGAGGATGATCTTAATCATATACGTTTTCTGTTGAATATATTTGAAGACCCTCGCTATATACGGATTGATAATAAGCCAGTTTTCGCTATCTATAAATCTCATCTTTTTCCTGATATTGAGCAAACTCTTAGGGTGTGGAGAGAAGAAGCGATGAAAAAGGGAATAGAGTTGTATATTTGTCGTTTTGAACATTTTGATTATCAGGGAGCTAAATATCTTGAGTCAGGTTTTGATGCTGCTATACAATTTACGCCATATTTGAAAACCAGTAGACTCCAAGATTCATTACTGTATAGATTAAATAAATTGTCTACAAAAATATGTGGTAAACCTAAATTTTCATATGTTTATGATTATGAGAAGTATACAAAAAAGAGATTGAAAGACCCCTTGCCTGCTTATAAGAGATATCCATGTATAACCCCTATGTGGGATAATTCATGCAGAAGAGTTAACAGGTCATTTTTTGCATTAAAGAATTCTACTCCTGAAAAGTATAAATATTGGTTGGTAGAAGCAATGAAAAAGTTTGTACCGTATAGTGATGAAGAGAATTTATTTTTCATTAATGCATGGAATGAATGGGCTGAGGGAAATTACTTGGAACCCGATTCAAAATGGGGGCATGGTTATTTACAGGCAACAAAAGATGCTGTTGATGAGATTTCTAACGTAGATTGATATGCTAGTACTTAGTGTAAAAATAGAACATTAAAATAAAATAGATGAAAAAGGCCAGAGTTATAGCATTCTATCTTCCACAATTTCATCCAATACCGGAAAATGATAAATGGTGGGGAAAAGGATTCACAGAATGGACTAATGTAGGTAAGGCTAAGCCTTTATTTAGAGGACATTATCAACCTAGAGTCCCCGCTGATTTGGGGTATTATGATTTAAGAATGCCAGAAGTTAGAGAGGCGCAAGCGCAATTAGCAAAAGATGCAGGAATCGAGGGCTTTATGTATTGGCATTATTGGTTTGGAAATGGCAGAAGATTGTTGGAACGTCCTTTTAATGAAGTATTAACGACTGATAAGCCTGATTTCCCTTTTTGTTTAGGGTGGGCTAATCATAGTTGGACACGTAGAACTTGGAATAGTAATGCACAGTCTTGTAAGGATGTTGATTTGTTGTTGCAGACTTATCCTGGAGATAATGATATAATTGAACATTTTCAATGTGTTTTGCCTGCATTGAAAGATCATCGATATATTTGTGTTGATGGAAAACCAATGTTTATGGTATATGATCCGCTGTCTGTTCCTAATATGAATAATTTTATGAAGATCTGGAATGAACTGGCTATAAAAAATGGATTGACTAATGGTATTCATTTTGTAGGGTTAGCGAGTGGATGGTTGGATAAGTATCAGAAAACTTTAGATTTAGGATTAGATGCAATTGCCCCGTCAAATTTATGGTATGCAGAATCTAAAGTAAAGGGGAAATATATAAAATTAGTAGAACATAAGCTTCGCAAATATTTTCCTTCCATTGCCCCACTTGACAAGTATAAATATAAAGATATAATAAAGAATTTCTATACTGACTATGATAGATTGGAAAATAGCTATCCTTCTATTATTCCTAATTGGGATAGGTCTCCAAGAGGAGGTAGAAGAGCTGTCATATACATAGGGTCGACGCCTGAATTATTTAAACAACACATTGAAGATGCTATAAAAATAGTAGAGAATAAAAAGGCGGAGCATAAAATTATATTTTTGCGTTCTTGGAATGAATGGGCCGAAGGAAATTATGTAGAACCAGATATAAAGTTTGGGCATGGGTATCTGGATTCATTAAGGAGTGTTATTTTGGAAGAATGATAAATAATGAGATTTCTAATATGAAAATTGTACATATTCTAAATTCTCTTAAAGGGGGAGGTATTCAGAATTTCTTATTGTCGTTAGCTCCTGAGCAGGTAATAAAAGGGTGTCAAGTATTAATTATAGTTGTAGATAATGACGATTATGAATACTGTATACGTTTAAAAGAAAAATTTGAGAACAATGGTGTGCGGGTTTGTTATTTAAATAAAAAATTGCATAGTAAAATCTCATTTTTGAAAACCTTGATAAAATGTAGGAATATTATAAAGAAAGAACAGCCCGATATCGTAAATACACATGGGGAAATCTGTCACATATATGGAGCGGTGGCTACTTGGGGAAGGAAAATCAAACATTGTATTACTGTTCATAATGCCCCCGAACATTGGAATAAATTAAATATCCTCTTTAATGGAAGTAAACCTTTGATTTTTTGTTCGGAAGCAGCTTATTCTCTTAGGGTACAAAAGAATAAAAGCTATGAAGTGATAAACAATGGAATTTCTCCATCTATTGTACAAACTAAGGAATGCGTAAATTTAAGAGATGAATTGAATTTAAGTCATAATGATAAAATTGTTGTCTCAGTAGGATCTTTGCGTCCTCAAAAAAATTACGATTTCTTAAAAGAGATTTCGACTGCGATGATGGATGAACATATCCATTTCTGCGTATGTGGTGGTAATTATGGAAAGGGGTATATTAATACTAATTCTTTTAAAGAATATAAGAATATCCATTTTTTGGGACTTAGGTCTGATATTTCAGCTATAGAGAATACTGCAAATTTGTTTTTGAGTTGCGCTACGTTTGAAGGGTTACCGATTGCTGTTTTAGAGGCTTATTTTAATGGGATACCATGTGTCCTTTCTCCCATAGAGCAACACATTAATATATCTAATGTTTCAAAATGTTGGATACCAGAATCCTTCAAAGTTTCTGATTTTATCGTGGCTATAAAAGAAGCCTTAAGATGCGAAGATAGTCATAATATTATATATGCTGAAAGACTTCCATTTATTGAAAGATACAGCATTTCTAGAACTGCAGAACTCTATATTAAATATTATAATAATTTATTGTAATAATGGGAAAGAGTATACTATATACGGTCAGTAATGGCTTGTGTACCGGATGTGGCATTTGTCAAGGGGCATGTCCAAATACTTCAATTACAATGTACGTCAAAAGTGGAAGATTTCTACCTGTGGTTGATCAGAAATCATGTAAGAATGATAAGGGTTGCCATCGTTGTTATGATATTTGTCCTGGGGTAGGAGTTAAACTCAATTGTATAGCCAAAGAGGAATTTAGCGGAGCTGATACATTCTATAATGGGAAAATAGGATATTATAGGAAATGTTTTACAGGGTACAGTAATAGTTATAATGTGCGATATCATAGCGCGTCTGGAGGAATGGTTACTCAGTTACTTGTTTGGATGCTTGAAAAAAAACTTATTGACGGTGCAGCAGTTACGGCCTTTAGCTCAAAAAGTGAATTGTTGGTTCATTCTTTTATTGCTACAACTAAAGAGGAAATTCTTTTTGCGAAAAGTTCTAAATATGCACCTGTTACATTAAATAATATCATTCATGATATAAAAGCTAGAGAGGGGAAATTTGTTATTGTAGGATTACCTTGCCATATCCATGGTCTCCGTAAATATGAAAAAATAGATAAAAAGTTTAAGGACAAGGTTTTTGCTTATTTTGGTCTATATTGTTCTGGAAGTAAAAGTTTTTATTTAACAGAGTATGTCTTGGATAAATATAATATAGATATGAAAGGGCTATCATATTTATCTTATAGAGATGAAGGATGCTTAGGAGGAATGGTCGCAAAAGGTGTTGATCCTCAATCAAAACAATCATATAGGTTCTACGAAGATTATCAGAAATATAGCCATCCTTTACGGTCTTTTTTTGTTCCTAGAAGATGTTTGTTTTGTATAGATCATTTTGCTGAATTGGCTGATATTTCTTTTGGTGATATTCATGTAATGCCTTATTCGTTAGATAAAGTTGGAATAAATTCTTTAGTAACACGAAAATCAGGAATGACTGAACTACTTTATGAAGCAGCGGGCGAGCGCGCGATATCTTTGTCAGATCTGAATGAAGATGTGCTATTGTCATCACAAATTGCAGTAAAGCAAAAAAAACAACGGGCATCAACTTTTATTAAAATAGATAGAATCTTAGGTCGTAAAGTACCAAAATATGATGTTAAACTTGATGATAGCTTTGTGTGCAGATCAGTCTTTTCATATGGATTCAATATGTTACAACAGTTTGTTGGCAACCATAAATCGCTTTGGAGTATTATAAGTGTACTCAAGAAAAAAACAACAATTGATTAAAAGAATAATGGAATATGAGAAATAAGAAAAAAATAGGATGTGTGATTGCTTATTCTGATAATCATAATAATTATGGAACTTCACTTCAAGGTTTTGCAACAATAAAAAAAATACGAGACTTGGGATATGGTTGCGAAATAATCCGTTATAAAAAGCAATTGACTCTATTTGAGAAAATCAAGCTTATATATCTGATGTTTCGCTGTGGGGGAACGATGGATAAGATACGCATTGTAAAAGAACGTTTGAATATGAAACTTCACCCTATGTACAAGAAAAATATTCAGGAAAGAACAGATGCTGTTAATGAGTATAAATTGAAACGATTGATTCCTTTATTTCATGAGTATGTTGGCTATGAAAAATTGTGCCAAGGATCATTAAATTATGATGTTGTATTAGTTGGGAGTGACCAGGTTTGGACACCACTAAGTTTATATAGTAAATATTATAATCTGCTGTTTGTTAGTGATTGGGTGCCCAAAGTTGCCTATGCTTCGAGTTTTGGAGTATCTATAATTCCTTCTTTCCAACATGAGGAAACAAAAAGATTCTTAAACCGATTCAATAAAATAGGGGTTAGAGAAATTCGTGGTAAAGAAATTGTGGAAACAATCTCTGATAATCAAGCTACGGTTGTGGCAGATCCTACAATGTTATTAACTAGAGAAGAATGGCAGCAAGAAATTGTAGAATCAGATATTCAGGAAAAGGAGCCGTATATCTTTTGTTATTTTTTAGGAACAAATCAGGAGGCAAGAGAAGCCGTTAATAATTTGAAGGATCAAACTGGATATAAGGTGGTTACTATTAGGCATATGGATGAGTTTGTGCCTAGTGATGATGTTTTTGGTGATGAGGCTCCATACAATGTCAGTCCTAATGATTTTATTAAATATATTAGTGAAGCCTCTTATATTTGTACTGATTCTTTTCATTGCACAGTCTTTTCCATTATATTTCAACGCAAATTCTTAACATTTTATCGCTTTAAGAAGCATTCTCTTACTTCTAGAAATTCCCGTATTGATAGTTTGTTGGAGTACTTTGATTTATCAGATCGGTTATATAATGGTGACATTTGTTCTATAAAAAATAATATTGATTATAATGATGTAAATAGGAAGCTTTCAATATTAAGAGAAGAATCTATTATTTTTTTGAAAAACGCATTGGAGCTCCCTCAAAATACAATTTAGTAGGGAAAGTAATAGATCAATTCTTATTCAGCTCTTATTAACAGATATCTATTTAAGTAAGAATATTTGGAATCTAAAAACATATAAATTAATATGCCTTATTTCATATCAAAACCGTTGTCTAAAAGAATCCTTTTTTTAGGAGTCTCAATGAAGACGAAAGGTGGGATGACTGCTGTACTTGCTTCTTATGATGAATACATTGAAAACATGCGTTTTATTCCCACATGGAAACTAGGGAATAAGTTTGTGAAAGCGTGGTATGCCTTGCAGGCATTAATACGTACGTTTTTTCTTTGTATATTTGATAAAGATATTGAAATAGTTCATATTCATGGCGCTGCCAATGCTTCATTTTATCGTTGTAAGCTTTTTATTCAATTAGTAAAAATATTTAAGAAGAAAGTTATTTTGCACGAGCATGCTGCAGATTTTGTTGATTTTTATAATAAAGCAACAAATAAAGAAAAGATTGTCGATGCAATTAATATTTGTGAGCGATTGATCGTACTTTCTGAGTCTTGGAAGATTTTCTTTTGTTCTATAGGTGTGGAAAGACAAAAAATATATGTGTTGAACAATATTGTTTCTCCTCCGATTATTCAATTTCCGAAGCGAGAAGATAATAAAGTTCATCTCTTATTTATGGGTGAAATTAGTAAAAGAAAAGGAGCTTTTGATTTATTGCTGACATTAAGTGAAAATCGGGACTATTTTAAAGATAAGTTAAGTGTAAGACTAGGTGGCAACGAAGTAGATGGGGATATAAGAGCTTTTATAAAACAACATGAATTATCTTCTTTTGTAAGTTATGAAGGATGGATTTCCGGTCAAAAGAAAGTTGACTGTTTGAATTGGGAAGATATTTATATTTTGCCTTCTTATAATGAAGGTCTTCCTGTTGCAATATTGGAAGCTATGAGTTATAGCCATCCTGTTATTTCTACACCGGTTGGTGGAATACCCGAGGTAGTATATTCTGGGGTAAATGGTATGTTGATAGAACCGGGAAATTTACAGGGAATGAGAGATGCTTTGAAAGTATTTATAGAACGTCCTGATTTAATTTCTTGTTATGGGAAGGAAAGTTTTCGGCTAGTTCAACCTTATTTCCCTGAAAATGTGTTCAAACAGCTTACTACTATTTATCATTCACTATTGAAATAGCTTTTGGGAGAAAATAGTTATTTATTATTCATATAATTAGTTATGGTTGAAAATGTAGTCCGTATATTGAATGTGGACATACACTCTATTACTCAGCAGGAACTTTTACAAAATCTGAAGAAGGGCATTGTAATCACTCCGAATGTAGATCATTTGGTGAAACTTCAAAAAGATGCTGGTTTTTACGCAGTTTATCAAAAAGCTGATTGGGTGATTTGTGATAGTAAGGTTTTATATTTAATGTCGAAATTGCTAAGGAAAAAATTACCTGAAGCAATTCCTGGTTCTAGTTTCTTTACTGCTTTTTATCAATATCATAAAGATGATAAAAATTGTAGAATATTTCTTCTGGGAGCGGCAGAAGGAGTGGCTGTAAAAGCGATGGAAGAAATAAACCTGAAAGTAGGGCGGGAAATAGTTGTGGGAGCCTTTTCTCCTTCCTATGGCTTTGAAAAAGATGTAGATGAATGTAATATGATTCTCGATATTATACGTTGCTCGGGGGCTAATATTCTTTTGGTCGGAGTTGGGGCTCCTAAACAAGAGAAATGGATTGCTCAATACAGTAAGCAGCTTCCCGAGATTGATTTATTTATGGGGTTGGGAGCTACGATTGATTTTGAAGCAAAGATATTGAAGCGTGCTCCCTTATTTTGGCAGAGAATAGGGATGGAATGGCTATACCGCTGTTTAAGAGAGCCAAGGAGGCTTTTTAAACGTTATTTTATAGATGATATGCAATTTTTTTACTATTTCGTTCTCCAATTATTAGGGTTGTATCGAAATCCATTTAATAAATCTCTGAAGTAAATAGCGGGATAGTGTTAATAGTAATTGCAGCTAGCGGTAACATAAGAAAAATGGGGGCCTTATTTTTTTCATATATCTCGTATAGGTTTACAAGAAATATGTTTTTTATTAGTGTACAAGAGGTGGGTATTGATAAAAAAAATAAGTATAATTATGCAGGAAGTCCGGCGTTTTAATAAAGTTTTAAAATCTAGTGTCCTTTTGGGGGATATTATTCTACTTAATCTGCTTTTATGGGGATTTGAATTTCTTTTTGGTGATCGGTTCTGGTGTGATAAATGTGGTTCAATATATCAGGGAATGGCATTAATTACTTTATGCTATTTGTTTTGTAATATACATTCTGGTGTAATCCTATATCGTTCGGTAGTTCGTCCTGAACAGATAATGATTCGCGTACTTCGTAATATGGTACCTTTTGTTTTACTGTCGACCTGTTTTTTATTACTATTTGATTTTGAGTTTTCTAATTCTCGGTTTTTTGGGGTATACTATCTTATTTTGATAATGGTGATAGTCAGTTACCGTTTGACATTCCGTCGTTTTTTGGAACTTTATCGTGAAAGAGGCGGGAATATTCGCAGAGTCGTATTGGTGGGAAGTCACGAAAATATGCAGGAACTTTATCATGCGATGACAGACGACCCTACTTCGGGATATCGTGTACTCGGTTATTTTGAGGATGTACCATCTGATTGTTATCCTGATAGAGTTTCTTATTTGGGGCAACCTAAAGAGGTTAATGCTTATTTAGAAAAACATGTAGGGAAAGTTTGCCAACTTTATTGTAGTCTTCCTTCCGCACGTAGTGCCGAGATTGTTCAGATTATAAACTATTGTGAGAATAACTTGATACGTTTTTTCAGTGTTCCGAATGTTCGCAACTATTTGAAAAGAAGAATGTATTTTGAAATGTTAGGTAATGTTCCTGTTTTATCCATTCGTCGTGAGCCTCTTGAACTGTTAGAGAACCGGATTTTAAAGCGTAGTTTTGACATAGTCTGTTCTATTTTGTTTTTATGTACTATTTTCCCTCTTATTTATTTGGTTGTGGGGATTGCCATCAAAGTGAGTTCTCCGGGACCTATCTTTTTTAAACAAAAACGTAGTGGTGAAGACGGTCGTGAGTTTTGGTGTTACAAATTCCGTTCAATGAAGGTGAATGCGCAGTGTGATACATTACAAGCTACGGCACACGATCCGCGTAAAACACGTATTGGAGAATTTATTCGGGCGACAAGTATTGATGAGTTACCTCAGTTTATAAATGTTTTGTGTGGAGATATGTCTGTTGTCGGACCACGACCACATATGTTAAAGCATACGAAAGAATATTCTCAATTAATTAATAAGTTTATGGTTCGTCATTTTGTGAAACCTGGTATAACTGGCTGGGCACAGGTCACAGGGTATCGAGGTGAGACAAAGGAATTATGGCAGATGGAAGGTCGTGTGACACGCGATATCTGGTATATTGAACACTGGACATTTTTATTGGATTTGTATATTATATATAGAACTGTATACAATGCTATTCGTGGAGATAAAGAAGCTTATTGATAATTACGAATCCCAGTTTGCTTTATTTGATAAAATTTAAATTACTGAATATATGATGAGAAGACTAAACAAGAGAATTTGCTGGTTATTGCTGCTGTTTTTACTAGCTGGCTGCCAGTCGTACAAAAAAGTACCTTATTTGCAGGACATAGAAGTGATAAGTCAAACAGAACAAAGGGACAATTTATACGATGCTAAAATCATGCCTAAGGATTTATTGACTATCGTTGTATCCTGTACGAGTCCGGAATTAGCAGCACCGTTCAATTTGACAGTAGCTAGTCCGAGTAATCTGGCAGCAGCAAGTACGTTAGCTACTACGCAACCTGTATTGCAAACTTATTTGGTAGATAATGGAGGTCGGATTTCTTTTCCGGTACTAGGTGAATTGCAGTTGGGAGGATTGACGAAAAGGCAGGCTGAGCAAATGATAGTGGATAAATTGAAGCCCTATATGAAAGAGACTCCTATAGTGACAGTTCGTATGGTAAATTATAAAATCTCAGTGATAGGTGAAGTTACTCGTCCGGGGACATTTACAATTTCAAATGAGAAAGTAAATTTATTGGAAGCCCTTGCTATGGCAGGTGATATGACTGTTTATGGGTTGCGTGATAATGTGAAACTTATTCGTGAGGATGCTACAGGAAAACAAGAAATTATTACTCTCGACCTGAATAAATCAGAAACGATTCTTTCTCCATATTATTGGCTCCGGCAGAATGATATCGTTTATGTGACTCCCAATAAAGCAAAAGCTCGAAATTCGGATATAGGAAACAGCACAAGTTTATGGTTCTCTGCCACATCCATCTTAGTATCACTTGCAAGCTTATTATTTAATATCTTAAAATAACGTTTGGAATAATGAAAGAAGAAATAATAAACGAAAGACACTCCGATGCTACTGATGAGAAAATTGATATTCAGGAATTGCTTTTCAAATATATTATCCATTGGCCGTGGTTTGTCGGCGCAGTGTTGATTTGCCTTGTTGGTGCTTGGATTTACTTACGTATGGCTACCCCAATATATAACATCTCAGCTACAGTTCTTATAAAGGATGATAAAAAAGGCGGGGCGGCAGGTATGATTACTGGACTTGAGAATTTAGGTTTGGATGGTCTTGTATCTTCATCGCAGAACATTGATAATGAGGTAGAAGTGTTGCGGTCTAAGACTATCGCGAAAGAAGTTGTAGAACAATTGGGGCTGTATGTCTCTTATACAGATGAAGATGAGTTCCCTTCAAAAAATATATATAAGACTTCTCCAGTCATAGTTAGTTTGACTCCACAGGAAGCCGAGAAGTTGAGTGCCCCAATGGTTGTTGAGATGGCATTATATACTCAAGGAGGGCTTGATGTGAATGTAGCAGTTGGAGATAACGAATATAAAAAGCATTTTGAGAAATTACCAGCTGTATTCCCGATGAATGAGGGTACTTTAGCTTTCTTTCAATCGCCAGATTCACTTTCTTTGAAGAAGGATACAATAGAAGATTCTTCAACTCAAAGTGTGCGTCATATTACTGCTACAATTAATTCACCGATGAGAGTGGCTAGAGCATATTGTGAGAATTTGAGTATTGAGCCTACTTCTAAAACGACTTCGGTAGCTGTGATTTCATTGAAGAACTCTAGCTTGCAACGTGGACAGGATTTTATCAATCAGCTGCTTGAAATGTATAACCGTAATACAAATAACGATAAAAATGAGATTGCACAGAAGACTGCTGAATTCATCGATGAACGTATTAATATTATTTCGAAGGAATTAGGAAGTACTGAGGCAAATCTGGAGAACTTCAAACGTAATGCGGGTATTACAGATTTAAGTAGTGAGGCACAAATAGCTTTGACCGGTAATGCTGAATATGAGAAGAAGAGGGTGGAGATTCGGACACAAATCAGCTTGATCGAAGATTTGCGTAAGTATATAAGAGGGAATGAGTATGAAGTATTACCTAGTAATGTGGGGTTACAAGATGTTGCATTAGTTGCAACGATTGAACGATATAATGAAATGTTGGTTGAACGGAAGCGCTTATTACGTACTTCTACAGAAAATAATCCAACCATCATCAATTTGGATACAAGTATCCGTGCCATGAAGTTGAATGTACAAGCTACTCTTGATGGTACTTTGCAGGGAATGCTGATTACAAAAGCGGACCTTGATCGTGAAGCAAGCCGTTTTTCTCGTCGTATTAGTGATGCTCCCGGACAAGAACGTCAATTTGTAAGTATTGCCCGTCAACAGGAAATCAAAGCCGGACTGTATTTGATGCTTTTACAAAAGCGTGAGGAGAACGCCATAGCATTGGCAGCTACTGCAAACAATGCAAAGATCATTGATGAAGCTATCGCTGATGATATCCCTGTTTCTCCTAAGCGTAGAATGATTTATCTGATCGCTTTAGTATTAGGCATTGGCATCCCCGTAGGCATCATCTACCTGATCGGTCTGACCAAGTTCAAACTCGAAGGTCGTGCAGATGTCGAGAAACTGACAACTATTCCTATCGTCGGTGATATCCCATTAACCGACGAGAAGAACGAAAAAGACGGTTCTATTGCCGTCTTTGAGAATCAGAACAACCTGATGAGCGAGACCTTCCGAAACATCCGTACCAACCTTCAGTTCATGCTTCAGAATAACAAGAAAGTGATTCTTGTGACTTCTACCGTCAGTGGAGAAGGAAAATCATTTATCTCCGCCAATTTAGCCATCAGTCTCTCTTTATTAGGAAAGAAAGTAGTAATCGTAGGGCTTGATATCCGCAAACCGGGATTGAATAAAGTCTTCCGTCTTTCGACGAAAGAGAAGGGGATTACCTTATACCTTGCAAACCCGGAAACAGATTTGATGAGTCTGGTACAACCTTCGGATATTAATCAGAATCTGTATATACTTCCCGGTGGAACGGTTCCTCCTAATCCGACCGAGCTGTTAGCGCGTGATGGTCTGGACAAGGCTATAGAAATATTGAAGAAGAACTTTGACTATGTGATTCTGGATACCGCACCGGTAGGTATGGTTACCGATACCTTGTTGATCGGTCGTGTAGCGGACTTGTCCGTCTACGTATGCCGTGCCGACTATACTCATAAAGTAGAGTATACATTGATCAACGAACTTGCCGAAGAAAAGAAACTGCCTAACCTTTGTACTGTAATCAATGGCGTAGACCTGAAACGCAGGAAGTATGGCTACTACTACGGCTACGGTAAATATGGCAAGTACTATGGATATGGCAAACGCTATGGCTACGGATACGGTTATGGACAGGAAAAAGGTGCTAAATCGTAATCCGGTTCTAAGAATAAACCTGAGAATAAACGATAGCCCGTTTCAATCTGATTGACCACAGTATATCCCCCAAGATATAGTCAGTCAGATATAGCCGACCGCTTGATTTTCCCCAATCAAGCGGTTTGTTGTATTCATCTACATTGACAATATAATTTTTATATCCCATATCAAAGAAAAGCGGGTATCCGGACAACCAGATGCCCGCTTTTTTTGTTATATTTGTATTATCCCTTAAAAAATGATAATTATGAAACAACACTACAGACTTACTATTTGGAGCCTTTTCTTTCTGATCACTTCCAGTGGAAGTGCCTTTGCCCAGAGAAAAACGATCACTCCGATAGACTCTCTGATAACGGTAGGATACGCCACCGGAAGTTTAAAAACCATATCCGGATCAGTGGAGAAAATCACGGAGACACAGATGAATAAAGACCAGATCACGAATCCGCTGGAAGCCATACGCGGACGAGTACCGGGTCTGACCATCCAGCGTGGGACAAACGGTCCCGCCGCCTTAGATGCAGTCCGCCTGCGAGGAACCACCTCATTGACCAGCGGAAACGACCCGCTGATTATCGTCGATGGAGTCTTCGGCGATTTGAGTATGCTTACCTCCATTTATCCTACAGACATAGAGAGCTTCACCATCCTGAAAGACGCTTCCGAAACGGCACAGTACGGATCACGAGGCGCCTCCGGTGTCATCGAAATCACCACCAAGAAGGGCATGAGCGGTAAAACGCAAGTGAGTTATAACGGCATCTTCGGTATATCCACCGTCTATAAGAATCTGAAAATGCTGTCAGCAGATGACTTCCGCCGGGTCGCATCTGAACGTGGCATCTCCATACTGGACAAAGGAAACAACACCGACTTCCAGAAAGAGATAGAACAGACAGGATTGCAACAGAACCACCACATCGCCTTTTATGGAGGCTCGAATGAATCCAGCTACCGTGTCTCCCTCGGTTTCATGGACCGTCAGGGAGTCATACTGAACGAAGACATGAAGAACTTCACCTCTAATATGAACATGACCCAAAGGATGTTCGACGGTTTTCTGAACTGCGAACTGGGCATGTTCGGTTCTATCCAGAAGAATCACAATCTGGTAGACCTTCAGAAAACCTTCTATTCTGCCGCCACTTTCAATCCCACATACCCCAATCACAAAGACCCCGATTCCGGTTCATGGGGCGGAATCACTACCGCCAGTCAGATCACGAATCCGTTGGCATGGATGGAAGTACAGGATCATGACGCCACCTCGCATATCAGTACTCACGCTCGTCTGACTTTCAATCTGATGGACGAACTGAAACTGGTTATCTTCGGTGCTTATACCTATAACATAGTCGAAAATTCCCAATACCTGCCCACCTCCGTCTGGGCGCACGGACAGGCATACAAAGGCACGAAAAAGATGGAATCCCTCCTGGGTAACATGATGCTGACCTACAAGAAAGGCTGGAAGAAGCATTACTTCGACGCGCTGGCACTGGCGGAACTCCAGAAGGAGACATACACCGGATTCTATACCACAGTCACCAACTTCAATACAGATAAATTCGGCTACCACAATCTGCAAGCCGGCGCTCTCCGTCCGTGGGAGGGAACCAACTCGTACTACGAGCAACCGCATCTGGCCTCCTTCATGGGACGCTTCAACTACACCTATGCCGACCGCTACAGTCTGACAATGACCGCCCGTACCGATGCCTCCTCCAAATTCGGAGCCAATCACAAATGGGGATTCTTTCCCTCCGTCTCCGCTGCATGGGTGATCAGTGAGGAAAAGTTCATGAAACGCCTCCCCGTGATTGATAATCTGAAGTTCCGTATAGGTTACGGTTTGGCTGGCAATCAGAGCGGTATCGACTCCTACACCACGCTGAGCCTTGTCAAACCGAACGGAGTGATTCCCGTAGGAAACTCGGCAGCCGTGTCATTGGGAGACTTGCGAAACACGAATCCCGACTTGAAATGGGAAGTGAAACATACCTTCAATACAGGTATTGACCTTGCCATGTTCGGCAACCGCCTGCTGCTCTCCGCCAATTATTACAACTCCAAAACGACGGATATGCTCTACCTCTACAACGTAAGCGTACCGCCCTTTACCTACAACACCCTGTTGGCGAATATCGGCTCCATGCGCAACAGCGGTCTGGAGATAGCCATCGGCATCACCCCGTTGAAGACTCAGGACATGGAACTGAACATCAACGCCAACATCACCTTCCAGCAGAACAAGTTGCTTTCTCTGAGCGGTATGTACAATGGCGAACTGATTTCCGCCCCCGAATACAAGAGTCTTGCCAGCCTCGACGGAGCCGGCTTTCACGGAGGTTATAACCACATCGTTTACCAAGTAGTAGGCCAGCCGCTGGGTGTCTTCTACCTGCCACGTGCCAACGGACTCGTTTCCGATGGAAACGGCGGCTACACCTATGACATAGCCGATCTCAATGGCGGCGGCGTCAGCCTCGAAGATGGCGAAGACCGCTATGTAGCCGGGCAAGCCGTACCCAAAACGATTCTCGGATCGAACCTCAGTTTCCGCTACAAGCGTTTCGATATTTCAGTACAGATCAACGGCGCCTTCGGACACAAAATATACAACGGAACCTCCCTGACCTATATGAACATGAATATATTCCCCGACTACAATGTGATGCAGGAAGCTCCCGCACGCAATATCAAAGACCAGACCGCCACCGACTACTGGCTGGAAAACGGAGCGTATGTCAATTTCGACTACGTGACACTCGGCTGGAACGTACCGATAGAAAAGGTGCAGAAACTAAAGAAATATGTCCGCTCCCTGCGACTGGCATTTACAGTCAACAACCTTGCGACGATTTCCGGCTATTCAGGTCTTTCGCCCATGATCAACAGTTCGACGGTCAACTCCACTTTGGGGCTGGACGACAAACGCGGATATCCGTTAGCGCGGACTTACACGTTGGGATTGAGTATTAACTTTTAACGGAGGAGGAAAACAATAATGAAAAAGATAAAGCGATATTTGCAGCAGCAAGGATGGTATTTAGATAGTAAATCTCTATATGATGGAAAAGCAACTCTGCTTGGGGGGAATCTGCTTGAGGGGAAGATGAACCTGAAAAAAACAGTTGTCTTTCTTATTGTGTGCATTACCTTCTTCTCGTGCGACAAGTTTCTGGAAGAGAGTCCCAAAGACAAACTGCCGGAAGATGAAGTCTACAACAATATCTCGGATGTATATCTGAATGCCGTAGCCTCACTTTACACCTACATCGGCGGTTATAGCGACAGTCAGGGATTGCAGGGGACGGGTAGGGGAGTCTATGACCTGAACACCTTCACCACCGACGAAGCCATTATCCCCACCCGTGGCGGCGATTGGTACGACGGCGGCTTTTGGCAAGGTCTGTTCCTGCACCAATGGGGAATAGAAAACGATGCCATCCAAGCCACTTGGGAATATCTTTATAAAGTGGTGATGCTGTCCAACAAATCCCTCGAACGAATAGACAAATTCAGTGCTACCCACGCAGACGCCGAACTTCCCGCCTATCGTGCCGAAGTACGCGCCATGCGGGCGATGTATTACTATTATCTGATGGATCTGTTCGGACGTGTCCCGCTTGTACTTACCTCATCCCCATCGATGAAAGACGTAGTGCAGAGTGAACGGAAAACGATATTCGACTTTGTATTCAAAGAACTGCAAGAATCCGCCCCTTTGCTGGCCGAAGTCCACAGCAACCAGTCCGGTCCGTATTACGGACGAATCACCCGTCCTGTAGTTGTTTTCCTCTTGGCAAAGCTTGCCTTGAATGCCGAAGTCTATACCGACAACGACTGGACGGACGGCCAGCGTCCCGACGGAAAGAATCTCTTTTTCGAAGTAGACGGCAATCGCCTCAATGCCTGGCAGACAACCATCGCTTACTGTGACCAACTGCAAGAAATGGGCTATCGTCTGGAACCGGATTACAAAACCAACTTTGCCGTATTCAACGAACCGTCTGTCGAGAACATCTTCACCATCCCGATGAACAAGACCTTGTACACCAACCAGATGCAATACCTTTTCCGTTCCCGCCATTACAATCACGCCAAAGCCTACGGACTGAGCGGTGAAAACGGACCGAGCGCCACTATCGAAGCTCTGGAAACCTTCGGCTATGAAACGGCGCAACAGGACCCGCGTTTCGACATCTGCTATTTTGCCGGAGTCGTATATGATTTAAAAGGAAATGTAGTCCGTCTGGACGATGGAACCATTCTCGAATATTTGCCGTGGAAAGTCGAACTGAATATCTCGAACACTCCCTATGAGCAGACGGCAGGAGCACGCATGAAAAAGTACGAAGTAGACGAAACGGCTACCAAGGACGGTAAACTGATGGAAAACGACATTGTACTGTTCCGTTATGCAGATGTCCTGTTGATGAAGAGCGAAGCAAAGATTCGTAATGGGGAAGACGGAGATGCCGAACTGAACGAAGTACGCGGGCGTGTCAACGCTTCCTCCCGAACGGCTACATTAGAAAATATCCTTGCCGAACGACAGCTCGAACTGGCTTGGGAAGGTTGGCGACGGCAGGATCTGATTCGCTTCGGAGCGTTCACGAGAGCATACAGCAGTCGTCCGCAACTTCCCGATGAGAACAATGGATATACTACTGTATTCCCGATTCCGGAAAAGATACGGGTGATGAATACAAAACTGGAGCAGAATCCGGGATATTAGCTCAATTCATAGTAAAATTATGAATAGTTTCATGTGTAGTATTCATATTATTACTATATTTGCATAGTAATTAAGTCCGAAGTGTTATGAGTTACAAATCAATTAAAGACGTTGTAACTATGTTGCAAGAAAACGGTTTTGTACTAAAGAGTCAGAAAGGTAGCCATATGAAGTTTGAGAAAGACGACAAAATAGTTATTGTACCGAATCATAACAGCAAAGGCGTTGAGAAAGGCACTTATTACAGCATTTTGAGACAAGCGGGGCTGAAGAAATAGCCCCCTTGTTCTCTTAATTAAATATAGGAGATAATATGAAAACAGTAGAAGTAATTGTGGAACACGCAGGGAAGAACTTGAGTGCTTATATCGAAGGTGCTCCGGTTATCACTGTTGGAAATGACATGAGAGAGATTGAGGAAAATATGAAGGAAGCGATTGAATTATATCTGGAAGATAATCCCAATCCTTGTGAATTATTGTCCGGAGAATTGGAGTTGAAGTTTAAGATTGATGCTGCTACCTTTATAAACTATTACAGCAATATCTTCACTAAAGCGGCCTTGAGCCGGATAACCGGAATTAATGAACGTCAGTTATGGCATTATGCTGCCGGCGTGCATAAACCGCGCAGGCAGCAACTGGAGAAAATTCAGAAGGGCATTCAGGCTTTGACGAAAGAACTGTCATCCATTCATTTGCTATAATATCCCAATACAAACTAAAAGGCTTCGGCATTCATAACGAACACCGAAGCCTTTATTATATCTCTGTGTGAATGACTATGATCTTAAAAACAGACCCAGCCAAAGAAAGCTAGTCAAAGAAGCTCTTGAACTTCTTGAAGATCTTCTCCTTCACCGATGTACTCGGCTTGAAGTTGTCCGAAGCCTCCATCTTTTCCAGCGTGCTCTTTTCCTCCTTGTTCAATGCTTCCGGCACATAAATGCTGATATTAACCAGCAAATCTCCCGTACCGTAACCATTGACATTCGGCAGACCTTTGCCGCGCAGACGCAGCACTTTTCCCGGTTGAGTACCCGAGTCGATCTTCACTTTCACTTTTCCGTCGATTGTCGGAATCTCCACGGCACCGCCCAGTGCGGCAGTCGGGAAACTCAGCAGCAAGTTATAGATCAGATCATTCTCGTCGCGGATCAAGTCCGGATGCGGTTCTTCCTCAACGAGAATCAGCAAGTCGCCCGGCACACCATTATGCTTTCCGGCATTACCCTTGCCGCCCATCGAGAGCTGCATACCTTCTGCCACTCCGGCAGGAATCTTCACCGTCACTACCTCTTCGCCATATACGATACCGTCGCCGCCACACTCTTTACACTTGTTCTTGATGATCTTACCTTCACCGTTACAAGTAGGACAAGTGGCGCGGGTCTGCATCGTACCCAGAATCGTCTGCTGGTTACGGATCACCGAACCGCTACCCTTACAGGTCGGACAAGTCTCCGAACCGCCGTCGCCTTCGGCCCCCGTGCCATGACAGTGATTACACGGCACATATTTTTTCAGTTTGAATTTCTTTTCTACTCCTGTCGAGATTTCTTTCAAAGTCATCTTTACCTTGACACGTAGATCGCTGCCCCGATAGCGACGTTGCTGTGAACCACCGCCACCGCCACCGAAACCGCTGAACCCTCCGAAGCCGCCGCTGAAACCACCGCCGCGACCTCCGAAGATGTCACCGAACATGGAGAAGATATCATCCATAGACATTCCTTCGCCACCGAAACCACCGAACGGACCTCCGTTGCCTGCCGCACCGCTCACTCCCGCATGACCGAACTGGTCGTAACGCGAACGCTTGTCCGGATTGCTCAACACGTCATACGCTTCGGCAGCCTCCTTGAATTTCTCTTCCGCTTCCTTGTCACCCGGATTTTTGTCGGGGTGATATTGGATCGCTTTTTTGCGGTAGGCTTTTTTAATCTCTTCTACTGTGGCGGTTTTTGTCACCTCCAGCACTTCATAATAGTCTCTTTTTTCTGCCATGCTTCTTAACTAAACTAACTTTTGTATTTACTCCCCAACTACTACTTTCGCGTGACGAATCACCTTGTCATTCAGCGTATATCCCGTCTGTACGCAGTCCAGAATCTTACCTTTCTGCTCTTCCGACGGGGCAGGGATGACGGCAATGGCTTCGTGATAATCGGTATCCAGCGGCTGGTCTTTCGTTTCGATGACCTTCACACCATTCTGTGCCATGACAGCCATGAACTTATTATAAATCAATTCGACACCTTCCTTCACGGCTTTTACGTCTTTGGCAGTTTCCATCGTTTTGATGGCACGTTCAAAGTCGTCGATCACCGGCAGAATGCTGCTGATGCTCTTTTCGCCACCATTCAGAATCAGTTCCGCCTTCTCCTTCATGGTACGTTTGCGGTAATTGTCAAACTCAGCGGACAGGCGCAGATATTTGTCCTTTTGCTCCTCGATGACAGCCTGAGCATCTTCCAGCTCCTTTTCGAGTTGCTCCTCATGAGTCAGGGGAGCGGCCTCTTCTGCCTGATCGTTTTGCGGTTGTTCTTCCGCCGTATCCTTTGTTTCTTCCACATTCAGCTCTTCAGCCATCTTTTCTTTTTCTTTTGGATCCATATCTTATTTTTATTTTTTATTCATAATATCAATTTCCCAAGCAAAAACTTTGCCAATCTGACCGTTTTGCCAAAAAACGTGGCAAAGGTAATACATTTATGCCAGATTGACACATTCCGGATAGCTCATAATTCATTTTAAATGTCTACCTTTGCACGCTCAAATAATAATATAGTAACTGGTAAAATAGTAAATAATAGAAAATGATTACAGTTTCAAACGTTTCGGTGCAGTTTGGTAAAAGAGTCTTGTTTAATGACGTGAACCTGAAATTTACAAGTGGCAACTGCTATGGTATTATCGGCGCGAACGGCGCGGGAAAATCCACCTTCCTTCGTACAATCTACGGAGATCTGGACCCGACGACCGGTACGATTGCCCTGGGACCGGGCGAACGCCTGTCGGTGTTGAGCCAGGACCACTTTAAATGGGATGCTTATACGGTAATGGACACCGTAATGATGGGGCACACCGTGTTGTGGGACATTATGAAGCAGCGTGAAGTATTGTACGCCAAGGAAGACTTCACGGACGAAGACGGACTGAAAGTATCCGAACTGGAAGAGAAATTTGCCGAGCTGGACGGATGGAATGCGGAGAGTGACGCAGCCATGCTGTTGAGCGGTCTGGGCATCAAGGAAGACAAGCATTATACATTGATGGGTGAGCTGAGCGGTAAGGAAAAGGTGCGTGTGATGCTTGCGCAAGCATTGTACGGCAACCCCGACAACCTCCTTCTGGACGAACCTACCAATGACCTCGATATGGAAACAGTGACCTGGCTGGAAGAATACCTTTCCAACTTCGAGCACACCGTGCTGGTGGTAAGCCACGACCGTCACTTCCTCGACTCCGTATGTACGCACACCGTAGACATCGACTACGGAAAGATCAATATGTTTGCCGGAAACTACAGTTTCTGGTACGAATCTAGTCAGCTGGCGCTCCGTCAGCAGCAGAACCAGAAGGCGAAGGCTGAGGAGAAGAAGAAAGAGCTGGAAGAATTTATCCGCCGTTTCAGTGCCAACGTAGCGAAGAGCAAGCAGACCACAAGCCGCAAGAAGATGCTGGAAAAACTGAATGTAGAAGAAATCAAACCTTCTTCACGCAAGTATCCGGGCATCATCTTCACTCCCGAACGCGAGCCGGGAAACCAGATCCTCGAAGTTTCCGGACTGAGCAAGAAGACGGAAGAAGGCGTAGTGCTGTTCAGCGACGTGAACTTCAACATCGAAAAAGGCGACAAAGTGGTATTCCTTTCACGCAACCCGCGTGCGATGACCGCTTTCTTCGAAATCATCAACGGAAACATGAAGCCGGATGCCGGACAGTTCAACTGGGGAGTAACCATCACAACGGCTTACCTGCCTCTGGACAATACGGACTTCTTCAACACTGACCTTAATCTGGTGGACTGGCTGAGTCAGTTCGGCGAAGGTAACGAAGTGTACATGAAGGGCTTCCTCGGACGTATGCTGTTCTCCGGCGAAGAGGTACTGAAGAAAGTCAGCGTACTTTCCGGAGGTGAAAAGATGCGTTGTATGATTGCACGTATGCAGCTCCGCAATGCGAACTGTCTGATTCTGGATACTCCGACCAATCACTTGGACCTGGAATCTATTCAGGCTTTCAACAACAACCTGAAGACGTACAAAGGAAATATCCTCTTCTCTTCGCATGACCATGAATTTATTCAGACGGTTGCCAACCGCATTATCGAACTGACTCCGAACGGTATCATCGACAAGATGATGGAATATGACGAATATATCACTTCGGACCATATCAAGGAGTTGAGGGCGAAGATGTACGGTGATAAATAGCGTGTTGTATCAGCCGGATACACTGACTTTTGCACTTTCTTACTGTCAAGGAAAGGGAAATGCTTGTTAACTGTCGTAACATTGCTTTTCCCTTTCCTTTTCATTGCTTGTTAGCTTCCGTAACATCCTATCCTACATTCACGATCGAGTGTGCTTACTGTTTATTGTTTATCATCCCGAAGCTCCCCGTTTTTACAACTCAAACTTCCCCTGTTTCGGCAACTGCGGCAATGTCGAATTAGCCTTGCGCTCTTCCCGCGAATACTCTACTACCATATATTCCGTAACGCCGTCCGAGGTGACCCGTTTATGGAAATTATTCTTTTCGAGCACGGTGACCAGTATCTTTTGTGCCTGTTGGTTGGACTGGGTGCGTCCGTTCACGCTCAGTATTGAAAGGATATAAGAAGCGGGATACCATTGCGCATTTATTTCTCCTCCTTTAGCCGCACGGAAATAGAAAAACAGATTTTCCTCCACCGGGTCCTTCAGGCGGTAATTCTCGTTGCGGTCGTTCAGGAAGGTGATCTGTTCTTTATCATACCAGTACTGAAATCCTTGTTGATAAAGCGCCAACGCTTGTGAGTATACTCCTTCGTAATTTATAGGGTTACGATAGTCGACTTTCAGGATAGTGTTGAAGAGAATACGTCTGTTTTCCTTGATATCCTGCAGGCAGTGCGGATTATTGGTGCTGGCTATAAACGAGGCACGACGGACGTAGTTGTATGTCTGTATGTCGTAAACTTTCCGCTCTGTCACCTCATCTTGTGTGATGAGTCTTTTCAGGTCCTGCATGTGCCAGGTTGAGATGCTGTCAAATTCATCCAAGTCGATGATGAGACAGGAAGAAAGCTGTAGCAGATGGTCTGTTTTGTCGGGTTTGATCATGCCGTGGCGGTAATACCCCTTTAGTTCCGGAGGCAGAAGACGCCGGATAAAGACGCTCTTACCTTTCCCTTGTTCGCCATAAAGTAACATCAACTGATGGTTTTGCGCGTCGTCGTTGATGGCGCACGCCACCATGCCTACCAGCCAGTGACGGAGACTGTCCTCAAAAAAGGACTGGTCTGCTGCTTTGACCGTTTTTGCCAGTTGGGTGATGTAATCGGTTTTCCCGTCCCACGATGGGAGAGAATAGAAATAGTGGGTGAAGGGATTGAACGGTTTCGAGTAATCCGAATCGACCAATGCTTTGAGGAAATTTTGCGAACAGCCGACTTTCTTCATTTGCGCATTGATATAGAATGTGTTGATGTCTTTGGTGCGTAGGGTGATGAAGGCGGAGGGGGCGGGGGCGGCAGTCGACGCCGATCTGGGGCGGAACTCGATTTGTTCTTTCACTATGTTTCTGCGGAACTCGTAATATTGGTCCAAGAATCTGATGACTTTGAAGATTTTCGGCTCCTTAGAATCCTCTTCTGCCTGATCCGTCTTCGAGGTGTATTGGTAGGCATTGCGCAGAGGCGCTTCGAAGTCGAAGTCGGGAAGGTTGCCGAAATAGCTGCGTGTCAGGCTGACGGCTTCTGCTTCCATGATGTGGCGGCGGTAACACTGGTTGCCGAGGCAGTAGAAGAAGTTGTCGCGGTTGCCGGGTTCGAGGCGTTCTTTCCGTTTGGTGTATTCCACAGCTTTGCGGAAGTCGAGCTGCACTTGCAGGTCGATCGGGGTCGCGTTCTCTTGTGCGGGGAGGAGAGATGGGAGTGAAAGAGGTTTCTTGCGTTTCTTCTTTTTGCATTCTTCTTCGGTCGGCAATGTCAGGGTGACCGTGAGTGGTTTCACATTCTCCAGTCGTTCCAGAGACAGAAAGGCATCCGGATCGTGCGAGACGAAGACTCCGCGGCTCAGGTCGCTTCCGCTTGTATCGACTTTCGTGTTGAGCAGTTTCTGGTACTTGTCGGCTGCCAGGGCGAACATGCGGTGGTGATATCGCTCTAAGGTGGGAAGATCGATGGTTCCCAGCGCGTTCAGTTCGGCGCGTAGAGCTTCCGGCTCTTCGCCGGTGAGGTAGACGAAGATTTTCAGTCCGTGCTCGCGGGGGCTGATGAAATTTCCCAGCGTGTCGGGACAGTCGTTCGCCAACCGGCGGTATTCCGGGATCTTTTCTACCTCCATATCATCAAAGTCGAGAGTGATGATATCCTGATAAGTTTCGAGGCTGTAAGCGAGTCTTTCATTGCTGTAGGTGGCTGTGACGGTGCGGTAAGGCAGTTGCTTCTTCATCCGGTCTGCTTTCCCGGTGTCTCCCGACGTTAGTGCTTCCCGGATTCTCCGGACTCTGTCTCGATATCTCTCTCCCCGCATATGTTCGAATAATTTAGGGAGGCTGATACTTCCTGACACCTGCGATAATCCCCTGTATGTGGTTACAGTAATCTTTTCCATTTTCCTTGATGATTTTTAATTGTTTTCGTTATTAATGTTTTGCAAAGGAATAGCTTTTGGTTGTAATAAAAAAACTGCTTTTAGGAGCCTAAAAGCAGTTTTTTAACGTAATCTGCAAAATGTTAATCGTCGGACAGGAGCCTTTTCATCTTTTGTATCTCATAATCAATTTCTTCTATGCTTAAAGATTCATTAGACTGATCGTTCTTCCGGAAGTTTACTGTCAGAAACAGCAACTGCGCGAAGAATTTAGGCCCTTTAATGTTAAAAGGAGAGGAAGGGTCGTAGCAGAGGTGAACGATGGGGGCAAGAAACTTCTTTCTGTCAGATGGATTTACCTCTATCCTGTTGATGTACATGCTGTTGATATTGTCCAGCAGTTGAGTGATAAACGGGGAGATGGCGGGGAATTCTCCCTTTTCGAGCGTTATAGCCTGCTTGTTCTGGTAGACAAAGCCTTCGGAGAAAATGTCTTTTTACTCATGATTTTAATAATTAGAGTTGTTGTTAAAAAGTGTTATGTTTAAAAATGCCGCAAAGATACAACTTATTTTTTGTGTCTGTTTAATCTCTGTATTCTATTCTTTATATACAATATATTTGATATGAAAAAAGCGTGTAACTGAGGGTAAGGACCTTACCCTCAGTTACACGCTTTTTTTAGTATTAAATAGAATGTTCTAACGCGCCTGCGTGTATATAATAATGTAGAAATCTCCGAAAGTGAAGCTTCAGTGCTTATGGAGCCTCCAGATACCTCACTATAATAGCCACTTGTCTTTTGCTGTATGCCTGTTCGTTCTTCCCTTCCGTGCCTGCATACAGTTCGCGGTAGAGGTCGGGGTTCCGGTGAATCCATTTTCGCATCTTTCTCAATGCGGCTTCGGGGTCTAAGTGGGGTGCGTACAGTTGTGCCAGTTCTGTCTTCAGGTATACCCGGATTTGAAATTCTTCTTGTGCAGTTTCCATCATTGGTATTCTTTATATCGGCTATCCGCCTGATTGATTATACGGTAAAGATATGTATTTATTCTGACAAATCAAAGCTGTTTGGCAGAATAATGTTCCTTTGATGGAAAGATAATGATACGGGTATGGATAAGTAGGTAACAGTAGCATTCATTTCGTCAAACTACGTCTCAGTACTTACTTGTAGAGACCGGTATGTACATATACGTACCCTCGTGGATAGCCTGTTCACTACCTTTGTCGTGTTCCTGAGAGGAGAAGCCGGAAGACGTCACCGCAACCTTCATCCGGGGAACGAAGAGAAAATAGCAAGAAATTCATTCATTAAAAAGAGAAGAAGAAAACAATGTCTGTAACATTTAAAAAGATTTTACGAAAGTCTCCATTTGACAAAGAGGGTACAGGCAAGTATTATCCGCAGCTGATCACCTGGGGAAAACCTGCCACACTGAATACCATTGCCAAGCAGATGAAGGAGAAGAGTTCGCTCACCTTGGGCGACATCAAGAGTGTACTGACCAACTTCGTGGAAGTGACACGGAGCGAGTTGTACAACGGCCATGCCGTGAATATTGAGAATTTCGGGGTATTCAGCCTGTCCGCCACCACGGTGGGTACTGATACGAAGAAGGCTTGTCTGCCGGAGAACATCCGCTGGGTTCGCATCAATTTCCGTGCATCCGCCAGTGTACGTCCCAATCTTGCCGCTACCCGTGCGGAGGACCGTCTGGATTTTGTAGACTTGGAACAGCAACTGAAGGCGCTGAACGGTGGTGAAGGCGGTTCCGGCGACGGTGGCGAAGTTCCTGATCCGAATCCGGGCGGTGGAGACGGAGGCGATGAGGAAGCTCCGGATCCGACAGTGTAAGAAGTGGAGAGTTGGTAATCAATGTACAAGGGTTTGATAGTTAGAATTAATGACTTTATGAGGAAGATTCATTTAATCGTGATTCATTGTTCCGCTACGCGGGCAGACAAGGAGTTGACGGCTTTTGATCTGGATACGATGCACCGCCGGCGGGGATTTAACGGGACAGGTTATCATTATTATATCCGCAAGGATGGAACAACGCTTATTACCCGTCCGGTGGAACGGATCGGGGCACATGCGAAAGGTTTTAATGCGGAGAGTATCGGAATTTGCTACGAAGGCGGTCTGGACTGCCGGGGACGCCCGGCGGACACACGGACACCGGAACAGCGGGCAGCGCTCCGGCTGCTGGTGCATCAGTTGCAAGAGAGATTTCCCGGTTGCCGGGTGTGCGGTCATCGCGACTTGTCGCCGGATCGCAACGGTAATGGAGAGATTGAGCCGGAGGAGTGGATCAAGGCGTGCCCGTGTTTTGAGGTAAAGGAGGAAAGTTTTTAGGAGTAATCAATCATGTAAAGATGATTCACTTAGTAATCAACCATTTTATGTGTCGGAAAGGAGGTGTGTAAAGTTATGGCAGTCAAGAGATCCCTTTGGGATACCATTTTGAAAGTAGTCATCGCAGTGGCTTCGGCAGTGCTGGGAGCGTTGGGCGGTAATGCGATGAATCTGTAAGTATTAATCACAGGTCATACAGTGAGATAATTTAGTGCTGTTTAGTAGCACGAAGTTATAGCGGTTTGTATCACCTGTGATTTCTTTTTTAATTAATCTATTGAGTTTTATAAACTAAAGAACAGTATATGAAAAATATATTTATATTATCAGAACTAACCGACAGGAAGATGAGGTATTACTTCATGTTTCTTTTTACTTTTCTTCTCCAGCCTATATTTTCTCAGTCAATGCTAAAATATGATACTCCGGCTCCGGAAGTTGGCTCATTGCTACGGGTTCAGTCGTTACCTGTCGATTTATATTCGGGACGTGCGAATGTTTCTATTCCCTTGTATTCCATAGGACTTAAAAATTATTCGTATGACATACAGTTACTGTATAATTCGGAAGGCAACAAAGTCGATCTACCCGTTGGCAATGTGGGACTAGGATGGTCTGTTACTGGCGGGCAAATATACAGAGTCGCTAATGGTATGATTGATGAAGCCTATACGTTTAATGAATATATGGACAGGACTAGTAATACGAACTGGAATCAGGAGTCTAATTTAAATAAATATTACAATCCTTTCATTTATAATGAAGATTATCTTCATGAGCCCGACTTGGATGAATTTGTAATAAGTATAGGGAAAATAAATGCTTCCTTTTATATGTATAAAGATAAGGAAGGAGAAATACAAACAAGAATCTCATCACAAAATAGTCAATGCTTTAAAGTGAAGGATGTAAAAATTGGCAAAATCCCTGATGTGTTACTTGCAGAAACGGAATGGACTAATATTCATCTAAACAAAACATATCATCCCAAGCTGTATATCGAGTCAAGACCTGTGTTGATCACGGAAATAACAATTGTTGATTCGGAAGGAGTCACCTATATCTTTGGTGGAGATATTAATTGTATTGATCTGTCTTGTACGTATTCTAAAGATCCTGATTATGATAGTCACTATAATGTATATGGTGATCAGATAGGGAGCCATAGCATGATTTGGGATAGTTTTCACTCCAGTTTACTAGGTACAGCATCCACTTGGCATATCAAGAAAATAATATTACCTAATCAGGAAAATATCATTTTTAATTATGATAAGGGGCATGTGAACATAGTAGAAAGATTGGATCATCATAATATTTCTACAATTAAATTTTCCGGTGAGAATCTTAAATCGAATACGATTCCCGCTTTTTATAATCTTCCTTCTACTGTTGATCCTCAGTTTTTGCTATTAGTAGATAAGAAATATGATATAGTTTATCCGTCTCTGTTGACAGGTATCAAGGCTAGTAATGGAGATGAACTGGAGTTTGTTTCCTCAAAAAGGAACGATTTGGTGACGGATGGTTTCTATGACCAGCAGAAATTATTTTTAAAAGACAACTATGGAGCTGTTATTGATAAAATAAAAGAGAAAGCCTATTCCTATAAGTTGGATGAAATTAAAGCGACAACAGGAAATATAAAGTTCTACTATACAAATCAACCTGGCGAACGGCTGAAACTTGACTCTTTATTGGTCAACAATACTGAGAAATATAAATTTCAATATAATGCGTTGAAATTACCGGCTTTTAATCAGATGTTAACCGACAATTGGGGATATTATAATGGTAAGAAGTATCTTTCTCTGATAAACTCGCAACGCTTTGATGCTCTTTATAATTACAGACAACCAGATCCGACTTATGTGAAAGCTGAAATTCTGGAAGGAATAATCTACCCTACAGGAGGGAAAGTAGGGCTGGAATATGAATTGCATAGTTATTCAAGAATATCTACACAATATCCATTCGGATTAAAGCAGGAAAATGGAACGGCAGGTGGAGTGCGGGTAAAAAGAATTACTTATTCGAATTATAAGGACTTATCCGAAAAGATAACGAAAGAATATTTATATCAAAATGAAGATAACTCTTCCAGTGGTATTCTGTCAGTTGTTCCCCGGTATGTCACAAGTGATACTGGTACTGTTGATTATGACTTCAAATATACACATTTAAAGGGACCGTATTCTTATAGTAATAAAGCTACCACTAATATAAACTGGTCAGACGGCTTTCATATGGGATATTCTAGGGTGATAGAAAAACGATCTGATGGCTCAAAGACTATTTATTCTTTTACAAATTATGACCGGGTGCAAGACGAGCCTTCTACAGCTGCATTTACTTTAGGAATGAATAACGATATGTATAACAAATACACATCGAGAAAGCTTGATCGTGGTCTTTTGAGATCTGCAGACTATTATAATGCGTCACAGAAATTGATAAAGAAGGAAGCTTATACCTATCATTCGGATTTATCAGATTATCTTAAAACGATTGAGCGCTATGCACTTATGAATACTCTTCCTATACGAGTCAGTGCCAACAAGATATATACCTATTTCCCTTTCTTGCAAAAGAAAGAAACGATTCTCTATACCGATTATGGCAATATAAACGAGACGGAAGAATATGAATACAATAAATATCGCTTGCTGACGGCTACGAAAAAGTATACTAACAATCCGAATGATAACAGCATACTGGAAACAAGATCCAAATATCTTTCTGATTTGATGGAAGAGTATGATAGTAGCAATTCCGGTTCTATCTCCTCTGGTTCTCCATTAAAAATTTATGATACAATGAGAACGCAAGGATTGTTGTCTTATCCTGTAGAAACGGTTGTTAAGCGGAATGGGAAAGTCACTTCGGCAGAAGTGATGACATACAAACAGTCTGATAAGTTCGCTATTCAGGATAAGCAGTATAAGTTGGAGAGCGATGTGCCGTTAAGTAATTACTCTTCCTTTAAACTGTTGAACTCAACTCAATATTCTATGGACAACCGATGTGCGCTTGAGATGGAATATCTTGATTATGACTCGTATGGTAATCCGACTAATGTAGTGGATAAGACTGGCATAAATACAGCCTATATCTGGGGATACAATGGACAATATCCAGTAGCTAAAGTTGTAAATGCCCGGAATACTTTCAAGTCTGTTCCTCAATACAGAGATGAGAGAACAACTAAGTATGTAAAGCTGAAATACAACTCATTGTCGTCTAATGTAGAATCATATAATTTTTATACATCAAAAGCAGGGGATGTTGAAATAGTCCTTTCCGGAGCATTGGGATTTAACTGGTATGTGTCAGGACATCTTGACAATAAGGCTTTCAATCTGGTCCAGGTGAGAAGCTCTGATCAGATGGGCAGGCCCTGGACTGACTATCAAAATGCCTATACGTACAGTGCTACATTTTATGTCTCGGCCGGTTATCATACATTTAGTATTCTCAGCACTGATGCGTGTAAAGAATCTTCGACAAGTGTATATGATGGGGATATTCATTTCTCCTATTGGACAAGAAAAAGTATTGCCCCCGAAACAAGTGGTGCAGATGATGTATTCTATGAAAACTTTGAAACCACTCATTTACGTCCTGCTTCTTTCGGATATCATAGTAGTAATAGTTGTATCGGTCCTTATACGGTTTCTTTAGCAACTAATCCGGAAAGGGAATATGTGATAGATTATCAGGTTTTTAAGAATGGAAAGTGGGAATATATGAAGCATGATTTTGTTAACGGCCGGGATTCAATAAATGAAGGAGTATATCCTATAGATGATGTCCGTGTATATCCTAAGGATGCTTCGATAACTACATATGGCTATTATCCCCTTGTAGGATTAAGAAGTATGACAAATGAAAGGGGCGTAACGGAGTCTTATAGGTATGATGACTTTAGCAGGCTGGTATCTGTGATGGATAATGATATGAATGTCATTAAAAAATATGATTATTTTTATCAGAATCAATCCGTAGAACCTGAAGTGACTTATTATAATAAGGAAATCAGAGAAACTTTTACCCGGAATACTTGTGACGCATCTTTAGGAGAAAGAGGAGAATCTATTGATTATGTAGTGCCTGCAAAGAAATATAGCTCAACTTTATCACAGGAAGATGCCAATCAGAAAGCCTATATCGATATGCAAAATAATGGGCAACAATATGCTAACGAACATGCGGAATGTAATTCTAACATAATCATATCTGTTTATAATCCATTTGAAAAAGATTATTTCCTGACCTTTGATTGGGGAGTTCAAGGAAGTATTGTTACTGATTATTATGAAATACCACCCAGTCGCAAGATTGCGGATACAGGAGATGTCCTTAACGATTATGAACCGGCTAAAGTTTATATTCCTAGAAGATATTATCGAAACGCTCGTGTTGCACCTCAAGATAATCACTGGGCCAACGAAGTACCTTCTATAAAATCCACTCCTTATGCTTTTGATATAAATTATAACATGGGAGATTATATGGGTTATGAGGATACTTATGTTATAGGTGGATATCCGTTTACTTATTAATTTTAAAATGCAATTAGATATGAAGAAGATTTTATATTGTATGTTTATTGGCGCATTACTCTCCGGAGAAAGTAATGCCCAGACAAATAATTCATGGATGGAATTATTGTCTGCTGACAAGAACCATATAGCTACACGTACATACACTCAAGAGACGGGAGCTGCATGGCAGGATAAGATAGACTATTATGATGGTTTGGGACGTTTGGAGCAATCTGTCTTGAGATACTCTCATAATAATAATAACATGGTGATGTATCAGGAATATGATCCCCAAGGGCGTACCTCCAGAGAATGGTTGCCTGTTATATTCCCAAATAACGGAGGAAAGTTCATTCTTCCTGATGTGGTAAAAACTAAGGCGACAGCCACGTATGGTGATAATGCTCCTTACTCTCGTCCGGTATATGAAGCCTCTCCGCTGGATCGTACTCTTGAACAATACGGTCCCGGACAAGACTGGCAGGATAATCATCATAGTGTGAAAAGTGACTACCTGACCAATATAGCAGGTACGGATACATTAAACTGCATTCATTTCACTGCAACGAATGCAAGTGATACTGTTATGCAAATCAGTCGCATCGGTAATTATGCAACGGGACAACTTTATGTTACCCGTATGGCAGACGAAGATGGGAATCCGTCTTTCGAGTTCAAAGACAAACTGGGACAGGTTGTCTTGACTCGTCAGATCATGCAGACCGGAGGGAACAAGGAGCTGTATGATACTTATTATATATATGATGATTTTGGCAATCGGGTAGCGGTGCTTCCTCCGGCTGCTGCTTCCATACTCGGCAGCGGCAGCACTACAAGCTGGAAAAGTAATACGGATGCAACGCTTCTGCAATATGCCTTTTTGTACAAATATGATAGCCGTAAACTTCAGATAGCCAAGAAACTGCCGGGCTGCAGCTGGTCTTTTTATATCTATGACAAGGGAAGGCGGCTGATTTTTTCTCAGGACGGCAATCAGCATAGTCGTGGCGAATGGTCGTTCAGCATTCCGGATATGTTTGGACGTGAGTGTTTCTCGGGCATTTGCAGGAATGTACTGGATCCTTTTTCCGATCCGTTACTTTCTTCCGTCGTCAATGCCTCCTGGTATTCCGGTTCTACTGCTGCTATCGGCAGTGGTCCATATAAAGGTTATAGCCTGTCGGGGCTTACTTTGACTTCTCCCGGCTTGCTTTCAGTCAAGTATTATGATGATTACTCTTTCTTGGGTAGAAACGGTTTTCCGATTTCCACAGATGCCGGCGTTTGTTATGATGCCGGTGCAGAGACGGAAGGCTTTGGCAAGCGTTATTCGGCAAGTTCTCAAGATATACTTACGGGTAGCCTGACAGCGTGTCTTGATGAGAAAGGGCAATCTTATCTTTATACCGTGATGTATTATGATGATCACGACAGGGTAATACAAAGCAAGTCAGGCAGTCACCTGAATGGTGGAGTCGAAAAAGACTATATGGCTTATAACTTTATCGGTCAGCCGACAAAGCATAAACATATCCATTCGGCTACCGGCAAAACGACCCAGACCGAACTCTACTCATATACCTATGATTATGCGGACCGGCTGCAAACCACTACGCATCGTTTGAATAATGGACCGGTAATGACTCTTGTCAATAATGAATATGATGAACTGGGACGTCTGCAACGTAACAGGCGTAATGGTCAAGCCAATCTTCATACGAGTTATACTTATAATCTCCGTTCATGGACTGAATCGATCAGCTGTCCTCTGTTCAGTGAGACATTATATTATAATGATGCGCGTCCCAACCAAACAAATACTCATTATTATAATGGTAATATCTCCGGTATGGATTGGAATGTAAATGGCGATAAAAAGCGTGGTTATGATTTTTCTTATGACAATCTTTCCCGTTTGCTCCATGCGGACTATCTTGAGAATAATATTCGCAATCATAACTTCAACACTTCTTATAGTTATGACAAGCAGGGTAATATAGTCTCTCTGATGCGTTCCGGGAATCAGAATGCTGCCTATGGAGTAATTGATAACTTAACTCTAAATTACCGTGGTAATCAGTTAATAAAGGTTGAAGATACTGCGTCAGATTCAAATCTTCCGGCATCATCTATGGATTTCAGGAATGGCACAAATCAGGATGTGGAATACCTCTATGATGAAAATGGTAATCTGATTAAAGATTTAAATAAAAGTATAGCTGATATTCAATACAATTTATTAAATTTGCCAAAACGGATTACTTTCAATGACACAAACAAATCTACTCATGAGTATATTTATTCTGCCGATGGAAAGAAGCTATCCGTCATTCATAAATCTTCCGCAGAGAATCGTACTGATTATGTCGGTAATATGATTTATGAGAATGGTTCTTTAAAGCGTATATTGGTGGATGGTGGTTACATTGAGAATGGTACTTACTATTTCTATTTGCAGGACCATTTGGGCAATAATCGTGTGGTGGCTAAGTCGGACGGGACGGTAATTCAAACAAATCATTATTATCCTTTCGGCATGTCGTTTACAGAGAGTACTCACGGAGATAAACAACCTTATAAATATAATAATAAGGAATTGGATATGAAAAATGGTTTGAACTGGTATGATTATGATGCCCGACAGATGGAAGCTGTCTCCGGACGCTTTACAAGTATTGATCCGATGGCGGAGAAGTATTATAGCTGGTCGCCTTATAGTTATTGTTTGGGAAATCCGATAAAGTTTGTAGACCCGACAGGTACTTTGCCTTCTCCTTACTATACAGAAGATGGTACTTTCCTGGGCGTAGACGAGAAAGGATTTACCGGTGCGATTTACATTACTAACAAAGCTACTTTTGATAAATACTCAAATAAGGGAGTTGCAAATTCAAAATTGATACAAAGAGATAAGAATACCATTCCGTTGAAAACAAGCGTTATAGAACTTGCTTCTCAATCTCATATATATACGGATGTATTGAAGAAAAGTACAGATCCTAAGCTTGATATGTCTAGGCTTTATAAAGGTGAGGTGTCAATTGTGGATGATGTAGTCAGAGTAGGTCTTAATGAATATATGGGAAAAGGTTATAATGACCCATATGGACATAGAAAGATGCCTAAATATTCTACGACATATGTAAAAGGGAAAATTCGGGTGACAGTAGAATCTGGGTATAATCAACATGATTTATATACAGTGGAGAGTATTCAGAATTATTTAGGTGTTCATGAGTATTATGGGCATGGAATAATGAACTGGAGTAAAACAAGTACTCACTGGAAATGCTATAATGCTCAATTGAATCATCCCACTTTTAAAAAATTGCCTAAAGACCAACAAGATGAAATTAGACGGAGAAAATATGAATATTATATCAATCGCAATCACTAAACGAATAGTTTGTTGCATATGTTTTTATATATTTTTGCTAACAGATATATATGCTCAAAAGAATGAATTATCAATTGAACTGGAATTAGTGAATATTTCAAGAAGTGATTTTCATCCTAGATCGTTGAAGAATATAAAAAATGATACAATTCCTATCAGAATGACTTTTGAGTTTTTGGTATATAATAAGACTAATAAACTTCTGTTGTTTGGTTCAAATACTCAGCATTATTATCGAAAAAAATGGGATGATTCAAACTACGGTGAAATAGGACGTTTCTTAATGATAAATAAAACTGATACAATTGCATTATTTACCTATTATGGTTCTTTGATTCCTAATAATCTGAGGGATACTGTTGCCTTTTGGGGGTCTATTGAAGGGGTGGAAGATTCTCGAACTCATCCGGTTTTTATCCCGTTTTTATCTCATTGGGGTAATATGGGAAAAGAATGGATAAACGAGCTCTATAAGTATTTGAAAGCTTGCCGTTTTGTGTATGTTCCGATACAAGCGGATTATCAACGTAGACTTGATGAGTTTGAAGATAAGTCAATGATTGATAGTATTGTTTATCCTCGTGATATTATTGAGATAAAAAAGAAGGATCCTTTTGATATAATTATTAGTGATTCGGAAGAGGAGTATTACATTTATCCCCCGATATCCATAAAACAGGATGAATAAGTCCATCTGATACCGTATTTATTATTATGCCCTGAGATAATTAACTCATGATAGTTATTTTATCTTGGGGCATATAAAAAAAATAAACATACTGTTTATGATATGGAGATGAAGAGGGCTACTGAAATAAATCGTAATCCAAATGCGTTTAAAAAGATGAATGATGGTATAGATGGAATTTTGTATATTAATAAAAAGAGAAAAGACGATGAGAGGTATTGATTATTTTGGCACTCTGATTATGTGGTTGGTAGTACTGATTGGTTGGTTGATAAAAGGGTGCAAAACCAATCTTTTTGAAGAGATTGCGAAAATAAATAATTCCGTAAAAAGGAATGTGGGAATAATTTTTGTAATTTTCTTTTTGGGGCCCATATTCTTAGGCGAATGTAGGGGCAATTAGGTTCTCTTTTTCTCTAACTTCGATATGAACGGGAATTTAATTCATTGATCATGTCGAAGTTAGTATGATTTTAATAGGAATTTATTGATAATAATATATGAAATAAATTATGAAGGTAATAATTTTAGTTTTAGGCTTTCTTTTTGGAGCTTGCTCATCTCAGGTACATCCTGATAAAAGGCAGATACGATATTATCAAGAAATAATAAGCTTGTATCCTCCCGACCTTGTTTTAGAATTTCCGAATAAGATAGATAAACGAGCAGATGTAATAACACATTTTCAATTCCCACGAGGAAAATATCTGAATTACATTCATTTAGGATTGTCTTTGGATGATAATGAAACGCAATCATTAAAAACAGAATTAGTAGCAAAAGCCAAAGCTGTTTATCATTTAACTGATTCTTGTTTAATGACTATACCGTATGATTATAATAATTTTACAGTTGTGTTTTCTGATTCACTACATAATTGTAATGCTGCTCACATACTACCTATCCCCCATTTTAAACGTTGGGGCATAGATTTTTCACCTGATTTTTATAAAGATGCAACTAGTTATGTTCTTGATGCTAGGCAAGGGCGCTTTTTAGCAGATGATAATCTTTCTAGATCCGGTGTAGGTCTTTCTAAAGAGTGGTTACATGGCTATACGAAAGGCGTTACCCTCTTTAAGAATTATGCTATATATTGGCTAGAAGTTTGGTAGTTTGTCTATTTTATTATGCCTTGGGATAATTAACTCATGATAGTTGTTTTATCTCAGGGCATATTGTATTTGCAGGACCATTTGGGCAATAATCGTGTGGTGGCTAAATCGGACGGG
>ERZ826764.421-NODE-421-length-61426-cov-6.985987_pt1 | contig 61426 bp, 57 predicted proteins | sample MGYA00519870_ERZ826764 | MGnify/ENA primary metagenome ERZ826764 (study PRJEB31778, sample SAMEA3449239) | human gut metagenome | biome: human gut; feature: human-associated habitat; material: faeces | place: United Kingdom | collected 2010/2012 ... | reverse complement strand
CGGAAAATGTCTTGCGTAGGCAAGGCTCTTGTCCAGACCCCAGAAGCAGCGGACGAAACGTTTGGTGTTCTGTGTGACCGGCTCGGAGAAATCGCCTCCCTGCGGTGATACGGCGCCGATAATGGTCACGGATCCGTCACTGCCATTTAAGTTATGCATCATGCCTGCGCGCTCGTAGAAAGCAGACAGACGGCTGGCAAGGTAAGCCGGGAAACCTTCTTCTGCCGGCATCTCTTCCAGACGGCCGGAAAGCTCACGTAAGGCTTCTGCCCAGCGGGAAGTAGAGTCTGCCATGATCGCTACGTCATAGCCCATGTCACGGTAATATTCAGCCAGGGTAAGTCCGGTATAAATACTTGCTTCACGGGCAGCTACCGGCATGTTGGAGGTATTGGCGATCAGAGTGGTTCTGTCCATCAGCGGATTGCCGCTCTTTGGGTCCACAAGCTCTGAAAACTCTTCCAGCACCTGTGTCATTTCATTTCCACGCTCGCCGCAGCCGATGTAGATGATAATATCGGCATCAGACCATTTTGCGATCTGGTGCTGGGTCATGGTTTTTCCGGTACCGAATCCGCCTGGGATTGCGGCAGTTCCACCCTTTGCGATCGGGAACATGGTATCCAGGATCCGCTGTCCGGTGATCAGAGGGACACTTGCCGGGAAACGGTAGCTTGTCGGGCGCGCCTTACGGATCGGCCAGTGCTGTATCATGTTGAGCTGTTTTTCTGTTCCGTCGGAAAGCCGCAGAGTGACAAGTGTATCTTCAATCCGGTATTCTCCGTCCGACGCGCAGCAGATTACTTCACCTTCCACATCCGGCGGAACCATACATTTGTGTACGATCGCACTGGTCTCCGGAACCTCCGCTATAATATCTCCGCCATGAAGGTAATCTCCTTTGGCCACGGTGATGTGGGTATCCCATAATTTGTCGCGGTCAAGCGAATCAACGCTGACGCCGCGGGTGATAAATGCACCGCCGCCCACATTTGCGATCTGCTCAAGCGGGCGTTCGATTCCGTCAAAAATATTGTTCAGGATTCCAGGTGCCAGAGTTACAGATACCGGACTTCCGGAAGCCTCTACGATTTCTCCCGGTTTCAGCCCGGAAGTCTCTTCATAGACCTGAACAGTCGTGATGTCTTTGTCCAGGGAAATGACTTCGCCAACCAGCTTTTCCTTTCCCACATAGACCATTTCCGACATCATGAATCCGGTGTCACCCTTCAGATAGATGACCGGACCGTTTATTCCATAAATAGTTGCTGTCTTATTCAATTCCTGCACCTCCTGCTGCAAAACTGAACTGATGATATTCATAATCGACTGCAGCCTGGAAGCTGTGATCGATCAGAATATTACGGCCTCGGATTACAGCACGCATACCGCCCATAAAATCATATTCACTGATGGTGATCGTCATGCCGGTACGTTTTTCCAGTTCTGTCTGTTTCTCCTTATCAGAAGGAGAAATATAAATGGTCATCTCCTCGCCATCTGCAAAGCGTGCGGCTTCGCGGATTTTGCTGCAGAGATAGTCCAGATATTCGTCTGTTTTTGTAAAGTCAGAAAGAAGCTCCTTTACTTCATCAAACAGCCTGACTTTTAATTCATTCTGTGTTTGGCCAAGAGCACGTTTCAGTTCGGTTTCGGCTTTTGCCGCAGCTTGATTTACCTGCCTTCTGGCTCTTAAGGTCTCGGATTTGATGCGGACCTCAGACTGTGCGGTCGCTTCTTTTTTATGCTTTTCAAATAAAGATTCAAGCGCTTTTTTGTGATTGTCAATGATCGCATTTCCTTCAGAACGGGCTTCAGTCATGACCGTTTCCTGTAAATGCGCTATTTTCTCTTCAAGCGTCATTGTCTCACCTTCTATGCCTTTCTAGTTAAAGTTTCAGTCCAATCGCTTCATTGACGTATGAGGTAATGAAATCCTTTTTACGTCCTGTTCCGTGTCTGTCCGGAATTTCGATCAGAAGAGGCATCTTTCTTTTTAACTTGATCTCATCGATGAGATCCGGAAATTCTCTTCCAAAGCGTTCCGTCAGAAGAATGATACCGATCGACTTGTCGTTCATGGCAGTTTCCAGCGCATCACGCAGCTCCTGCTTTTCATGAACTACGACACCGTCCACGCCGGCAAGCCGCATTCCGGTATAAGTATCCACGTTGTCACTGATCAGATACATTTTCATGATTACAGTCTGCTGATGATCATGAAGGAGATGATAAGACCGTACAGGCATACACCTTCTGCAAGACCTACGAAGATAAGGGATTTACCAAGGACGCTGGAATCCTCGCTGATAGCTCCAAGAGCTGCGCTTGCTGCACTTGCTACGGCAATACCGCCACCGATGCAGGAAAGACCGGTAACAAGAGCTGCTGCAATGTAACCAAGACCGGTTGCAAGGCCTGCGCCTGAGGCAGCGGCGTCTGCCGCATGTACCGGTACACTTCCAAAGAGCATGATCCCTGCTACAAGGAAGGTTCCAAAGTAAGAAAGAACATTGAAGGCAAGTGCACATTTATAACGTCCTTTATTTTTTTCTCCGAGCAGGTAATATCCGAATGGAATGAAAATGCTTAAAACCAGTGCGGCAATGAGAATAAGTTTAGTTGCTAAAGTCATGATAATTTCCTCCTAAAATGAAAAACTAATTTTTTGCAGTACCTGTATAAGGTTTAAATTCGCGGCCGCTGCCTTTGTAGAAACGGCTGAACATCTCGTAATAGACAAGTCTCAGGACCTGGATTCCAACGATCAGTCCTTCGAATCCACATACAAACAGGTTGCCGAGTACGATCACTACCCAGTTAATATGCCCGCTTTCGGCACCGGCAAGCATCAGTACAACCTCCATGATGGAAGCGTGGCTGACTGCGAATGCACCGATACGGATAAAGGAAAGCGTATTTGAAAAATAGCTGAGCAGGGTTTCAAATAATTCAAAGAATGCCTGGGTGACAAACATTGCTTTGCTTTGTTCCATTTTTTCGGTTTTCTTTTTGATCTTGTTCGTCAGCGGCTCTTTCAGTGCGATCAGAAGAAGCGGTACTCCGAACATCACTGCAAGAACGATTCCACCCGGCAGAGAGTGACCTGTCATGAAAAGAACGATGCAGGTAACTGCTGCCCCGTAGAATATCAGCCCTGCCACGCCGTTTGCATCAAACCAGGTTGCTTCGGTATCTTTGGCACGGATGCCGTTGATAATATGGAAGATCATAGAAATCAGGATGATTCCCATACCAAAAGCAATCGATACGATAAATACGGTATTCAGTTTTCCGATAAACGGTAAGGTGGTCATATGATTGATCGGTCGGATCCATTTGGCTTCTATAATGTCTTCAAATCCAAACACACTTCCAAACATAAATCCAAAGAAGGTGGAGAAGATTCCGGCAAGTGATACGATTCCGGCAAGGTTCATTTTCTTTGTGAAATACAGGATCGCACCGCCGATAAAGAGCAGCAGCCCCTGACCGACATCCCCGAACATGGCGCCGAAGATAAAGCTGTACATGATACCTACAAAAATGGTCGGATCCATCTCACCGCTCTTGGGAAGTCCGTACATCTTGATGAACATTTCAAATGGTTTGAAAAGCTTTGGATTCTCAAGCTTGGTAGGAGGTTCTCCAAAATACTGTTCCCGGTCCTCTTCTACTACGATATAAACCTTGTCATCTCCCTGAGCCTCTTTGATAAATGCATTTGCATCTTCTTCGGACATCCAGCCGCAGAGGATGTAGTATTCTTCCTGCTCGTCTGTCTCGGTTCGTGCCGCAAATTTCCGGATATCAAAGTTATCGGAAAAACGTTCCAGCTGAATTCTTGCACCGAGTAGTCTGGAAGCGTTCTTGCGGAACATCTCCTGACGTTTATCCTTCACTGCCTGGATTTCATCGGTCAGATTCTGGACTTCTTTATCCAGGCTCCGGTAAGCTTCCAGCGGGGTTCCGCCAAAGTCTTCCAGCAGATCGACTTTTTCAAAGTGGAGAGACCGCATGATCGAATCGACCTTTCCTGCATCAGCATCCGATACAAAATAAACGCCATAGACATAAGAGGCATCTCTGGAGCCTTCCAGAAATAATGCATCAATGTCTTCAAGAAGCGCTTTTTCCAGCCGGTGATAATAATCTACATTGATTTTTCCAAATCTTGTGCGGATGTATTTGTACTGCATGATCTCATGCAGGTCAAAATCCAGAGAAGTAAAAGGTTCCAGGACTTTCATACGTGCCTGGATATTCTCTCTCTTTTTTTTCAGTTCTTCTTTTTGCTGCTGCAGATCCATGTAGTCATGATTGATAGAACGAATCATCTCAAGGATCTCGTCTTCGCTCTGATCAAAGGATGGCTCTGCTGGCATGTCTTTCATATATCCCAGAAACTGTGTCACTTTTGCGAGTGGATCACGGTAAGGGTTCATTTCCAGAAATGGCATCAGATTATCTACTGTCTTGAGCTCCGTAAGTGCATTTTCAAGCTGCATCTCATATTTGGAAAGATACCGGTTTGTCATGCGGTCGATGTCGGCGCGTGGTCCGGTAATGCTCAGGAACTTCATCTTAACAATCATTTCGCTGTTCCTCCTATATAAGTTAATGTCTCACGTGCAGGAAGTCCGTAGCGAACACATTCGAGCACAGTTGTAAGCTTATCAAGCTCCTCCTCTTTCAGAAAAAGATAGGTATTCACGGTTGCGATGGAATAAGGGTTACTTCTTCTGTCTGCCAGGTAGAGACGGTACAGGCAGTCTTTGTAAATCGTCTCGATGGACGCTGGTGTCTGAGTATCGGTGTGACGTAGATAAGGCGTTCTGGTAACCAGCTTTAAAAATTCATCGACAGACGGTGCTTCTACAAGATCCTTCAGCTGATCTACATGAATCCGGTAGTGTATCGGGATCAGCAGTGTGGAAATATCCGGCGGAAGCATGTTGTAATATTTTTTTGCACGGTAGATCCACTGCAGGTTCAGCAGGTCGATCTTTGCTCCGGCATCTCTGGTGAAAATTTCCAGTTCCTTATGCTTCAGAATCTTTTTGCGTTTCTTCCACATGGTTGTAAAATAGTACAGATTCAGTGCCAGATCGTAATCAAAAAGGGTAGGGTTCTCCGCATTTTCCAGACGTTTTAACGGCGCATAGTATTCTGTGCCCTTTAAATTTTCCACCAGCTCACCGATATTCCCCGAAGTGATCAGTTTATCGATGGAGAGATCCGAATATTTGTCGAAGAATATTTTCTTATGATCCAGATCAAAAGGCTTCTGATAGTGGTTGAATACAATACGCAGACAATAGTTGATCAGATTCATCTCGTAGCGCTTCAGATAAAGCTCCAGGAATTTTTTCTGATCCATTCCGGAAAAACGGTACAGGCGTGTATAATCACTGTAAAGTGACTGCACAAGAAGCTTCTCAATCTCACCGCGGTGAAGACGGTTTTCGTCCATATCTGCAAGGACATTCCGATATCCGGGATGTTCTTTGAGATAAGCAGCAACTTCGGTTACTGTATGAAATGCGGCGATATTCTGGAAATCTTCATCAGTGAGCAGTTTCGCCTGCATGGCGCGTACTTTTGTTACGATGCCACTGTATGCAAGTAAATTTCCCATATGCTATCCCTCTATGATACGTCTGACAATTTTCTCGGCATATGCCGTATGCTTCTCTTCAAAATCTTTTTTAAGTTCTTCGATCGCTGTCTGGTTCTTACGGTTCTGCCTTGCAAGAATCTCATCCATCTGACGGTTTAATCCTTTGTGGATATCGTTCAGCTCCTTTTGGGTGTGATCTTCAAGTTGTTTGTCGAACTGATTGCGTTCATTTTGAATGCGTTCTTCCAGTTCTGATTTTTCCAGTTCCGCGTGTTCCACAACAGCTTCGGCTGCGTGTTCGATTTCGGAGAGCTTTTTAACAATATGATCCATTGTCCGACTCCTTTCTTAGAAATTATTTATACATTTTTAATAATGCATACATATTCTACTACTTTAAATTAGAAAAATCTACTAAATAATAAGAGAATATCATAAGAATATTTTATACAAAACTTATAAAATATATTTTTGGGTTTTCAAATATTTCAGAATAGTATAAAATAAATAAGGTTATACATATTTTCACTAAAGGAAGAGAAAGATATATGAGGTTAAGAAATGTACCGGGAGCAGATGCTTATCTGACAGCTCATCCCCTTGTAATTAAAAATGAGACCAGATATCGCGGCACCTGGAAAGAGACTTTTCAGAATCCGGAGAATCCGATCCATATTGAGATCGGGATGGGAAAAGGACAGTTTCTTCTGACACTTGCAAAGGAGAATCCATCCATCAACTATATCGGTATCGAACGTTATTCAAGCGTACTGCTTCGGGCGCTGGAACGCTTTGACAATGACGAGGAATACAAGGATGTCAACAATATTCGTTTTATCTGTATGGATGCGACAAATCTGCCGGAGGTTTTTGCTGTCGGAGAGATTGACAAGATTTATCTGAATTTTTCAGATCCGTGGCCGAAAGCACGTCATGCAAAGCGCAGACTTACTTCCAAGCAGTTTTTTGAGCGGTATGACAAGATCCTTGCCTTTGACGGAGTCGTTGAATTTAAGACAGACAACAGAGAGCTGTTTGACTTTTCACTGGAGCAGGTGGAGTTGGCAGGCTGGGTACTTCTGGCGAAGACCTATGATCTTCACAATGATCCGACACTCAGCAGAGGGAATGTTATGACTGAGTACGAGGAGAAATTTTCCGGGCAGGGACATCCGATCCATAAACTGATCGCAATGCGCCAGTAAGACAATTGAATAAAATGCAACAGGCAGATCATAAAGGCGCTGAGTGCGTAAGATGATTCCTGGCAATATAAGAGACAGCAGATACGGAGCAATCCGCACATCGGCTGTCTTTTTGCATATATTGTAGAAAGAGGAAGTCAGGAAGGAACAGATATGCGGAAAAAGCATCATTTTCAGAATTGTATGCGGGGGTTTTGCTATAAGAATCCAAGATTTAATAAAAAGCTGATCTGTTTCAGAAATTCTTTTCAGGAAGTCTATAAAATCTTAAACCCGAAATGTGGATGCCACTAATCCAGTCCTTTTTACATAGCCTGAGATGGCAGAAATGAGGAAAGTGTATGGGTATCGCATTGATCACGAAGGATTATGAAAATACAGTCGGAAAGCAGAGGATGCCGGTAATTGTGGAGTTTTACGCATCATGGTGTCCAAAGTGCGGAATGATGTATCCTGTTGTGGAAAGGATTGCCAGCCGGTATCAGGGAAAATGGATTTTCTATAAGATTGATATTGATATATCGAAAGAGATTGCAGAGTATATAGGCATTGAGATCGTACCGACGTTTGTGGTGTACAGAGATGGAAAAATCTGTGGATATACAACCGGAGTTCTTCCAGAAGAAACTCTGGAAGAACGAATCCGGGAAATGTTAAGAAAATAATTGGTGGAATCAATTATTCGTATAATGGATATTTTGCGCAGATTACATTGACTTGCTATGTTAAAATTCGAATACAGCAACACCGTATGGCGGAAGATCGTAACCAAATGAATATGGTCTTCCATCACATTCCTGTTTCTTTGCTTTATATACTGCCGGGCGGGCTTTTCCGCTTCCGCCATACTGCAATTCATCACTGTTCAGTACCAGGCGGTACTGTTTGCCGCGCGGTACGCCGACACGGTACTCCGGTCGTTCGATCGGTGTGAAGTTACATACGAATAAAAGGTTCTTTTTTGCGCCCTTTGAATGACGGATGAAGCTGTAAATACTTCGTGAGCTGTCATCTGCATTGACCCACTCAAAGCCTTCCATGCAGGTATCCTGTTCATACATGGCTTTGTTGTGTGTGTAAAGATGCAGCAGGTCACGGTAAAAATTCTGGAGTGCCTGATGCTCCGGCTCGGCAAGGAGATACCAGTCAAGCTCACGCGCCTCGCTCCACTCGCGGAGCTGTCCGAAATCCTGTCCCATGAAGAGAAGTTTCTTTCCAGGATGTCCCATCATGAAAGCATAACCGACCTTCAGGTTGGCGAATTTCTCAAATCCAAGACCAGGCATCTTATTGAGCATAGAGCATTTTAGATGTACTACTTCATCATGTGATAATACAAGAATATAATTCTCGCTGTATGCATAGGTTAAGGCAAATGTCATACCGTAGTGGTCGCCTTTGCGGAAATATGGATCCAGCTTCATGTATTCGGTAAAGTCATGCATCCATCCCATGTTCCACTTCAGGCTGAATCCAAGACCATCATCTTCCGGTTTGCCTGTTACTTTTGGCCATGCGGTGGATTCTTCTGCGATCATCAGTGCGCCAGGGTTACGTCCGGTAGTAACGGAATTCAGATGCTTGAAAAATTCGATTGCTTCCAGATTCTCATTGCTGCCGTATTTGTTGGCGATCCACTGACCGTCTTCTTTACCGTAATCAAGATACAGCATGGAAGCAACAGCATCTACGCGGAGACCATCGATGTGATAATGTTCGATCCAGAACAGTGCGTTGGCGATCAGGAAGTTCTTAACTTCTGCTTTACCATAATCGAAGATCTTGGTTCCCCAGTCCGGATGTTCCCCCTTCTTAGGATCTGCATATTCAAAGGTAGCTGTGCCGTCAAAGTCAGCGAGTCCGTGTGCATCGCGTGGAAAATGTGCCGGTACCCAGTCAAGGATTACGCCAATCTTATTCTTATGGAAGTAATTGATCATATATGCGAAATCTTCCGGCGTACCATAACGGGAGGTCGGAGCATAATATCCGGTCACCTGATATCCCCAGGAGCCGTCAAATGGGTATTCTGAAATTCCCATCAGTTCGATATGAGTATACCCCATCTTTTTTATGTAGTCTGTAGCTGCATGCGCAAATTCACGGTAGCTGTAGAACCCATCATCTTCACGTCCCGGATGGCGCATCCAGGAACCGATATGTGCTTCATAAATGGAAATTGGTGAGGAATGGAAATCCCATTCTGCCCGGTGCTTCATCCAGACACTGTCACTCCATTTTAAATGGGAGATATCAGCAATCTTTGAGGCAGTTCCCGGTCTCAACTCTGCACTGTTCGCAAATGGATCAGCTTTGTAAAGCTTATCTCCGGTCTGTGTCTCGATACAGTACTTGTAAAGCTGTCCGAGCTGTGCTTCCGGAACAAATGCGGTATAGATTCCAAGTGGTTCCTGACGCTTCATAACGTTTGCATCTTCACTCCAGCCGTTGAATTCACCGACTACGGCAACTGATCTGGCGTGTGGAGCCCATACTGCGAAATATACGCCGGTTTTTTTCCCATCTTTTACAAAATGTGCACCCATTTTTTTATAGATTTCATAATGGGTTCCCTGTCCGAATAAATATTGATCTAATTCGCCGATTCTATAATCAGCGGGTTTATCTGTTGTTACAGTTTTTACAGACTTTTTAGCTGTAGACTTTTTAGCAGCAGTTTTAGCAGCTGCCGGTTTTTTTACAGTAGATTTTTTTACGGCCGTCTTGCGGGTCGTGTTGGTCTGTTGTGCTGTTGTTTTTTTTACTGCCATCCCATTCACCTTCTATCAAAGATATTTAGGAATATTATACTAGAAATAGCGATAAAAAGAAAGAGTTTTGGACAACTTATACATTTCTTATGTAAGATGTCTAAAACTCTTTCTTTATAGTTATCGGTTTTGTCTGCATATATAAAAGAACGCGCCGGAAGCGCGTTCTTTGTAGAAATCTTATGCTTTAAAATCTTCTTCTTTCAGAATAATTCTGTCAGAATCATCTGTTCCCTTACCAAATACTCTTCGTGCAAGGTGTTTTACATTTGCTTTCTGTGAATGAGCAATTGCTTCATCCATGATCTCTTTTACTTCTGCAACAGTAACCGCATGATCTTCTCTCTGCATCATATCAATCCGGCTGTATAATGCAAGGATTCCCATTTCATCGATACGGTATCCGTTTTCCTTAGCATAGGTCTGACCGAATGTAACCAGTTCATCATTGATGAATACCGGAAGCTCCAGTCTGGAAGTAAATTTACGTTTGAATTCGCGATGGGATGCAAACATTCTTTCCAGCGGTTTCTTCTGGTCTTCCAGAAGGAAGAGAAGTTCGCCGGTCTGTTCATCCATCATGTCATTCAGTTCACGGATGGTTCTGTCATTCATCTTGGAAGCTTTTTCGATGATCAGTGCGCCACCGTTCAGCTTATCGATGATACTTCCGATGTCCTTTTTGTTCAGAGAATCACCGGTTACGATTGCAACTTTACCCTGTTTGAGTCTGCGCTGTTTCTGGATTGCTTTTACAATATCAACTGCGAGGACTGTTTTTCCGCTTCCCTTGCGGCCAAGGATCAGGATGTTGCCTGTGCGGGAAGTTCCATAACGGTTACGGCAACGTTTGTCGTTATCAAGGATTTCAACAAGCTGTTCACTGACACCACGGATCGGTACAAAGTAAGAGAACAGCTGCTTCTGCTCTTCAGTAAGTCCAAGCTTCAGTCCGATCTCACTTGTTGCACTCAGATCGTAACGACCCTGTACAACGAATCCGGTATCGAATTTACCCATGCGTTCGGTGATTTCATCTTCTGACGGTTCTTCGATTTCAAGAACTTCGTCAATATCAGGAGTTTGCGCTGATTTTGAAGTTTCTTTCTCTGGCTCAGGAGCCGGTTTCTCGTCAAATTCAAGATCAAGATAATCATCACTGCTATCTAATTCTTCTTCATCTTCAAAGGAATCAAGGTCTGCAAAATCACCATCATCTTCGTCAGAATCATGATCATCGATATCGAGAGCAGATTCTTTTTCAAAATCAAAATCCTCTTTATGATCTTCATCTAATTCATCATCGATCTGGTAGTCATCTTCGTCTTCATCCTCGTATTCTTCCTCATCGTCATACTCGGAATCGTCTTCATCCTCGTATTCCTCGTCATCGTCATACTCGGAATCGTCTTCATCTTCGTATTCCTCGTCGTCGTCATACTCGGAATCGTCTTCATCTTCGTATTCCTCGTCGTCATCATACTCGGAATCATCTTCATCCTCGTATTCCTCGTCGTCGTCATACTCGGACTCATCTTCATCCTCGTATTCCTCGTCGTCATCATACTCGGAATCATCTTCATCCTCGTATTCTTCGTCGTCGTCATACTCGGACTCATCCTCATCCTCGTATTCAGCTTCTTCATCGTAAACCGCATCCGATTCATCATCTTCTTCGGAGTCAACGATTTCTTCAAAATCATTTTCTTCCGGAGCTTCCTCGTCAGTGTCTGAAGCTTCTTTGGATGAATCTTCCGGGCTTTCAGTCGCTTCATCCTCTTCATCATCAACGAAATCTTCAGCATCTTCATCGGTGATTTCAGGCTCTTCACCATTTTCAAGCTGTTCCATCAGTTTGCGGATATCATCAGAAAGGATTGGTTTTGTAGCTCCAAGAACTTCCTCTTCTTCTTCTTTCTTCTTCTCGCGCAGGGCTTTTTCTTTCTCAGCTTCCTCCTGGCTCTTTTCAAGAATCTTTGCATTTTCACGCTGAGTTGCTTCCCAGTTGGCAAGAATTTCTTCAATCTTCATCTTACCGGTCATCTGTGAATCGTCTGAAGCAGATTCAGGAGCAACTGCACCACTTGCAACGGCAACACCAGCTTTCAGGGCATCTGAAAGGGAAGCACCGGAAATGGTTGTGGAAATATCGGAAGTGCTTCGAATCCGGGTTTTTGGCTGTGACTCAGCTTCTGGTTCGGAAGCATGTGTCCGGGCCATTGGCTCTGGAAGATCCGGAAGATCAATACTGTCTGTGACATGTACATCTTTGCGGACCTTGTCTGCAATTCGTGGATTCGGTTCCGGACGTTCTTTGGATTTTCGGAAGGAAGGTTTTCTCTTGGAAGAATCCTTACGGCCGATACCATCATTTCGATGATCGTATTTTTCCTGCTGAAGTGGAGTCAGCGGTTTGTATTTCATTTTAAGTTCCATTGCCTGGTATACATAAGTACCTTCGCTGAACCAGAGAATCAGATCATCACATTCATCAAGACATTCGGAAGTCATACCGGCTTCAGCGTATAATCTGGCAAGTTCATATGCCCATTTTTCAACGTATTCAGAATGCTTGAAATCTTCAAGAGCTTCAATCTGTTCTTTGACTGGCGCTTTCTGTGCTTTTAAGATCTTATACCGGAGAATGTACTGGTTTGGATCTTTCGGAGCAAGCTTGACAAATTCTTCGTAGCAATCAGCTGCTTCATCGAAATGTCCCAGCTTCAGAGAAATAATTCCCAGGCGGTATACAACCTTTCTGCTGGAAGGTGCTTTATCATACGCAATAAATAAGGTATCACGTGCTTTACCAAGTTCCCCCGCATTTTCATAGATTTCGCTTACGGTAGAGAGCATGGCGGTATTTTTTACTTTACGCCAGTCGATCGTATCTGCAATCGACATCGCTTTCTGGTAAGACTTCTGTTCGGCATACGCAAGCATCTGCTCTGTCTTTGCGCGATATTCATATTTATCCAACGTTTCTCACCTCATATGATTATTATTAATTATTTTACTTTTCCTCAGTAAGTCTGACTTTTGTACCAGAAACGGAAAACAAAAGTCTTATAATTTTACTTACTAAGTGTATCATAGAGCGTTGTCAATGTCAAAAATTACGGCTGATATTTTTCAGAAATGTTAAAAAAATATTACAAAAAATTCACAAATTGGGAGCTGGTAACAGAAAAAAAGGAGACAGCCATCTTTTGAATGGCTGTCTCGGAATATTCAATTGTAATTTTTATTTTTATATCGGAGGAATTAAGTAATTCTTATTCCTGTAAGTTCTTTGAGCATTTCATATGATATTCAGATTTTATAAAATTTATAAAAATGAAATCATATGAATCGATTTTGATCAATTCTGATCGTTCGTTATTTTATATAATCAGGTAATCCAATTTTGGTATTTATCAGCTTTCTCGTCACTGTTAAATTTACTTATCAATGAATGTTTCTTTACACATTTTCTGATCTTGAATTACTGTGGTATTTACTTCAATATGTCAACAAATGCTGAATCTTTTTATATCTTATAATCGCTTCCGGTTTATCTACTACTCCGACCTTTTTTATCATTAACTTTTCTCTTACCGGATTATAATCTATGGTTAAGGCTCATCTCACAGGAATTTACATTTGCCATACCATTAACATATTGAGTTTTAGATGATGAAATATCCAACGGTCAAAGCCTCCTTCCTTTCGTTCTCGTTCCAAAATTTTATCCGGATATTCTTTTTCTCTTATACTTTTTTCTGTTCAGAAGTCAGATATCAATTTTCTCTTATTATTATTATAAATTATCAATTTAAAAAATTGTTCTCTACACACTCCGCTTACAAAACGCTCATAACCAAAATGTATAGTTGCTTTTTTAAAACTTTCTAACCTTCAAATAACAATTATTCTTGTTACCCTTTTCTGATCTGGTTCTTCATCTTATACTCTTGGCGAGTATATATGAAACTATGTAACAGATTAAAAAAATATCTTTTTGAAATTCCCTTTCTCGTCAGGAACTTCTTTTCTTTTGGATTAACTTAATAATAACACCCAAATACTTATTTGTCAATATAATTTTAAAATAATTTTGATAAAATTAGAAAGAAATGAAATTATAATATATATATCAGAAAATTCAAACAATTATAAATACGATTAGAAATAGTTATAGCCATTTGCAATATATTCGGGGTTTTGCTATTGTTTCCGTCCATAAATGCATGATACACTAAAAAATAGATGAAAAATACAGGCTATGGCATTGGGATAAAGAAAGGAGACCTACAGATATGGGAGGATTTTTTGGCGTTGCATCAAAAGAAGCATGTAATCTGGATCTTTTTTATGGAACAGATTATCATTCGCATCTTGGAACCCGCCGCGGAGGTATGGCTACTTACGGAAGTGATGGCTGGAAGAGAGCGATTCATAATATTGAAAATTCGCCGTTCCGTACAAAATTTGAAAAAGATGTTGATACAATGAAGGGAAATATTGGAATTGGATGTATTTCAGATTATGATCCACAGCCAATTCTGATCCAGTCGCATCTGGGGTGCTTTGGAATTACGACAGTAGGTAAGATCAATAATGCGGATCAGCTGATCCGGAATCTTTATGAAAATGGACATACACATTTTCAGTCTATGACCAATGGACAGATCAATTCTACAGAGCTGGTTGCGGCATTGATCTGTAAAAAGGATTCGTTTGTTGAGGGAATCCGTTATGTGCAGTCAGTAGTTGAAGGCTCGATGACGCTTCTGCTTCTGACAGAGAATGGAATTTATGCAGCCAGAGACCTTCTCGGACGTACACCGGTTGTGATCGGAAAGAAAGAGAATGCATACTGCGTTTCCTTTGAAAGCTTTGCATATATCAACCTTGGATACACAGATTACAAAGAGCTGGGACCTGGGGAAATCGTCTACGTGACACCGGAATCTGTGGAGACTGTAAGTCCTGCATGTGAAAAGATGAGAATCTGTTCGTTCCTGTGGGTATACTATGGATATCCTACTTCTTCTTATGAAGGGGTTGGTGTAGAAGAAATGCGTTACAACTGTGGAAAGCTTTTAGCACAGAGAGATGACCATTCGATCGACGTGGATATTGTTGCAGGAGTTCCGGATTCGGGTATCGCTCATGCGATAGGCTATGCAAATGAATCAGGTATTCCGTATGCAAGACCATTTATCAAATATACTCCGACCTGGCCAAGATCTTTCATGCCGACAACACAGAGTCAGCGTAATCTGATCGCCAGAATGAAACTGATCCCGGTACATAGTCTGATCGAAGACAGGAGCCTGCTGCTGATCGATGATTCTATCGTGCGTGGCACACAGCTCCGTGAGACGACAGAGTTCCTGTATCAGAGTGGCGCAAAAGAAGTGCATGTCCGCCCGGCATGTCCACCGCTTTTGTACGGATGCAAATATTTGAACTTCTCCCGTTCCAAATCAGACCTGGATCTGATCACAAGAAGGATCATCCGTGAGTGGGAAGGCGACAATGATGTCAATGTACTGGGTGAATATGCGGATCCGAACAGTGACCGGTATGCAGCAATGCTGGAGGAAATCCGCAAGAGACAGAATTTCACTTCACTTCGTTATCACAGACTGGATGATCTGATCAAATCAATCGGGATTGATGCATGCCAGGTATGTACCTACTGCTTTAACGGTGTGGAATAACAGGTAAATGAAAATATAAAACAGGTGTCCACGTAAGTATATCTTAGTGATATATCCCAGTGGGCACCTGTTTTTGTATATACGATTTTGGTGTATAAGGTGATGTGGAATGGTGTACAAAGTATGCGGAGCGGCAGCTCCTTCTGCAAAGCTGCACTATAGCAGCAGATCATCTATCTTCACATAGTCTCCCATCCGGTATGCTTCAATTGCATTTCCATTGATCACATAGAACTTTTCATTTGCATACACACCGCGGGTTCCAAGATAAGAATTACCGTTGACTTCCTCCTGCATTTGTACCTGGAAGCCCTGATCTTTATCGTAAGAAAGGATCACATACTGGTTGGCAGATCCGGAAAGCGGAAAGCCGATCAGATTCTTTTCCGTATCAACCAGTGCTGCACGGTAGTCAGAAAAGACATCCGAGTAATAGTACTGATCCAGTGTGTACTTGCTGACTTCCTTCACATCCGAAGGATCACTGATATCAAACATAGAGACCTTTACCCCGTTTGTAATGCCATTTTCATCGGTATCCATACCGATTCCAAGAAGCAGGTTATCACTGTAAAAATGCAGGTATTCCGAAAAGCCGGGAATTTTCAGCTTGCCAAGGATCTTCGGATTCTCCGGATCGGAAAAGTCTACGGAGAATAAAGGATCTGTCTGTTCATAAGTTACAAAGTAACCGGTATCGCCCAAAAATCTTGCGGAATAGACCTGTTCATTTTTGGCAAGATCCTCGATCTTACCGATTGTTTTCAAATCTGCATCCAGCACATAGACTGAATTGGACTGTGAAGAGCTTCCGACATTATGCGTAACCGTTGTCACCAGCCGCAACGTATTGTCATACTCATCAATGCTGAAGGAATCGTTCAGATATCCTTTTACTTTGCCCTGGGCAGAGCCGGAAAGTTTTCCTTTATTGTAAGACAGCTTGCGGAGGATCGTCTGATTCTTTGCCGCAAGATTATCTGCGAGGATACTGCTGTTCGCATACTCGTAAATATAAATGTTGTTCTCACTCACATAGACTTCGCCATTCTCAGACATGACTGCTTTCTGGTCTGCTGCCTTATCCGGACTGGAAGCGGAAACGGAGCTGACAACAAGGTACTGGTCTGCTGCATGGTTCGTCGGGAGATAGATATCCGACTGCTTCAGAAGATTGTCACCAACAAGCGGAACATAGGAAGGATAATCTTTTTTGGTGATCGTATCGTAAATATAATAGTCGCTGAATACATACAGATATCCGTCTTTAAAACGTGAAGTGCGGTAGTAACCACTCTGATCCACGGTTCCGATGGATTTTGGATTATTGATATCTGCCAGATCATAAGTCTGGATACGGGTACAGCTGCCGCGGTACAAGGTTTTACTGTCAGAATCAACCTGTGTGTTCTGCATGTTGCCAAGGACAAAAAGCTTCTGGTCACTCAGGTAAAATTCGGATGCCTGAAAATTCTCATTCAGCGAAATACCGGAAACAACCTTCATCTGATCAGACCGGATATCTACAATGGAAATTTCCTGTGAGTTTGCTTTCAGTGTATAAAGATAACTTCCATCCGTTTTTACAATGTCTGCTTCACCGACACCCTCTGTGCGGACGTTGGTATCGGAAAATGAAGTATCCACAGCACGTGCAGAGGCTGTTGCCGAATCCGAAGAGGAACTGGAACTATCGGTGCGTGCACCACTGTCGGCTGTTTCATTTGAATACATGACAATTCCGCTGTCGGTTGAACCGGTAACAGATGAAGAATCCAACTCATCCTGATAAGATTGCAGGTATGTGTAGACTTCATCATAATCGGTTGCCGTCTCTAAAGTATCGGAAGAAGCAAGCTTACCGGAGGATGTACCGATTGAAGAACTGCTTTTTGTGGAAAAAGTGGCTGAGTCTGAAGAAAGATTCTGCTGGCGGATGTGGGCGCCAATGCCGACAACCAGTACCAGTGCGGCAGCAATAAGTCCTCCGCGCATCCGGTGGCCGCGGGAAAATCCATGCTTTTTCGGTATATGTCCGGAAGCCTGAGTGCTGTTATGCTCTTCCAGCATTTTCATAATCTGATCCGGTGCAAGGCTTTCCGGAACAGGAGTTTTTTCCGTAGATTGTTTTATTTTATCCAGTATTTCTTTTTCGTGATCTGTCATATGAAACACCTCCTATTACTCTTTTATCCTACTCTTTCAGAAGCCAGCTCATCTTTTCGAGGGCACGCTTTCTGCGGGAGCGGACTGTATTCGGGTTCAGCCTTAGCATTTTTCCAATCTCTTTACTGTTGTAACCGCCATAGACGGATAAGCCGATGATCAGCTGATCGTCTTCATCGAGAATAAGAAAAGCACGCTCGACATCTGTGCGGAGTCCGTCACAGTATGTGGCAGAAGCATGATCTTCTTTCAGCTCGGTCTCGGTCCGTTCACGGCTCTTTAACTTCCGGCGGCACACATTTGCCAGAATCTGAAAGATCCAGGAACGGAATGCTTCTTCTTTGCGTAATTTATGTATGTTCTCATAGGCGGAAAGAACGGCTTCACTGACGGCGTCTTCTGCATCCTGCGGATGATGCATCATGCAGAGCGCAAAACGATACAGATCCTGATAAACCGTCTTATATAATTCTTTAAATGCAATTGCATCGATCATAAAGTCCCTCCTCTCATAACAGGTTCTTTGTATATAAGAGTATAAAAAAGTCGGAAGTGTTGCAAAAAGGGACAGAAAAATTTCCGTCCCTTTTAAATCATATCATTGTCTGAGAAAAATTAACCTCTGTAATAATTGATCAGACATCCTTTGAGGATGATCTCACGTTCTGCATCCGTCAGATCACCGAGCTTCAGATCAATCTCCTTCAGATCATCGCCTACGACATAAGCCTTGATCGTGGAAGCTTTATCTTCTACTGCTTTGCGGATATCCGGCACGAAGAGATAGTCACCGTTCCTGAAAGAAAGCTTTGTGTGTTCCTCTTCGGTAATAAACGGAAGCATGCCCCAGTTGATCAGGTTCGAGCGGTAACGTTTGGTTGCGTACTCATTCGCGATATTCGCCCAGCCGCCGAGAACCTTCTGGCAGGAAGCAGCCTGCTCACGGGCAGAACCATCACCAGGTTTGACCGCGAAAATGGTACTTCCGACACCGATATTTCCTTTGCCGACTTCCGGATAAGACTTCTGGATTGCTGCCATCACCGGTTTTAATTCATCCAGTACATCCAGTGGACAAGTACCTGCTTCAATCGCTTTCTGGGCTTTCTGGACTTCTTTCGCGCGTCCTACATAGGCAGGATCCTTTCGGGAAAGTGCAAATTCAGCAAGTCCAAGCGGGTTGGAACGATAAGAAGAAGTCTCGCCGGACGGGATCAGTTCGTCTGTCGTTGTAACCGGATCGTGGATCTCAGATACGACCTTCAGGATCAGATTCTCAGGAAGAGCGCTCATTGCCGGCCAGTCTTTGATGTTCGGTCCGAATTTGATCTCAACCGAAGGATCAGCAACGCCGTGGCTGTCAAATACACGGTTGGCGTAAATCCTGGAATCAAAGTGGTAGGTCGGGTTCTTGTATTCAATATCAAAATCTGTTGCCGGAGTAAGGAAACCTTTGTTCGCAGCAGTTGCGGCAATGGAACGTGCATCCATAAGGGCAACAGATGCGATCTGTCCACTCTGCAGCTTGCTTCCTTCACGGTTCGGGAAGTTACGGGTAGAGTGACGGATGGAAAATGCATTGTTTGCCGGAGTGTCCCCTGCACCGAAGCACGGTCCGCAGAAGGCAGTCTTCACGATCGTACCGGCTTCCATCAGGTCAGCAACCGCACCATTTTTCACAAGCTCCATGTAGATCGGTGTACTTGCCGGGTAAACACTGAAGGTAAATTCATCTGATCCGATGTATTTGCCACGGATGATGTCTGCGGCAGCACAGATATTTTCAAAACCGCCGCCGGCACAGCCTGCGATGATACCCTGATCGACATAAAGCTTACCATTTACGATCTTGTCCTGAAGAGAGTAATCCACAGCACCGTCCAGGCTTACCAGCGCGCGCTGCTCTACATCGTGGAGAACATCTGCAAGGTTGGCATTGACATCCTCGATGGTGTAGACATTGGACGGATGGAACGGCATGGCGATCATAGGCTTGATCTCGCTCAAATTGACGTATACAAGACCGTCATAGTAAGCGACTGCGCCAGGCTCCAGTTCCCTGAAGTCATCACTTCTTCCGTGGATATCGTAGAACTCTTTGATCTTGTCATCGGTTCTCCAGATAGAAGAGAGGCAGGTTGTCTCTGTTGTCATAACATCGATTCCGATACGGAAGTCTGCACTTAATTTGCCAACGCCAGGTCCGACAAATTCCATGACCTTGTTATTGACATAGCCATTGCCGAAAGTTGCGCCGATGATCGCAAGGGCAACGTCCTGCGGTCCGACACCTTTCACCGGTTCGCCGTCCAGATAGATTCCGACAACGCCCGGCATCTTGATATCATAAGTCTTGTTCAGAAGCTGTTTTACAAGTTCCGGTCCGCCCTCTCCCATTGCCATGGTACCGAGTGCACCATAACGGGTGTGGCTGTCAGAACCAAGGATCATCTTGCCGCCGCCTGCGAGCATTTCACGGGCAAACTGGTGGATAACGGCCTGATGAGGCGGAACATAGACACCGCCGTACTTCTTCGCACAGGTCAGTCCAAACATGTGGTCATCTTCATTGATCGTACCGCCGACTGCACACAGAGAGTTATGGCAGTTGGTCAGAACATAAGGGATCGGGAATTTCTCCAGTCCGGATGCTCTTGCAGTCTGGATGATTCCGACAAAGGTAATGTCGTGCGAAGTCAGCTTGTCAAATTTGATCTGAAGCTGCTGCATATTACCGGAAGTATTATGCGCACTTAAGATCCCATAAGCCATTGTCTCTTTTGCAGTAGCTTCTTTTGTTGTCTCAATCCCTGTCTTGCTTTTTACGGCAGCAAGTGCATCGGGTGCATCTGCAATTACCTCAGTACCGTGTAAAAGATAGGCACCGCCTTCGTATAATTTCACCATATCATGTCCTCCTATTTTCTGTTTTCTATAAATTTCATGTGGTCTGCGACCATCAGAGCGATCTTAAATGTCAGGGCGTCCTCAAAGACTCTGACATCCAGCCCGGTCTGCTTCTGGATCTTCTCCAGCCGGTAGACGAGCGTATTCCGGTGGACGAAAAGCTGTCTCGCTGTCTCCGAAATATTCAGGCTGTTTTCAAAAAATTTATCAACTGTGGATAAGGTTTCTTCGTCAAACTGATCAACGGTATTTCCGGCAAATACTTCTTCCAGGAACATCTCGCATAAGGAAACGGGAAGCTGGTGGATCAGCCGTCCGATACCGAGTTCGCGGTAGGATAAAATATTGCGTTCCGGATAGAAGATACGTCCCACATCCAGAGCCATGCCAGCTTCTTTGTAAGACTGTGAGACCTCTTTGAGTTCGGGAATGATGGTTCCGAAGGAAAGCCGGACATTGACCATAGCTTCGGTGTTGATCGCATTCACCAGCATATCGGCAGTCGAACGGATCGTATCATAATCATCCGTACTGTCAAGGGACTTGATCAGAATAATATGTCCCTCATCTACGGCAGTAACAAAATCACCGGTTCCCGAGGAATAAATCCCACGGATCATATCCAGGACGATCGTGTCATCCGGATTCTTCGGTTCGATCAGATAGACGACTCTGCGCTGCTCAACTGTAATACCAAGCTTTTTCGCCTGATTGTAGATATCTACGAGAAGCAGGTTATCCAGGAGCAGGTTCTGGATAAAACGGTTACGGTCAAGACGTTCGCTTCCGGATCTTAAAAGGCTCTCAAGCTGACAGACACTTAAGCGTCCGCTGGTATGCACATCGATCTCATTATTGTGCTCGATCACGAAAATATAAGTCAGTTCATCATCATCATAAACCGGAAACAGACCATAGCATTCATCCAGGTGCTCCTCCGATACGCCGGTAACCTCCAGCTCTTTTAAAAATGAGCAGACAGCTTTTTTTACTGCAGGCTTCTCATTACCTACAGCTGCAAGCATCACTCCGTCTGTGTTCCAGATGGAACAGTTACACTCGATGATATCCCCTATTTCATTGATTGTTCTCTGTAAAATCTGGTTGGATAACAATCCATTCACCTCTCCATTCTTTTCAATATATGACAAATGGGAGAATTGTGAAATTCCCCCATCTTCTTCTGACAATACAATCTGATATTATTTTAGCAAATGTTTCACACTTTAGCAAGCTAAAATGAAAAACGTTTTCTCTTATTCGTCTTCGTCATCGCGTCTGTCAAGCATGGCAGCAACGATTTCAAGAATCACAGCAAGACCGATGATAGATGCAGCGGCAATCTTTCCGGCAGTGCCGGTTGCAGCCTGTGCGATACCGCCGACAACCGGAACAGAAAGCTTTACTTTTCCGATGTAGTTGTTGTAAGGGATCGGATTCATATCTTTTTCCTCATTGGCATCCCCTTTGGTGATAAACTGTCCCATCGCCGGGCTGTTGGATACTACACGGTGGGTGATGATCGAGCCGTCTGCATTGTTGCTGTAAAAAGCAATGACATCATCCTTGACGATCGTGTCTGGTTCTTCATACCGGACATAGACCAGGCTTCCCGTCGGGATCGCCGGTTCCATGCTCCCACTGATCACGGTGTACATCTGAAAACCAAAAGCTTTCGGAAGCGTCAGCGGAATACAGGCAAGAATCAGTACTGTCAGTAAAACAGTGCCCAGTGCACTGCAAAATGCAGCCACCGGGCTTTTCTTTTTCTTCGTTCTCTTCAAAAAAGACTTCTCCTTTAGTGCCGCGCTTTTTTATTTTGCACGTTTTTTCAAGAATACGATCAGTCCTGCGAGAGCTGCTACCGCAACAACGATAATGCCGATCCCTGCTGCGATCGGAGTCTTGCTCGTCTTGTCTTTCGCATCGATATTTCCTTTTGGAGTGTCTTCATCATCCAGATCTACCAGAGACTTTGGTGTCTGTTCATCCTCAGATGTTGCAGTATCTTTATCTTTAGCTGTCGTATCCTGAGAATTGTTATCTGTCGTTGTACCATCGGTTGTACCGGTTGTGGTTCCGTCTGTTGTGCCACCGGTAGTTCCGGTTGTAGTGCCACTGGTAGTTCCGGTTGTAGTTCCACCGGTAGTTCCGGCAGTTCCACCGGTTGTGCCGCCTGTCGTGCCACCTGTTGTACCGGCATTACCGGTACCTGTGCCAGGAGTTGCTGTACCAGGAACAGTCGTTGTGATGGTGGTTGTTGTTGTAACAACACGGTCTGTAGCACCCGGTTTGTAGGTAAACGTAAATACATTCTCAGATACATTATTACTCAAAGTCTTGGTAAGTGCAAGAGCATCTGGAATATAATTCTCGATATACTGATAAGCGACGATTGGTTTGTCACCGACATTTCCGTAGAAGGTCTGGCTTTCTGCAAGCGCCTTACCGGAAGCATCCTGATAGTTTACGGTGTAGGCAACCATGTCCTTTTTGATTCCATAGGCTACTACATAGTCGGCATCGCCGGTTACATTGTCTAATACAGGAGAAGCAAGAGCTTCTTCATTGTCACGTCCGCTGAGACGGATTCCTTTGACATAGTATTTGTCATCGGTTACCTGAACGTCCTTCAGATTAAAAGTAACAGTAGAACCGGCGACAAGAGAATCCCGCTCCTCCTTAGCCTGGCCGTTTATCGTTCCTTTATTACCTGCAGATAAAGTTACCTTATAGGTATACCCGTCAGCAGCCATAACGCTCATCGTGGATGCACCGATCGTCATTGATACAGTCAGAAGAGAAACCAGTAATTTTTTCCATCTTTTCATCTGCTTACTCTCCTTTCCGTCTGCGTTTCTTTGTGTTCTTGTTATATGTGTAGATTCCGTATGCCAGAAGGATCAGTCCACTGATGAGTGCAAGCACACAGAAGAGAAGAACTCTTGCGGTATCACCGGTCTTAACGGTGTTGGTAGTCTTGACGATTTTCGTCTTGGTAATGGTATTGCTTACTTTTACCTTTTCCACTGCAAAGTTCATACGAAGCTTTGCGAGCGTGTTCTGATAACCATTGCCCTGTGTCTCACCTTCGATACCGATGGTAAGGTGTACGGTTCCGGTACCATTGGAAGCAAGACGACCGAGGTAGAAATATTTCTCGGTAGAGTTTCCAAGCTCCTTCAGACCTTCACCGGTCTTAGAAGAACCTTCACCTCCGACGGTATCACTGTTATAGAGTACCTTTTCGGTATTGTCACTTCCAACATAAGTCAGCTTGTATTCGTAAGCACCGCCTTCAGCGGATTCCTGTGCTTCCTCCAGTGTCTGGATGATCTCATTGGTCATGTACCAATCGGTCTCGCCTTTATCGGAGTTTTTCAGCTGAACCTTCAATTCGATGCTGTCACCCGGCTGGATCGTTGCCAGCTCATCGGAAACAGTCTTGTTTTCAAAATTGCTTTCCATCTTGTCGCCGGTGAAATGAACCTGCCATCCGTCGGCTCCCTGATAATCCTTTGCAAATGCAGTTGTGTGTACCCCTGCTGCCATTATCACTGTCATGGCGAGGCACAAAATTTTCTTTTTCATACTCTGTACCTCCCTACTGTAAGCTCATTGTTGTTTCGTCGTCTGATACATTCACGTCCACGCCCCAGGCACTCTTGATTGCGTCCTTTGCGTTGTGTGTCTGAACTGCATCCACCTCTGCGTCAATGTGGAAGGTGTAACCATTGTACTTGTAAGTATAAGTGATGGTTTTGTCCTTTACTGTTTTCTCTACCTCTGTTGCAATCTTCGGATCAATGCGGAGTGTGTCAGATAATGCCGGTGTGGTATCTCCGGCTTTTACTGCCTTTGTGTAATAAAGAACGGTTCTTTCGTCGGTGGTCTGCTGATCTGCAACTACCCAGCCGTTAGCGGTAAGGAAATTCAGTTCGATCAGATCCGGTGAAAGAGTGGTGTTCTTCTTGCCCTCTTTGTCCTGCCAGCTCTTGGTAAGGATCACACGGACGAAGGTGTCGATGTTACCGCTGTTCTGAACACTGAGCTCTTCTTTGTATTTCTTTCCGGGTGCGAATTTCTCCTTTTCTCCGAGAAGGCCTGTCAGGAGTTCCCCGTCTTTTACTTCTTGCTGGTTCTTAGATGTAAAATCCTGGCTGCTGACGACATCGCCATTCTCTAAAAGAGATACACCGATATTCTGCATCTCGATCTGTGCGGAATAATTCTCACTGTAGTAGGTGAGTGCGGCACGTGTACTGCCGACAGTACTGCCAATCAACAGGAGCGCTGATGCTGTCAGAAGCAGGGCCGATTTTTTTGGAAATGATTTCTTTTTCTTTTTCATCTTCGTTCCCTCCTATTCTGTGGTTTTACTGTCTTCTGTTGTCTCAGTTGTGATTACATGATTCCAGTCTGCATATGGGTTTCCATTTTCATCGTAAAGAACCGGTGTGCATTCCTGGATAACCACGATATTGAATTCTTCCGGTTTATCCTTCCCTTCCGGGAATTTGTAAGAGATATTGAGTTCCGGTGTGGTTTCGCCTGCCGGAAGAACGCCTTCATAGTACCAGTAACCATCATCTTTGGCTTTCCATCCGCCATTTGGAGCAGTATAGGTAAGTTCCATTGGGGCAAATGCTGTTACTCTTACGAAGCAATCATAATCACCGGTATTTGTAATGGTGACGTGCTTGCCATCTTTATCGACTGTTTCGTTAGGGATGGTTTCGGTAAATCCCATATTCATCGTCACACCGCCACCGGCTGTTGTATAAGTTGTGAAGTATGCCATTGCACTTCCAACTGCCAGGGTTCCGGTAAGAGCAAGTGCTGCCACTGCCATGATTAGTGGTTTTTTATGTAACTTTCTCATTCCGATTCCCCCTTTCTAGTTCTTTGCTGCCGGTTTGGTGTACTGATACTGACCATTTTCATCGAGTTTAAAATTATTTTTTACGCCGTATCCGCCATTGGTACGTCCATCATGTTTGTTGATAAATGAAACCTCTGCCGGTTTGAATTCTACTTCGGTTTCTTTTTCAGGATTAGCAATGATGTCTGTTTCCTGACTTTTAGCAGAAGCGAGTTCATAGCTTGCACCGCTGTAAACCTCCGTTACCTTGACATGAGATCCGGCAGGAATTTTCGTGATCGTTACAGAATCATCACCTGCTGCGCTAAAGGTAAGCTCTTCGATTCTGGTTTCGGTCTTCTTATCCAGTGTTGTGATATCGATCTGGAATACGAAGGTTGCATTGTTACCGAAGGTAGCATTGTGATCTTTCAGTTCCTTCTTGATCACCAGATCACCGTATCTTACATGCTGTTCCGTTTTCAGACCAACTGCACTGTTGTATTCTTTGGTCAGATCGTAGATCCAGTCATCACTTGTCTGATCGTTATTGTAATAGTTGTTGGTCGGAAGTGATACAAGGTAAGGAGTAAAGGTATAAGTATAATTGGTTGTAATCACTTTTGGTGTATCTACAAGGTAAAGTCCGGTATCCAATTTATCTTGGTAGCCTCTTCCGTTCTGCAGTGTAACAGTTTCGGTTGGATCAACAACTGTATTTCCCTCAGAATCTGTCAACTTACCTTGTGCTTCTTTGGCACGTTCTGCCCAGGTAGCAGCTGCCGCATCCAGGTTATCAGCACTTACGGATGAAAGATCCAGTTTTGAAAATGCACCGATTCCGGTATAGTTGCCGGATTCATCAACCGAAGCAACTTTATACAGGTTTACCGGAATGCTTGCACTTAGAAGTTCACTGCTGTTCCCACTAATGTCGAATTCGATAGAACACTTTTGTCCGGTATTGATCGCGTTTGCGGCTTTCGCACCCGGAAGAGTGAGCAGTGGAAATGTAAGAGCGACAGCTAAGAGAAAAGTGCTTCCCTGTTTTAATCGTTTATTCATCATCGCCTCATGTCCTCCTTAAAAATCTTGGTTATTCTTTGTGAGCTTTTCTCTTGGAAAGGAATCGCAAGAGAATGATCACAAGAATCGTGATTGAAAGTCCTAAAATTAAATAGAGCATATAATAATTCTGAATGGCTTTTACCATAGAATCTGTAACTGATTCGGTAGCATCCTCTTCGCCGTTATATGGAACTCTGGTTCCTCTTACGAGAAGACGATGGGAGTTGACTCCGTATGGTGTACAGGTAAATAAAGTTACCTGATCTTTTCCTTCTTCAATCTGGAGTGCTTTCTCCAGTGTTTCATGATCGTCTTTGTCTACCATCGGAAGAATCTGGTCTACCTTGTAGGCAAGGACTTCATCCAGTACATGGATGTAAAATTTATCGCCAACTTTGAGCTGATCGATATCGGTAAAAAGCTTTGCGCTTGGAAGTCCACGGTGAGCTGCGAGAACACTGTGGGTACTCTCCCCTCCGATCGGAAGCTTTGTGCCGTTCAGATGTCCGACGCCGGTCTGCAGATCCTTGTCACCGGTGCCATGGTAAATGGCAAGCTTGATGTTGATCTTCGGAATGGAAAGATATCCCATTACTCCGTCATCTGCAACGTTCAGAATCTTCCAGTATTCGGTGTCTTTGATGTCATTTTCATCTTCACCAAATACATCTCCGTAGAGGTTGTTCTGTTGAATGGTATCATTGAAAGCTTTTGCCTTTTCCCACTCAGAGGTGAAGTCCTCCGGTTCCATGTCCTGTATTGTATTGTCATAGCTGCTGATCAGCTGATTCTGTCTGTAGGTGTTCCACTGGTTGGATACCGTCGGGTAGATCAGAATCCCAAATCCTATCAAGAATAACAGACCGAAAAGGAAGGTTGAGATTTTTCTTTTCATAGGCATATTCCCTTTCTCGTTCTTATTCTCTTTTTAAGAGGTCTCATTTTTTTTCTTTTGAAGCTTCTTCTCCTTTAAGTATAACATAAGGATGAAGATTGTGGTAATTACAAGACCAATAATTACCCATAAAAGATAATTTGTATGAAGACTGATTCCGCTGAGCGGTGTCTTCTCATCGGCAACTTCCTGTTCCACATAAGGTACTCTGTGACCACGGACCAAAAGCCGCTCGGTATTGACTCCGTATGGAGTACAGGTAAGAAGTGTTACAAGATCTTTTCCTTCTTCTACTGCAAGAGAGGAAGTTTCCTCCGGTTTTACTACGGAAATCTTGTCGACTTCATAACATAATGTTTCGTTTAATACATGGATCAGAAAATGATCGCCTTCTTCCAGCTGATCCAGATCGGTAAAAAGAGACGCACTCGGAAGTCCACGGTGTGCGGAGATAACGGCGTGTGTACTTTTACCGCCGATTGGAAGAGAGCTTCCTTCCAGATGTCCGGCTGCCTGTTTGAGAACATTTTCGTCGGTAGTGTGGTAGATCGGAAGTTTGATGTCAATCTTCGGAATCTCCACGATTCCCATCATCTCGTCACCGGCAATATTCAGAGCATCCATGTAGGACTGATCTTCTTTGTCACTGGTTGCGGCTACTGCAAATGAGTCAGGAAGAATACTTGGAAGTAAGGCTTCATTGTAAGCTTCTGCTTTCTGCAGTTCTGCATCATAATCAATCTCATGTGCTGCATCCTTTTCAGATACAGTCTGTTCATAACTGCTGATCAATTGCTTCTGTCTGTAGTTATTCCACTGATTAGCTACGAAAGGATACAGCAGTAAGGACAAACCGGCTAAAAATATGATTCCAATCATTAATTTGCTTGTTTTGCTTTTCATCCGAATTCTCCTTGCTGTTGTATTATTTTTTATGAATCCGGGGCGACCTGCCCCGGATTCAATATCTGATTATAAATAATTATTGCAATTATTTGTTGTCTGATTTCTTGCGGCTTGCGAAGAACAGACCAGCTGCTGCGATCATGATAACGCATCCAGCGATTGTGAAGATTGTTGTACCGATACCACCGGTTGATGGAAGAGCGGAAAGTTTTGTATCATTTAACTGACCTTCATTATATAATTTAGCTGTAGCAACATCTCCATTTACAGTAAGTGTAAGAGTTTTACCATCTGTATTGATAGAATATCCTTCTGGTGCTTTAGTTTCTTCGAAATGATAAGAACCAACATCTAAACCTTTTTAGTCGTATTTGTTTCAGCTTGAATCAATGTAATTGTATAAGGAGGATTTGCATCAGCCAACTCTTTAATCTGTGCTTTTGTAAGTCCTTCAAACGTTTTGGTCACTTCAATAAACGGCTTATCCTCTTGATCTTTCTTCTTATTCAGAATCGTAGTGGTCATTCCATCACTTGATTCAGTAACCTGACCGTAAAATGCCTTTGTCGCATCTGTCTGGACTTCTTCTACTGTGTAATGGATATCTGTTTGTTTGATGCCATCTGTAGTTTCATAGTAGTATGTATCCGGAAGATTATCCCAAGTATGCGTCCATTGGTTTGTTCCTGACAAATTAACTTTCATGGACGTCGGAAGAGTTTTTACATCTTCACTGGTAAGATACTTCGGATTATCATCGTTTATTTCAGAATCCGCCGCTTTTGTTACATAGGCCTTCAACTCGACATCAACTGCTACTTTATCTGAGTCATTTTCCCACTTCTTATCCACTGTGTGAGAAACTGTACTGTCATTTACCTGTATAACAGGTTTCGCATAAGGTTTCGTATATGTTTTGTTATTGTACTTGTATGTTACATTAGCTGATACGTTTGAATAGAATCCATTTTGTTCTGAAGATGTTCCATTATTCCTAGTATCATTTCCAGGTTTTTTGCCTGTACCAAGATATTCGTCTGTATTTTTATCACCAGTGCCTGTATAGCTTCCATTCTGATACTCCAGATAGGCTTTTGTTGTTGGCCGGATTTTTGCTGTTACATAATATGTGTAACCTGATTCCAGCTTATAGCTAGGTTCAAATCGCATAATAATCTGAGTCTTGCCATCTGAGTCTTTCGCTGTACTGACAGTTATAATCTTTGATACGGCTGCTTCATTTCCTGAAGCATTTTTCAGTTTATTGATAACCTTTCCAGTTTCATCTTTGACAACCACCTGTAACTTTTGATCAGCTAATTCAACTTCATCGGTTAACGTATCGGTTACAGTTACCTCTGTACAAAGAAGTTCTGTTGCATCTCTGATGATTGAATCAAAAGCATTTTTCAAATTACTTGAATCTGTACCGTTGTAATTGCCTTTTACTGTTCCGCTCGGAGCATTGCTGATCAGACTTGATAAATGATTGTAACTATCTTCAGGACCAACTCCGACTGTGTAGAAGTAGTTCATACTCATTTTGCTAAGTTGAGTTTGGGCATTGGCCATTGCTGTATCACTATAGCTATTTCCGTCACCACCACCAATTCCAGTTATATTACCTTGGCTATCCTTTTTGTAGTAGAAGGTTGGATCACCATCTGACAGAAATACAACTATTTTTGTTGCATCAGTTCGTCCGCTATCAAGTAATTGCTTTGCTTTTATTAATCCTGCTTCATAATTTGTTCCACCGGCCTGTTTGCCATAATAATACCCCCCCGGATATGGATAGTTTCCAACTTTGGTGGGATATTTAATCGAGTCCTTTGTCCACTCTGTTTCGATACCAGCTTGTGTATCAAACGACACAACTGCAAATTGAGCATCTACATTTTTCTTGCTTTTCAATTTGGCAACAGCAGCTTCTACAGCTTTTTGCTGATTGAAGAAACGACTATTTTCATTCGTTGTGTAGTCATTTAGGTCATTCTTAGAATTCATTTCACGCATCATACTGTTCGACGTATCCATCACGAACAGTACATCCAGCTTATTCGCATAGGACTCGCTTCCAACTGCACCTGAAACATTTAATGTAAGATTGTATGTACCATCTTTATTCTTAGCAATATACTTTTCATGAGACAGTTCTTTCTTTGTTTCAACAATGCCCGGTGTTGGAGGCTGTACTGGTGTGCTTGCTGAATTGATAATCTGGTATTCATCACCGGTAAGTTTTCCAAGCTCTCTACCATCTGCCAGGTATATCTTTGCACTTAAATTCTTATTACTATCAGCAGTTACTTTTACTTTCCATGAGGTTGTTGGTGTAACATAACCTTTTGGTGCCTGTGTTTCTGTTAATGTATAGGTTCCGGCTACGAGCTGCTGGAACTGAACTAATCCTTCACTGTCGGAAACTGCAGGCATTGTAGCCTGTGTGCTGTCATTCGTTAAACTAAACTGTGCACCAGGAAGACCGTTTCCTTCTGCATCTGTTTTATAGAATGAAATGTTTGTCATCTGTGTCTGATCGACTTGCTGTATCTTCGCTGATGGAAGAGTAAACTCCATCTGACAATTAGATTCGCCTGCACCACGTTCCATATAAAGGATTGTCAATGTATGATTCTGTTGTTTTTGTGCTTCTGTCAGATTTGCTGCCTGACCAATATAGTACCACAAATCAACAGTTTTTCCTGCTGCGCTATGAATACCACCAAGATCAATTACTATCTTCTTACCGTCAAGTACTACCCATAAATCATCGTCACCTGTGAATTTGTAATTAAGTGGTCCTACATAATCACCGATTTTGAATGTGACATCATATCGCATTCCGAAATAATAGTTATGGCTTCTTTGACTCTCTTCATAAGAAGGTAGCACACTGTCTAACGGATAGAAATTGTTTCCTGCGCCTGTAACCCAATCGCCACTTCTATTTCTTACGCCATTAAGTGTATAAGTATCACCTTTTCGTTTAAATTCCAGAGTGTAATCGTCATACACTTTTCTCAGATTTCTCTTTTCACCGAATATATATCCTCCGAATTGAATGCTATAATCGCTATCCACAAAAAATCCTGGTTCTGCGTAATTGAATATTACATTTCCGCTATCGTCAATTTCTTTTAACAATCCCGGAATTGTACTACTTCCTCCAGTGTAACAGTTTGCATCTTTTGTATCGTTATTACTATCCTTCAAACTAATCTTATACTTTTGATACTCCTGATAATTTTGATTAACGTTTGGATCATTCGAATTCGAGCCTGCAATAAGTTTTTGATTATTAACAATGTTTGGTGACTTATCATTTGTCAACTGATTAAATGAATAATAGGTACCATTTCTTGCTCCTGCTTTAACGGTATAGTCATAAAATTTAGTGCTTCCAGCAATCGTCTCATCTTTAGGAGTATAATAAACCTTAATTGTGCAATCACTTACGAATTTGATTTCATTAAGATCTGATATGCGTTCGAAGTTTCCATCTGTAGTACTCTTCGCTGCCCAATTTATTTTCCAGTTATCAGCTATGTCATAATTGCTTATGCTTTCCCCAGGTGATAATTCCTTTTTGCTTGCATATATCATAGGCTTTGAATTCTGGGTATCATCATAGTATTCAATGGTAACGTTAACCTTCGAATTACCTTTCTGAACAATGACATATTTTGAAAAATGCGGAGCATCAAATACAACTTTTCCTTCTCCATCAACAGCACCCTTCATGTCTTCCGCTACGTTATTATCATCCACATGCAGTACTGCTGCATTCTCGCTGGATGTGATTTCCGGGGTGTCTACGCTGACCTGAACCGGAGTGGTTGGCTGTACTTCGGAACCGTTTACCAGGAATTTGATATCGTAGGAGAAGATATTCTTGATGGAAAACTGTTCTTCGATCGCTTTTTCTTCTACTGCTTTTTCGATTTCCTTTACTTCGTCTTCTGAAGTGATCTCTGTTACGGAAAGCTGTGCGTCTGCAGGAAGAGCATCGGCTGATCCATTTACTTTAACAGTAGCATTTCCTACTTGTACTGACCATTCTTTTTTCGAAGGTATTTCGATGTCAGGTGTATCAGACACATCTTCGGTAATCGTATTTTCAGTAGACACATCTTCAGTAGTTGTATCTTCAGTAGTTGTATCTTCAGTAGTTGTATCTTCTGTAGTTGTATCTTCTGTAGTTGTATCTTCTGTAGCCTCATCTGCCGCCGGTTCTGTTACGACTTCGACCTGGCTCTGGCTGTCTGTGTTCTGTGGCTCATCTGCCGCCGGTTCTGTTACGACTTCGGCCTGACTCTGGCTGTCTGTGTTCTGTGGCTCATCAGCGAATGCTGATGTCGCACTGCTAAGCACAAGTACCATGCAAAGCATGAATGCTATTAAACGTTTTTTGATTTTACTTTTCATGGCGTCCTCCTTCTATTCCTCAATTCTGACTTCATAATTGTTATCAAGTGCTCCGTCTATCAGCTTCAATAATTCAAGGGCACTGCGGAAATGCTGCTCTCGCTGCTCTTCCACCCAAGTAACGCTGCCCTGCCAGGTACCGTTCTGCTGATCCATGATTTTTATTAAAAAAGTTCTTGTATTTTTTTGCTTTTTATTCATGTCAGTTTTCATCTGCCCTTCCTAATTATTTAGACTTTTTTATCTTATATAGGTATTGTATCTGACAAAGCATTACGTGAATCATTACCAATAACGAAAAATATTAACTTTTTTAAGCTATAACAAGAAATAGTCATGTTTTTGTAATAATATAATGATTTGATACCAGGGTCAAAAGGTCAGAAAGCCGATGCAAGATTGCTTGCGAGAGTGCAAAGCACGTAGTAATCTGGTATCAAAGGGGTCAAAATACCTTTGAACCCCAACATCAGGATTTGTAGGAGTGTGTAATATTTGTGTCTGACTCTACTATATGTATTGGGATATTAGAATAGAAGTAAAAGTGGGGAATAATGTGATGGAAGTGCAAAAAGTATAGATTGCGGGGAGCGCATAGAAAAGGAGTGATCTGGTTATAGCGGTGAGGGAGAGGGATTTTCCGGACAAAAAGATCCCGTGACTGATATAGGGGGAGATGCACTGCATCTTAGACGGTGATCAGTCACGGGATGGGGGTAAGGGTTATTTAGTTTTTATTCAATGCCAAATTCTTTTAATAGTTTCTTTTGATATTCGATATCTTCGGTAGCGCGTTCGAGGTCGCTGTAGCGTTTGGCTTTTAGGAGATATTTGTTTAGTAGTTTAAATTCATTTAATTCAGCTCTGATTTCAGCGCGTCCTTCCATAAGCCCTTCCGCTCTACCTTCCTCTCTGGCATCTTCCTTCAAGGTTTTCTCATATAAGTCTTTGTCATATGTCGTTAGGATCATATTCGTCACCTCCGCTCGATGTTTCTTGAGAAAATCTGCCAACACGTCCTGATTAATACAGGTATCAATTGCCTTTTCTAATGCATCTTCCACAGAAGGTTCCGACTGTATATATTCCCTGACACATTGGACAAATATGGAATATTCTTCAAGTCTTCTGCAGTGCTTCATCAGCTCCTGATTGTGACCATAGTTGATGTTCAACATGGTTGCGGTGCATTCCAGACAAGGTGTTTCGTTATCTGTATTTTCAAAGCAGTCTGAAAGCTTTAACTCCATGGAATCTGGCTGTTTTTTTGTACCATTGTAAAAGACAATATATTTCGGCTTTGGAAGCCGGACTCTTTTTTCATGGTAGATCATCAGATTATTATCTGCAACATACTAAAGATCATTCTCCATAACCGGTCCTTATACTGCCGGTTGTGGGTTTGTTTGCTATGGCGAGATTTCTTCTTTTGTTTTTCCATTGCTTACCTCCATTATAATAGAAAACAGTTCATAAGTAAATTCGCCATATCTCATGATTCATGTAGATATATAATTTTTTCTACAATCAAAGAATTCATATATGATATATGATTTGATTTTCTACATACGCCTATTCAAATGGTACTGGAGTTTTTTGTGAAAAGCAATTAAGAAAGAATAAAATTATAAGATAATTAAAAGGCACCCTCCGATCACATTCCGTGATCAGACAATGCCTGTATAATTCTTATTCATTCATGTAATGATATCTCTCGCAATGCCATTCCTTTAAACGAATGCATTGCTGAGAATTTTAAGCAGTTCAAGTACGCTTACAAACTGTTGTGTAGAGTTACCTTCAATCCAGCGGACGATGCCCTGCCAGGATGAATTCTGGCGGTATCTGACATTGAGAAAGAAAGTCCCTTTTTGTCCACGATTCTCGATGAAATCTTCCGGTGACTGTACTTTATCAAGCCGGTCAACACCTGAAAACTGGGTTGAAGTGAAAGAACGTGCACTGGTGGATGCCTGTGGAAATTCGAGTCTGTCGAAGAAATCATCAGCTAATTCGATCAGCTGAAGGATATTGGTGAATTTCCAGGGTTCTTTGCTGTAGCAGTGATAAATCCGACCGGACAGCTCTCCATCATTAATATTATCAATACACATGTTAATAAAGTTTGGTGCATACCAACTGATTTGATAGCTCTGTTCCATAAATTATCTCCATTTCTGCCCTGCTGCGAAGATAACATGATTGCAGCTTACCAGGTTTTATTCTCAGTATTGAACTGAATCGGTGAATCTTGCCGGTCTACTTCGGCTACAGAGGACACGAAGTAGTCCAGGTACTGCTTCCAGCTTTTATGCTCTCTGGAGAAGTATCTCTGGATTCTGTCGAAAATCATGCTGCAGTTCTCTTTATTCGTACCAACGAGAAGTATCAGAAACTGTGATGGGCTGTATTTGGTAAAGGAGTCCCCTTTACGCAGACACTGCTGGATCGTATTCTGAAGCTCACCTGAAAGAACTTCAAGCTTGTCCGGCTTGTCCATCGGCATTCCTTTTCCGTTAGTGATGCTACATAACATTAAGTATACGGACTGTCCGTTCCTCTCAATGATTCGGGAAACGAGACGGTAACTGTCACGGAAACTTGGCAGGCTGCAGTAAAAAGCACCGCCGCGTATATCGTCCTCTTTCAGACGTTCCTTGATGTCGCCGAGTTCCTGTGGTTTGTAGTTAAGGCGGCTGCTCATCTGCTCGAACTGCTGCATCATATGTTCAGAAGGGCGGATTCCAAGCTCTTCGAAAAATAATTTGGCAGTGTTCTCATATTCCTGCACAGCATCCTTATAGCGGTTCAATGCCATATAGCAGTCGATGCGGACGGATTGCCATTCATCGAACGGATATAACTGGCATGCCGGCTCACAGAAACGAAGCGCCTCTTCATAATCTCCGCGTTCGATCAGAAGCTTACAGAGTTCCTGAAGGGATTCAGAATAAATATTCTTATATTGGACGCTTTCAACAAGGACCCATTCATCTCCTGAAAGTTCTGGAAGAAATTCCCCACGGTACATCAGACAGATCTTCTTAAGAAGTGCCAGCTTTTTTACCTTATCGGTACACGTCTGCACGTCTTTTGACAGAACCTTAAACTGATGTGCATCAACTTCGGTCGGCATCGGAGCATCCCATCGATAAATACCTTTTTTGATGTTGATATAATCATGACTCGGAAGTCCGGCATTTACGATGATCTTTTTAAGACGGTGTGCGGTTACCCGAAGGTTGTTGGCAGCATCGGCAAGTTCTTCTCTTCCGTATAATTCATCAAGAAGCTTATCTCTGGAGATACCGGTATCGCCATGGTAGAGTATAATATCTGCAACAATTTCATTGCTTTTGTCGTTGTGTTGCGTCCGAATGATACGGGAATCTCTCCGTAGCTTGCTGAGAATCCTCCGAATAAACGAACCTTTAAGACAGGTAAATGATCACTCATAAATTAACCCCCAATTTTACTATTGTGATGGTTTATAACTGATTTCTATTGTAATGGTCTTTGATTTCTTTGTCAAATAAATTAAAGCATATTAGACCAAATAACTTCTTTTAATGTTTTGATTATGCTATAATTTTTCTAGTTGAGTTTTTGGGACTGTTTCACTGTGGAAAAGAAAGGAGGAATTCTGTGCGGCAGAACGGTTTATATGAACAAAAAAGACGCTGGCAGAGGATTTTTCTTTTCTTTTTTCTGCTATTTCTGACAGGTGTACTGATACCTGGCGGATGTGCATCGGGTGGGAAAAAAAGCCAGTCCGGGAAAAAGGGGAATCCGAGAGATCCATCGGTGCAGGTGCTTCAGACGGAGGCTTCCGGTGAAGTGACATATGGAAATGACCTGGTTGTACTGGATGCATCCCATACGGCAGATGGCTATGTGATGATCTGTTATAATGGAAGTAATGGAAAAGTCAAGCTCCAGGTGACATCCCCGGATGGCACAGAGTATACCTATCCGGTTACGGTTGTTGGTGATTATGCGGTTTATCCGCTTCCGGGCGGGAATGGTTCTTATAAGGTAACACTTCTGGAGAGTGTGTCTGTAGATGACAATCTGTATGCGGTAAGCTTTACCCAGGATCTGGACGTACAGATCGCAGATGAATTTGCCCCGTTTCTGCATCCGAATTATTATGTGAATTTCACGGCAGATTCCAAGTGTGTAAAAAAGGGTGAGAGTCTTGCAGAAAAGGACTGCTATTCTGATCTGGATGTGGTAACGCAGATTTATAATTTTGTGATTAAAAATATTTCCTATGATAAAAAGAAAGCGGAGAATGTTCCGTATGGGTACACACCGGATCCGGATGAGACACTGGATACCGGGAAAGGAATCTGTTTTGATTATGCGGCGTTGATGTCGGCAATGCTCCGGTCGCAGCGGATTCCGACGAAGCTGGAGGTTGGCTATTCCGGTGATGTGTATCATGCATGGATCAGCTGTTATGTTGATGAGATCGGCTGGGTGGATAACATCATTGAATTTGACGGAAAGAACTGGTCGATCATGGATCCGACACTTGCTGCAAACAACAGTGCTTCGGATGTGAAGAAGTATGTGGGAAATGGAAAGAATTATGTCACAAAGTATACCTATTAAATAAAAGGAAGCCGGATAAGAAGAATGTGGCAGGAATGTGAAAAGGAGGATGGCATATATGGAAAAGCGGACACAGCAGGGGAAGCTTACGAATCTGGAAATTGCTTCGTTCTGCAGTGAAATGGCAATGATCCTGAAGTCTGGGATTTCTTCCCTGGAGGGAGTTGATCTTCTCCGGGAGGATGCGCAGACGAAGGCAGAAAAAGAGCTGTTGGATGAGATTTATCAGTCAGTGATGAATACGGGCAGGCTGGATCAGGCGCTGGAAGAGACGAAAGTATTTCCGGAGTATCTGATCCGTATGACGCAGATCGGAGAAGAGACAGGAACTTTAGATGAAGTAATGGAATCTCTGGCGGAGCATTATGACCGAGAGGAAGCGATCAGGAGAAGTGTCCGGAGTGCCATCTCCTATCCCCTTCTGATGATCGGGATGATGCTGGTGATCATTATCATTTTGATGACAAAGGTTATGCCGGTATTTGATCAGGTGTTCCGCCAGTTTGGTCAGGAAATGACCGGATTTTCAAGAGGGATCCTGCTTGCAGGCAATGCTCTTTCCAGATATTCGGCGGTGTTTGCGGTACTTTTGGCGGTGATCGTCTGTGCGGGTATTTATTTTACAAAGACAGAGAGCGGCAGAAAGAAACTGTATCACATCGGATCCGGGTTTGCATTTTCAAGGGAGCTGAAGGATAAGCTGTCGGCATGCCGGTTTGCCGGAGGAATGTCACTGGCACTGAAAAGCGGACTGACGCCGGAACAGGGAATGGAATTTTCAGAGAACCTGATCGAGGATGATGATTTCCGGAAGAAAGTAGCAGAATGCAAAGCGGATATGGAAAATGGAACGGATATCGCAGAGGCACTGGTGAAAGCCGGAATCTTCACAGGTGTTTATGCGCGGATGACATCCATTGCCGGGAAAGCCGGAATGATGGATGAGATGATGGGAAGGATTGCCGATGAGTGTGAGGAGGAAGTGGATGAAAAGCTTTCTTCTATGATCGCAGTTCTGGAACCGACGCTGGTGATCATCCTGTCGGTGATCGTCGGAACGATCCTTCTGTCGGTTATGCTTCCGCTTCTTGAAATTATGTCAGGACTTTAGGAGGTATGCTATGTGGAGAAAAGAACGGGAACGGTTTTATCACGGAAAACGGCAGCACCCACTTCGGAATTTCTGTCTGTCCCTTCTGCTGTTTGTATGTATCTGCAGTGCTTTTTTCAGTGGATTTGAAAGGCTTTCGGACACGACAAGACGCAGGCAGAAGGAAAGTCTGGAAAATGCACTCTGGCGTGGTGTGACGCAGTACTATGCGCTGGAAGGACACTATCCGGAGACGCTTGATGATCTGACGGAAAACTGTGGGATCCAGTATGACAAGAAGCAGTTTTTTATTGATTATCAGATTGCCGGTGCCAATATTCTTCCGGACATTACGGTGATCGAACGATAGGAGGAAATGGGCATGAAGCGTAGAAATGAAAAAAAGCATGTGATTGATTTTCTTTTTCCTCTTGCAGTCTTTTTCGTGCTGGCGGCATCATCGGTCGCCATTGTGGTTCTTGCATCGGGATTTTACAGCCGGCAGGTGAAGACCTCGTCAGCTTCCTATTCGGGACGGACGGCACTTGCCTATGTGACGGAGAAAATGCACCAGAATGATGAAAATGGTGCGATAGCAGACGGAACCTTTGATGGGGAAAATGCTCTCGTGATCCGGCAGCGTTATGATGAGAAGGATTATGTGACATATCTGTATGCGTATGATGGATACTTAAGAGAGCTTTTTGTCCGGGATGGAACGGAAGCAAAAGCATCCGATGGACGGAAGATCCTGGCAACAAAGGACTTCGAGGCTAAGGAAACTTCAGATGGGATTTTTCATCTGTATTGTGAAAATGAAGACGGGAAAAAGACAGATACATTTGTCAGTGTGAAGAGCGCTGCAAGATAGATGGGAGAGGATTTATGGAACGGACACCGGCAAAGCGTTCCAGCCTGTTTTTGCTGGAACTAATGATTGCAATTTTATTTTTCTGCCTTGCTTCTGCGGTGTGTGTGCAGATTTTTGTGAAGGCGCACACGACCAGCCGCGAGACACAGGAACTGAATACGGCGCTTGAGAAGGTTTCCGGGTATACAGAGCTTTTTCTTGCGGATGCGCTGACGGAGGACACGGAGGTCTTCTATGACGCAGACTGGCAGGAATGCAGTGAGGATGAGGCTTCGTATGAGATCGTGATCCGGGTGGAGCCGGATGGAAAGCTTTTGCATGGAACATTTACGGTGCAGCGCCTGTCCGGAGAACAGCCGGAAGAAATCTATTCGGTGGAAACAGACCGGATGACAGGCACGGAAAGGGAGTGACAGGATGAAGAGAAAGAAAAGGGGATCATACCCGGGGATTCAGATCGGAACGTCGTACCTGCTTGTGATCTTTGTAATCCTGTGTCTGGTGACATTTGCCACACTCTCACTGTCAAGTGCAAAAAGGGATCAGAGCTATAGTCAGCAACTTGCCGGCCGGGAAACGGCGTATTGTGAGGCAAATGCAAAAGCGGCGCAGATTATGGCGCAGATCGATGATGCATTTGCAAAAGAGGATCCTGTATTTGCGATTCGACAGATTGAGGGCGTGACAGCTGAAGAAGACGGAGCGAATCTGGATATTTCCTATGTGGTTCCGGTCACGGACAGTCAGAATCTGGAAGTCGAGATCCTGGCAGATCCGGTAAAGGGAACGCAGAAGGTTGTAAAATGGAAAGAGTCAGCATCTGAGAAATGGGAAGAAAAGTCAACACTTCCGGTCCTTGGAAGTGACTGATGCGAAAGGAGTTTGAGCTATGGATATCATTGTACTGCTTCAGCAGGCAGTTTTAAATCATGCATCGGATATATTTGTTGTAGCAGGTCTTCCGGTTTCTTATCGGGCAAATGGAAGAATCTGCAGGGAGAAGGAAGAAAAGCTGATGCCGCCGCAGACGAAAGAATGCGTTGAGGAATTATATAAGCTGGCAGGAGGACGGGACATCCGGGTTCTTGAAGAAAAAGGAGATGATGATTTTTCTTTTGCTGTTCCGGGACTTTCGAGATTCCGTGTCAGTGCGTACAAACAGAGGGGTGCGCTCTCAGCCGTTATCCGTGTGATCACATTTGAACTGCCGGAGCCGAATGAGATCGGGATTCCGGATCCTGTGATGAGCTTTTATAATCTGTCAAAAGGTCTGGTGCTTGTGACGGGCCCGGCGGGAAGTGGAAAATCTACTACGCTTGCCTGTCTGGTGGATAAGATCAATCATTCAATGGAAAAGCATATCATTACGCTGGAAGATCCGATCGAGTATCTGCACCGGCATGATAAAAGTATTGTAAGCCAGAGGGAGATCAATGTGGATACGGAAAGCTATGTCAATGCACTACGTGCTTCGCTCCGGCAGAGCCCGGATGTGATCCTGCTTGGTGAAATGCGTGATTATGAGACGATCGATGTGGCAATGACAGCAGCGGAAACCGGGCATCTGGTATTTTCTACCCTGCATACGATCGGAGCAGCAAATACGGTTGACCGTATCATTGATGTATTTCCGGCAAACCAGCAGAGGCAGATTGCAGTTCAGCTGTCCATGGTATTGCAGGCTGTAATTTCACAGCAGCTTGTGCCGACAGTGGATGGAAAACAGGTCCCGGTATTTGAGATCATGACGATCACTCCGGCGATCCGCAATATGATCCGCGACAATAAGGTTCCGCAGATTGAAGGGATCGTGTATTCATCTAATAAAGAAGAAATGCATTCGATGGATTTTGGCCTTCTGAATCTGTATAAAGAGGGGAGGATCACGGCGGAGACGGCTCTCTCCTATGCATCAAATCCGGAAATGCTGAAGAAAAAGCTATAGAGAAACATAACAGGAAGGGGCTGCGGTGAAGCAGTCTCTTCCTGTTTATCGTCAGTGTTTTAAGATTTAGTCAAGGGCTGTAATTGCTTCGATCACGATATCATACTGTTTTTTGACATCGGCGATCAAACCGTCAAGGTTGTCGTATTCCTGGCTGCGGAGCTTTTCGGTCAGAGCACTGCTGACATTGTAAAGTGCAGTAAATCCAAGGTTTACGGCAACACCTTTTAAGGTATGCATTGCACGAAATGCGGTTTTGTAGTCCTTTTTAGCCCAGGATTCTTCAAATAAAGCCATATTGTTGTCTTGCGGAAATTTGAGGACAAATTTGCGTACCATATTTTCATTCATAAACCGGTGAAGAATATCATTATAGTCGCCACCAATTTTTACATAACATTCTTGAAGTGTCATTGTCTACAGTCCTTTCTGAACTTTTTTATCTTTGTGAAATCCGTATATTTTTGCCCCCAACATTTTAACATGATTGTAGCATGACATGTTACGCTTTACAAGATATTTCGTATTATGCATTGTCATGGTAATGAAAAAGGCTTATTTATTCGAAGAAATTGCATCATTTAACTGATTGTACCATTCTTTAGTCTGTGCTTCGTTGCTGCTGTTCAGAAAAATGGTGGTATCTGTTGTCTTTATCTGAAGAACCGGAGGATGTTCAATCCAGATATACATCTGGCAATGTCCGGTTTTGCTGCCACGGAAATTACCGAGAAGTTTGCTGTTATCTTCGGAACCATCAGACCGGTAGAATTTTTCATCCGGCAGATTATCCAGAAGAGTTACTGATTCCACATCGGCAAGAGCAAAGGTTGCTGTTTTATAGCCGGATGTAATAGAATACTGGGCAGCATTTTCCGTCAGGCGGATCGGTGTAAAATCGATCCGGATACAGAGGATACACATCCAGAGGAGAAGAAGCCCGGTGCCGACGAGCATTCCTCCGGTGACATATTTTGCAGAAGGGTGTCCGTAGTTCAGAGAATAATTCATGCTGTTCACACGGTCCTGTACAAAATACCGTTTGTCATTTGGATTGTTGTACCAGCCTTTTCGCCAGTAATAGTCATCATCAATATAAAATGGTGTGCTGTCCTGGGAGAGGATCCGCTCTTTTTCCTTACGCAGCCAGAAAAACATGATCAATATGATGGCAGCCGGTATCAGTTCGAGGAAAATGTAGATGCCCATTCCAACTCCGCCAATCCAGTTGCTGGATGCAATATCCCGGATGATCCCGAGATAGGCGCCGGTATTGCAAATGTTGGAGACAAAAAGGAATATGGTGTATAAACGCTTTTCCAGTGCATTGATCTGCAGGTTGATCTGTGAATTTTCACTGTAAATTTTGTTTGGCATATGGGCGAATAAATAGCCGGTACCCATGTAAGCTGCCGCGACAAGAATTGTGCAGAGAAGCATGACTCTTCCATCACTTTCGGTCAGCAGATAAGTACGGACCTGTGGGAAAAACAGAGGGATCAGAATCACTGCAGCCGGGATCAGATGAAGCTTTGCAGGCAGTATCTTTTTCGCAATTTGTGAGGAAGTGCGGGTATCCACTGCATCGGACACATCTGTATTTGCTGAGCTGATCCATCCATTTTTCTGCTTAATGTCGTATACTTTCTGGTGATAATGATAGACACGGAGAATGGTAAGAAGGCAGAATTCTACGAACCACAGTGTCCATACGGTAATAAAAATAGAAAAGTAAGTAAAGCAAAGCAGGCATACCGCAATTCCTGCCAGCATGTTCCACAAATAAAACTGGCGGTTGCGCTTTTTATAAAGCTGGAGAAGCTCTTTTACGTCGGGATGTTCAAGTTCAGATTTAGGAATATGGACTCCCATCAGCATTCCTTCCCGGTATTTTGCAATATTTCCATAGACTCCGGCAAAGATGCCGACCATGGAAATGTCTGTAATTAAAAATATAATCAGCATCATCATTTCGCTGTTACCTCCATTTCGTTAAATGCTCTCTGGCAGAATTCCAGGAAGTCGGTCAAAGTCATGCCGTGGAACTTTGCTTTTGCGCTTAAAAGTTCCAGTTCATCTGCCAGCTTTTCGTCAAAGCGGTTATCTTGTGGAGCAGAGGAAGTGGGATAACAGATGGTTGTTCCCTTACGGCGGTCTGTCTCGAGAAAGCCTTCTGTTTTCAAAAGCTGGTAAGCTTTGCTGACGGTCATGGTGTTGATACCGAGATCGGTTGCCATCTGGCGGACGGTCGGAAGCGATTCCCCCGGCTCAAATTCCCCTCGCCCGATTCCTTTGACAATCTCGTTGCGCAGCTGAAGGTAGATCGGGACTTCGGACTGCATGTTGATCTTGATGATCATATATCGGCATCTCCTTTCTGTGAGATTTGATTGTATTATACCACGTAATACAAATAATACAATAGGAGGATAAAAAAACAGGAAAATGATGTACACGCTTTCAAGGTGCAAATAAATCTTAGAATTTCCTCCTATGAAAGCGCGTATGTCAGTTTCCTGATTTTTTATGTGGTTTGTGTTTTGATTAAGTTAAAAGGATTGGCCGTTTGTATGGGAATTAATAAAATTCTGCATATAAACGCGGATATTTTCCATCTGTTCTTTTGTAACCGGATTGCTATACGGAATCCTGTCGATAATGCGGTTTAAGTAGTCATTTTCCGCTATGATATCAAAGCTTTCTTTGAAGTTAATATCGAAGAAATAGACGATATAAGATACCCAGTAATCCATCTGTGTGACGCGGTCTGCGGAAAGGATACATTTGTTTTTAAAAACTGTTTCGTATACCTTTTGGGTTATGTTCTGTGTACCGAGTTCTTCTTCAGAAACGTTAATAAAGGTGCTTGTGGAGTCTACGAGCTTTACCCGGCAGTTGTCCAGCTTGTCCTCATCACGGATCAGTTTTGCGTGTAAAAGTGTCTGCGGATCTGAGATCTCAGGGAGTTCATAATCGCTGTGGTGGGCGATTGCAGTGTAAATGATAGAGTCCCATTTGTCATCCGGAAGAAAGCGGCGGATCATGCCTTCATCAAAAAGCACCTTTACACCGTAAGCAGCGTGATCCATTGTGCCAGGCTCAAAGCTGTCGTAGCGCTTTAACTGCTCAAAACGCCCGATGTCGTGAAGGAGTGCAATCAGCCTTGCAAGGTCGGTGTCTTCGGCTGAAAGATGCATCCTTCCGGCAAGCTCTTCTGCCTGTTTTACAACGCCGTAGGTGTGGATGATTTTTAATTTTATGCGGTCATTTTCGCGGTCGTATCCGTTAAGGTAAGATTCAAATTCTTGTTGTGCGAGTTGGTAGTACATGAAATTAAGCCTCCTGGAAATATATGGTTAGTAATTAGCTTCTGAAAGAGATGCCAGTGAATTTTTAAAGGATTCAAATCTTTTTGTAAATTTCTCGTCCATATTTTCTTATATCCTCCAATAATAACTGATTTCCACATTCATCAAGATTGACAAGGTCTATTGTGTATAAAGTGGGTAAATTATCAAGCTCTTCCCGTAGATTTTCTGTATCTGGAATACCAGATACGGCGATGTCAATATCACTTCGTTCTGTCGCAGTCCCTTTGGCACGGGAACCAAAAAGAATAACGGTAGAAGCAGAATATTTTTTTGCCAGATTTATAATTTCTTCTAAAATACTATTGATTGTCATAAAAATGCCTCTCTATTCAGATATCCTAATAAATTCATAAGCGATCCGCGGAGTCCCGTCACTGACGTAAATAATCCCACATTCTTCAAATCCATTCTGCTTAAAGCAAGCCTGCATTGGTTGATTATCCTTGTGGGTATCTACACGCAGATGTGAGATCTGTGTTTTGCAAAAATCAAAGCAAGCCCGTGCAATCCCTTTGGTTGTTCCGTCAGATGCAAGGCGGTGAACGGTTCCGTATGGAGTCTCGGAACGCCAGCTTCCATTTTCAATGAGTTGATAGTTCGGCTCGTCTCCGATGATAAGTGTAAAAGTGGCAACGACCTTATCATTTTCTACGCAGACATAACTGTTACCATTCTGGATATCCGGTTCGAGATCTTCGAGAGCCGGATAATTTGCATTCCATTGTGTCGGGTTTCCGGTTGCGTGCATGAACTGGCGTGCGGTGTCAAAAATATTTAAAATCGTGTCTACATCTTCTGGAAGTGTTTTTCTGATTAACATAGTGTTTCGTTACCTTTATCTGTTTTTTGCTGTATATGAAGTATAACATTTGAAATAAAAAAAGAAAAGGTGGAGAAGAAGGGATTTCTGGAAGCGGTAAGGATTTTGCTTTCAGAAAAAAATATGCTGTTTGAGTCTTTGCGTGAGAAGCTGGAAAGCTATCCGGAATTGAACAGTATGCTCTATTCGCTTTTATTTACGGGAAAAGCAATTGTGTAACAATCAGAATTAAAAAATGCCAGGCAGGATACAGCATGCAAAGGAGGAAAAGGGATTGCTGTACCCCGTCTGGCGTTTTCGTATACGGGAAGCTTTGGGGAATTGCCCATATACGATTTACTGAATTTTATCGAATGTAATGTGGGCACTTGGGGAATGCACCACAATCTTATAATCATTTGGATAATATCTTGTAGAGAATACGAATTCTCCGTCATTTACAAATACTTCAACGGAAGAAGTATCTGCAAGGATTTTTACATTTTCCAGAGTGCCGACTTCGGCGTAGCGAAGGCTTCTGCCTGCGGATACGGAAGTTTTACTTTTGGTTGTGAAATGCATCTGGAACCGTCCATTCTCATAGTCAAGGATCAGTTCATCTGAAAGGACAGCCTGGAAATGATTCTCCTTAATTCCATCTACATTTACTTCATATACCGGGCAGCCGCTCTGGGTAAGTTCATTCTGAACATCCTGAAGCTGTTGTTTTTTTGCATCCAGCTCGCGAACCGGTTTCTGGCAGACTTTGCCATCTTTTATGAAGACTTCTCTTGGAAATGTAAAGCAGTGCTGCCATCCGTCTTTGATGGTCGGATTGGTATATTCTTTGCAATCCGGCATTCCCATCCAGCTGATATGGATGCGTCTTCCATCTTCTGCTTCGAAGCTCTGCGGAGCGTAATAGTCAAAACCATAATCCCACAGATGATATGGGGATAATTTGTAGGAATCTAAAATGTCGCCGTCCACAAGGAAGTAACCGGACTGGTATACATTTCGGTCAGCCCACTCTTTGCCTTCCAGGCCCTGGACGGAGGAAGAAAGGATTTTGATGCCGTCCGTTTCAAAATAATCCGGGCATTCCCACATATAACCGAAAGGCTTTTCGGATTCTACACGGCTGCGGAAGTGCCAGTTTATTTTATCGGAGGATTCAAAAATCAGTGCCTGACCGACATCATTTTTAGTACGTGCGCCCTGGATCATGTAGTAGGTATCGTCCTTTTTCCAGACCTTCGGATCGCGCACATGGCAGGTCAGGTCAGAAGGATAATCGCTGTTGCGGAGCAGTTCTTTTTTGCTGCCAAAATGGATTCCGTCTTTGGTTGTGACGAGTACGGTATTTGCCTCACGACCGGTGTTGATATAATCAAAATCTCCATCTTCCAGTTTGACATTTCCGGTGTAGTAAAGATACATTGTACCGTCTTCGAGGAAGGCAGATCCGGAATATACACCGTGGCAGTCAAATGGCTGATCCGGGTAGAGGGATACGCCTTTGTATTCCCAGTCGATCAGATTGGTGCTGGTGTAATGACCCCACATTTTCACACCGCCTTCGGCGTTAAATGGGGAGTACTGGAAAAATGCGTGGAACACACCATCCATCTGACAAAGACCGTTCGGATCGTTGAGCCAGCCAACCGGAGGCATCAGGTGCAGTTTCTCGCGGAACTGTGTGCCGGATGTCTGTTCTTTTGCTGTCTGGTTCTCTTCTGCTGTATTTACTAAGTTTACAAGATCTCTGGTTAATGCGTTCATATTGATTCACTCCTGGAAATAGTTCCGCAGGCAACGGTCCGGAAAACGTATTGATACGGATATCCGACACCCGCTGCGGGAGACAAATCTGATTATTTGTCATGAGTTATTTTATTTTGTAAGTTTCATAACAGATGATTTACCGGTTACAGTGCCGGGTGCGGCACATTCTACAGAATCATACAGATCTGTATTGGTAAGGATCATCATGGTTGTTGTCGGATGTCCGGCTTCTTTTATTGCATTTAAATCTGCTTCGATCAGCACGTCTCCGGCGTGTACTTTTGCACCGTCAGATACTTTCTTTGTAAATCCATTTCCATCCATTTTTACAGTGTCGATTCCGACATGGATCAGAAGCTCTGCGCCGCCGTCAGTCAGGATGCATACTGCGTGACCGGTATCAAAAATGCTTACGATTTCGCCATCACAAGGTGCGGTGATGATACCGTCAGCAGGTTCGATCGCTACGGTTTTTCCAAGGACTTCTGCTGCAAATGTATCGTCTGCGATCTGATCATTTGGAATGATCTTTCCATTTACCGGAGCATTTAACACTTCTTCGGAAGAAGTGGTTTTTGTATTGCCTGAAGCTGTTTTAGTTTCGGAAGCAGCAGATTCTTCGCTGTCTGTTTCCTCAACAGAAGCTGCAACAGTAACAGGAGCTTCTGCGACTGGTTCTTTCTTCTTGTCTTTGTAAAGTGCGAAGGATACTGCAAATGCAACACCGACTGCGATTGCCATCTCAATGACGTACTGAAGTGGCTGGTTCAGGCAGAGCAGGATTCCGAAGATACCGGTTACACCTGTTCCTTTTGCACCGAGGTGAACAAGGGAAGCATAAAGGGCTCCGCATCCTCCACCGATGCATCCGGCGATAAATGGTTTAAAGAATCTTAAGTTTACACCAAAGATTGCAGGTTCTGTAATTCCCATAAATGCACTGAGTGATGATGGAAGTGCAAGGGATTTGATCTTCTGGTCTTTTGATTTTACAGCAACGGCAAGTGCTGCTGCACCCTGTGCCACGTTTGCTGCACTTGCGAGTGGCAGCCAGTAGGTTACACCGTATTTCGCAAGCTGTCCGATATCGATGGCTGTGTACATCTGATGGATACCGGTAACAACGGTCGGTGCATATAAACTACCCATGATCAGACTTCCAAGTCCGAGTGGAAGTGTCAGCATCCACTGGATTGCTCCGAGGATTGCATTTTCAGCCCATACGAAGATTGGTCCGACGATGGAAAGTGTAAGGTATCCGGTTACGAATACGCTGACAAGCGGTGTGACAAAAAGGTCTAAAACTTCCGGTACGATCTTGTGAAGCTTCTTTTCAAGTACGGATAAGATCCATACAGCGATGACAACCGGAATAACGTGTCCCTGATAGCCGACCATGTCAATGTGATACAGTCCGAAGAACACGCTCTGTGTCTGCTGAACACCTTCTGTTGCAACTGTGTAGGCGTTCTGCAGGGACGGATGGATCATGATCATACCGATAACTGCGCCAAGGTAAGGATTTGCGCCAAATGCTTTTGCAGCGGAGAATGCAATCAGGATCTGCAGGAATGTGTAAGCAATGTTACTGAAAAGGGTTGCAAATACATAGATCGAGCTGGTTGTGCTGATGTGTAAGAACCCGTTACTGTTCATGAAATCCAGTGCGTTCATGATTCCCATAAGGAAACCGCTGGCTACGATCGCCGGGATGATCGGTACGAAAATGTCTCCCAGAAGCTTGATGGCTTTCATAAACCAGTTCTGCTTTTCGGCAGCAGCTTCTTTTGCTTCTGCTTTCGTGCTGGCTGTGATGCCTGCGATTGCAATAAATTCATCAAATACTTTGTTGACGGTTCCTGTTCCGAGAATGATCTGGAGCTGTCCGGATGCTTCAAATACCCCCTTTACCCCGTCTACATTCTCAAGTGCTGTCTTATCCGCTTTCGTGTTGTCTGCAATGACAAGGCGAAGTCTGGTAGCACAATGGGCAGCAGATACGATGTTCTTACTTCCACCCACATGATTCAGAATTTCCTTTGCGGTTTTTCTGTAATCCATATTCTCTCCTCCTTTAGATACAATGTGTAATCGATTTCATATCTTATGCTTAAATAATATGAAAAAAAATGCCATTTGTAAATATGGCATTTTTACTGATAATTCATATTGTTTTTTGTGAAAAGTATTGAAAGAAACTTTCGTTTCCTTAAGAAACTCCGGGAAATCAGGAAAATCAGGTAAGATTTTCGGAGTCTGAAGGGTCTGCTCCAACAAGACGGAAGCCGAGCTTCATCTCGATCGGGATCTGTTCTCCTCTTTCAATACTGTCAAGAAGTAGCTCTGCGCCGCGGATTCCACTGGTTTTGTAGCCGAAATGGATGGTTGGGATTCCTCCGGTGACGGCTTTTAACATCTGGTTATCTCCGAATCCGGTTACTCGGATGGACGTATTTTCAAGGATATAGCGCATTCTTGCACCTGCATCGGCTGCATTTGTCGGAATCTGCTTTTTTAAGTAGGTCTGAATGGCTTCGATTGCTCCCGCTGCTATGGTATCGGTTGCACATGATATGACATCGATATCACATTTGCTTTCCAAAAGATCCAGAGCAGACTCATATCCAGATTCCAGCGTGAAGGCTGAGGTTCGCTTATTTTCCTCGAAAAGCGTGACACCTGCATTTTTGAGTCCTGCGATAAATCCGTCCTCTCTTGCGGCACCTGCCGCCTTGTCATCGCGGGTAACGCCGATGTAAGCAACTCCTTTTTTACTGAATCCGGCAACGGCCTGTCCCATTGCCTTTCCTGCACCGTAATCGTCGTGGTAAATGCAGTTTGCGTGTGAGGTGCGCTGCCCGATCACGACAACAGGAACCTTTGTCTCTTTTAAAAATTTCCGGTGACCGGCGGTGAACATCGTACCGACCAGGATGATTCCGTCCACCGGATAATTTTCAAATAACCGGAGGTATTCTACTTCCTTTGCAGGGGTGTTGTCGGTTCCGGCAAGAAGCATCTGATAGCCTCTTTCGGCGAGAACACTTTCAATTCCGGCAGTGATCCGGCTGATGGATTCGGAATTGATCTTCGGGACGACCACGCCCACCAGGCTTGCCTTTTTGGTACGAAGCATACGCGCCTGTGCGGATGGCTGGTATCCGGTTTCTTCGATGACTTTACGGATCTGTTCTTTTTTCTCTTCACTGACGTAGCCGCCGTTTAGATATCTGGATACAGCTGCGCTGGAGACACCGGCGAGCTGTGCGATTTCTTTGATGGTCATAATATAAAAATCTCCTTCTTATACAACAAGTATAAAAAGGAGATTTCAGGATGTCAAACAGAAAAATTCATTGTAATCAGAATAAAATATGGACTACTAAGGACGCAAGCGGAATTGCGATAATAGTACGCTCCAGGAAACATACAACGATTTCCCAGAATTTAATTGGGGATTTGGTTGCTAACATTACTGTTGCTGTTTCTGAGAAGAAAATAATCTGTACCATGGATACCAGAACAACGAATGCTCTTGCTTTTACACATACGGTAACGCCGCTTCCCATCATGACTAATACAGGAAGGAACATTTCTGCGATTCCAACCGGGATTGACGGAGCAATCGCTGATACGTCAGGAATCCGGAATAAAACAAGGAGTGGCTGGAAAATGTAACCTAACCATTTGAATACAGGAGTGTATTCTGCAAGGATTAGGCCACTTACACCGATGGCCGATAACATAGTCAGAACCTGTGGGAGAACCAGTAAGCTGTCTTTTAAGCTGTTCTTAACTTCTACGGATACATTCTTTGCAATATAAGCACGCTTGACTGCACGGTTTATACCGAGAGGAAGAAGGCTGAAACTGAATTTGGTATCATTTTTACGTTCTGCCTCTGTCTGCACATGTCCAGAATAGTATACATCCTTTTTCTTGCTGATCGGTGGAATTCTTACGGTTATCATTTCGATAATGAATACGAGAACAAAGCTGATCGCGTAAACTTTTACGAAATGATCACCTAGTTTGGCTGTATTGATTACCATGTATGCAAAACCAATACTTACAGCACTGAATCCGGTCATGATGGCGACCATTTCTTTTTCAGTGTAAACATTTCTTTTCCACAATCTGTTTGTGATTAAGACACCAAGTGAAGAAGAGCTTACAAAAGAAGATACGGCATCCAGAGCAGCTTTTCCAGGAACCTTGAATAACGGACGCATCAGTGGTTCCAGGATGGCACCGATAATTTCCAGGATTCCATAATTTAAAAGGAATGGCATGAAAATAGCACCTACGATGATGATTCCAAAAACACCAAGAACGATCGGAGGAATAACGCTTCCACCGGTAGAATCGCCAATGATGATTTCCGGTCCCTGGAATCCTGTGATATTTATATGACAGGCATATAAGACCACATAGATGAAGCCGAGAGCGTATAAAAATGTATGGATAATCGTGTCGTTATCATAAATTTTGGCAAAAGGTGATTCAAGAGTACCTTTTTTCACATACTTAAAATAAATATGACAGACAAAATTTCCGGCAACGATGAGTGTCAAGATCCAGTAGGCAAAATTGCCAAACATATTTACAAAGGCATTATAAATAATACTAAAGATAATTTCGCTCTTACCGTTGTGTGGTACAGAAACAAAAAAAGCTGCGATACCGATAGCTGAACAGATGACTAATCTGAGAATGCCCTTTATAGTCTGGCTTTTGTTCAACTGGATTTTATCAAGTTCGGCGGACATCATATCGCTGTCATAAGTAATTTGTTCGGTAGTAGTTATGGTACTTTCCGTGGTCATAGTCTTAGATTTAACCATAAAGAGTCTCCTTTCCTGAAAAATGCGTATTTTAAGAACAACAGCACCAGTTCCAGTAGAAACTGGTGCTGTCATTTATCTTAAAAATATAATCTAAGATAAATTATTTTCTTTTTTTCTTGAGTGCAAGAATAGAAAGATATTCAAATACGATATTAGCTGCAAGATATGCGGTAATTTCACCATGATCATAAGCTGGAAGAACTTCAACAATATCAAATCCTACAAAATTCAGATCTTTCAGTGCTCTTACAAGTTCCAGTCCTTCGAGAGAAGTAAATCCGCCAACTTCCGGAGTTCCTGTACCTGGAGCATAAGCAGGATCAATAAAGTCAATGTCGAAAGTGAGGAAACAAGGTTTATCTCCTACTCTTTCAATTGCTGTTTCAATCAAAGCCGGAAGTCCCATTTCACGTACCTTGTGTGCAGGAATTAGTTTCATGCCAAGTTCTGCAGCCATCTTGTGTTCGTTTGGATCATAAAGGGAACCTCTCATACCAATCTGAATAGAATGAGATGGATCGATAAGTCCTTCTTCGATCGCTCTTCTGAAAGGTGTTCCGTGATTGTATTTCTGTCCAAATACTTCGTCACACAGATCTGAATGAGAATCGAAATGAACAAGAGCTACCGGACCATATTTTTTGGCTACTGCCCGGAGTTCTGCAAGTGTAATTGCATGATCGCCGCCGAGAACGATCGGACAGGCATTTTTCTCAAGTATTCCAGCAACCCCTTTTTCGATTGCGTCGTAACTCGGGTGAATATAACCAGGGGTGATATTGAAATCACCAATATCTCCACCCTTCAGGCTTTCCATAATATTAACCTGCATGATTACATTGTTCGGTTTCATCATTGCAGAGATATTACGGATTGCGTTCGGACCAAATCTTGAACCAGAACGGAAAGAACTTCCTGTATCAAATGGCGCACCTGCAATCGCAAAGTCAAGACCTTCTGCGGTGTCTACCTTTTGCATTCTCATAAAAGTTCCCATGTTACAAAATCTTGGTGATGATAAAGCACTTGCTGGCTGTTTGATTTCTGACATATCTGTATCCTCCTTAAAATTATATGTAATCATTGCGAACGTTCGATATTTGTTTCGTTGAATGTATGATAGCATTTTGTCAAAAACTTGTGTTATATCGATCTTTGATAAGTTATATGAAAAACCATATAAGAAATAATATAAAAAGATATAGATTACAGAGATTTTTTGTGTTAACATATAAAAAATATCAATAAAGTCAATAGATCCAGAGTATGAAAAAACAGGTAGGTAGTGAGTGAAAATGGATAGCAAATGTTTTCGATATTTTATTGAAGTTTATGAATGTGGATCAATTAACAAAGCAGCCAAACATCTGGGTTTGTCACAGCCAAACTTAAGTGTTTGTATTAAAAATGCGGAAAAAGAATTGGGATTTTCTGTGTTTTCAAGAAACAATAACAGAATACAATTGACGAGTGAAGGAGAATTGTTTCTGAAATCCGCCCGTAAAATCGTCAGAGAGCTGGACGCGATCGGGAACATCCCTTCTCTTTTTGCAAATAAGGGGAATATTTCGGTTTCAAGTACCTATTCTTTTGATTTTATGAACCTTTTTATGCAGTTTAAGAAGAAAAATCCGGCACGAAATATAGAAGATTCATTTAAGGAAACGGGGCTGATCCAGGTAATCCGGGATGTTATGGATAAAAGATACCGGATGGGATTATTTTACTGCTTTGATTCAATCAGCGAAAGCTATTTTGAAATGGCGGGAAAATATAATATGAAGTTGATCCCGATTGTCAAAAGCAAACCGCTGATCCTTCTGACATCGAAGAAGAATCCGCTGGCATTGCGCAAGAAGATTGAATTTGAACGGATCAGAGAGCTCCGCTGTATTATGTATGAAAATTTTAAATTTGAGGAGTGGCTGGGGATTCTAGGTTTTGAAGATGATAACAAGATTCTTTATGTGTTTGACCGGGGTGGTCTTCTGGATGCAATCAAGCAAAGCAATTATTCTACCGTTATGATGAAGCGTTTTTCGGATGTGTCTTATAGTTCGGAGTGTGTGGAAATTCCTGTTGTGAATGCACCGTGTGGGATGAGCGCGTACTTGATGTACCATTCGGCATATGTACCGAATCCGCGAGAGAAAATCTTTATCCGGCAGTTAAAGGCACTGTTTAACGACTGAAAATATGCGCGAACAAATAAAAGGCACTGCGTGCCGTGACGTATTCTATTATAATCTGCGATACAGATTTTTATAGCGTTTTTTGTCCTCTTTCGTTAAGATAACAGCCAGAAGCATGAATGCGACTCCTGTCAGAAGAACGATGATCCAGGTAAAGGTCGGCGTATGATTTTTGTAAATAAATCCGATCAAAAGCTGGTACAGACTCATAAATCCGATACGGATGATCTCCATCAGCCCGTGGATTCTTCCGCGGTGGCTGGATGGGATACGCCTGGTCATGTACGGGCTTTCCGCCAGCATGTAAGAAATCTCACCCCATGTCAGTACGACCATTGCCGCATAATAGAACGGGATGTGTCCGGAAAAGAGGATGAACATCACGTAGCCGACCAGTGTCAGTAAAAATCCGTAGATTGTCTTTTTCGGTTCGGAGGATCGCTTCAGGATCTGGGTGATAAGTGGTGTGAAGAGAACAACGATAAAGCAGTTGATGCTTGTAACTGTTCCGAATATCACCGCACCGGTATCCCCGTGTAGACGGATCAGATCCATAGGAAAGAGATAATTATACATCTGGTAAAGTGCTGTGTACCCGCTGGTGATCAGAATGAACAGCAGAACAAGCCGGTTTTCTTTAAGAATCGTCAGCAGGCTTTCCCCGTGGCGTTCGGCCTGATAAATGGCGTTGCTATCATTTTCTTCTTTTTCCGGTGTGATATTCTGTACAAAGAAATAGATCAGCACAGAAGAAGTGCCGATGGAAATTCCACTGAGCAAAAATGCAAGCCATAAGTAATTGCGAAACATAAATCCGGCTACAGCAGAAGCCATCACGCCGCCGAGATTTGCTGTCAGATACTGGAGGGAATACCCTCTTTCCCTGTCCTTGCTGAGGGTGATGTCCGCAGTAAGCGAATTGTAGGACGGATTTTCCATGTTCTGGCAGGTCGATGCGATAAACATCAGCACAATGGATTTTGTCGTCAGCGGGATCAGTCCGCAGATGATATAAGAAATGACGGAAATCATATCCAGGTAAACGATATTCATTTTCTTATTAAAACGATCGGCCATCTTTCCACCAATCAGATTTGCCGGGATCGTCAGGATCCCCATCAGTGCCGTGATCCAGGCAACCTGCACGGCATTCATCCCAAGCTTCTGGCTTAAGATCATCGTCAGCATCGGACGGACCATTGCCCCCATGGCCGTCACAAAGCGTCCGAAGCATAAGACATAGTTTTCTTTTCTAAGACCTTTGTATTGTGAAATTAGATTCATGATACATTTTCCCCTTTGCATATTCCCCAGTTTTAAACTACTAATAATATACAATGAGGGTACTTTTTTGTCTATCTTATTCCGTCGGGTTTCAGCAAAAAATGGTGGTTGATTGAAGCCGGAAAATGATGTATGTTAGTACTTAGGAAATAGAAGGTGTAGGGGATTACGACTGAGCGAAAAAGGAGAATATGATGAAATCAGAAGAAGTTACGAGAATACTGGAAAATGCCATCCGTATCGGAAAAGGTGTGATCCGGTATGGAAGTGTCGCATCGTATATTCCGGAGCTTGCCAAGGCAGATAAGAATAAACTTGGGATCTGCCTTTACACAATAGACGGCAATCAATTTGAGACCGGAAATACAGAGGACAGATTTACGATACAGTCCATTTCCAAAGTAATGGCACTGTGTCTGGCGTTGGAAACGTTTGGAGCAGAGTTTGTGTTTGATCATGTGGGCGTGGAGCCGTCGGGAGAGGCTTTTAACTCACTGGTAGAACTGGATAACCGGAGCAACCGGCCCTTTAATCCGATGATCAATTCCGGAGCAATTACGGTTGCAAGTCTGCTAGTGAACCATTATTCCATCGAAGATATGCAGAAGTATATGCAGGAAGTATGCGAAGATCCGGAGATCGCGATAGACGAAGCCGTATTTCAGTCTGAGATGGCGACCTGCGCAAGAAATAAGGCGATTGCCTATCTTTTAAAAAGTAAGGACATCATTGATACCGATGTAGAAGAAAGTGTTACCTTTTATACAAAGATGTGTTCCATGTCGGTAAATGCAAGAGATCTGGCAAGGTTCGGTCTTCTGCTGGCAAATGACGGAGTGCAGCTTTCCACCGGAAAACGTCTGATCTCATCTCAAACTGTGCGGATGGTTCAGACCATTATGCTTACTTGCGGAATGTATGACGGATCGGGGGAATTTGCATTAAGAACAGGAATTCCGACTAAGAGTGGAGTCGGTGGAGGTCTCCTCAGCGTGTCGAAAAAGAAAATGGGAATCGGGATCTACGGACCGTCTCTTGACAAAAAAGGAAACTGTATCGCAGGCTGCGAATTGTTGGGATATATTTCAGAAGCACTGCATCTTCACATCTTTGATACCAGAGAGTGGAAGGTAGAAGAATAAAAAAAGACGATACTACAGAAATTCTTTCATAAGAGTTTCTGCGGTATCGTTTTTCTTTTATCTTAAAACAGATTTTTGAAGTTTCTCTAAATCAGCTTTATCCGGATGAGATAAAGCTCTGTCAAAGTTTTCAATCAACATATCAAGATTTGGTTTGTGGTTTGGATCTTCTTTCATTTTCACATACCGTTCTCTCATAGCCATCGGCATCTTGCCCTGGCACATATACTCTCCTACTATCTGATTGCTCGGATCAATATTTTCACGTACGTTGTGAAGTACTTTCTGATAATACTCTTCGCTTCCACCAAAGCCGGCTGTTCCGAATAAGAAGATTTTTTTATTTCTAAGTGATTTTAACAGTGTGGTTGTCGCTTCGTCAGCAGTTCCTTTGTCTGTCCAGAAGCCGATATAGAGTATTTCTGACTGCGGATCTGCATCTTTACATAGGCCAAAATAATCGAGAGTTTCTTCCGGAAGTATTTCGCGGATCGCATCGGCAAGTTCCTTTGTATTGCCTGTCATGCTGCTGAATAAAATAGAATATCTTTCTTTTCCCATGTTTATTACCCCGTTTCTTTTAAACATATTTTAATTATAACACTATTTTTTAAGATTGACAGTTTTTTTGTGGTAGGCATAATACAAGAAATAAGGTAATATATAGATATGAATCAAGTCATGGAAAGAGGGGGATGAAAGCAATGGTTGATTTGAAAATGCTGGAGGAAAAGACTCCGATCTTGAAGGAGATCTGTAGTGAAAAAGAGGTGTTCTGGAAAAATCCGGACAAAACAGTTTGTGGGGAAGCAATGGAACAGATCGAACTTGGTATGGAAGATGTAGAAGATGCGGAGCGCAGACTGGAGCGTTTTGCACCGTTCATTATGAAATGTTTCCCGGAAACAAAGGAGAGAAACGGAATCATTGAATCTGTTCTGACACCGGTTCCGAAGATGAAGGATTTGCTGAATGAGAAATACGACAGCAATCTGGAAGGAAACTTATTATTAAAGCAGGACAGCCATCTGGCAATCGCAGGTTCGATCAAGGCACGCGGCGGTATTTATGAGATTTTGAAGCACACAGAAGAACTTGCATTAGAGCATGGGTTTTTGAGTCTGGAAGACAATTATGAGAAACTGGCGAGTGAAGAATGCAGAGAGTTTTTCAAAAAGTATACCATTCAGGTTGGTTCCACCGGAAACCTTGGACTGAGTATCGGAATCATGAGTGCAGCAGTTGGCTATCAGGTGATCGTACACATGTCAGCAGATGCGAAACAGTGGAAAAAAGACTTGCTCAGAAGCCACGGGGTAACAGTAAAGGAATATGAGTCAGATTACAGTGAAGCGGTGAAAAACGGACGTGCTTTATCTGATGCAGATCCGAACAGCTACTTTGTGGATGATGAAAATTCAAAAACACTTTTTCTTGGTTATGCAGTAGCGGCAAAACGTCTGCAAAAGCAGTTGGAAGAAAAGAATGTTGCAGTAGACGAGGAACATCCACTCTTTGTATATATTCCCTGCGGAGTAGGCGGAGCACCGGGTGGTGTATGCTTTGGACTTAAGCTGCTGTTCGGAGATTATGTACACTGCTTTTTCATAGAACCGACACAGGCACCGTGTATGCTAGTCGGAATGGCAACCGGACTGAACCAGGAGATTTCCGTACAGGATATTGGGCTTACCGGACTTACCCATGCAGATGGGCTTGCCGTGGGACGTCCTTCTGGATTTGTAGGCAGAGTAATGAAGAATCTGCTTGGCGGCGAATTTACTATCCGCGATGGGAAATTATATGATTACATGAGAGACCTTCTCGGAACAGAGAACATTTTTCTTGAGCCAAGTGCTTGTGCTTCTTTTGAAGGACCAATACAGATTGAAAGGAATGAATCTGCACGTAAATATTTACAGGAGAATCATCTTGAAGAGAAAATGAAAAATGCGACACATATTGCATGGGCAACAGGCGGAAGTCTTGTGCCGGAAGCAATTCGTGAAGAATACAAAAACACGTATCTGGAGAAATAAAAAGAACCGGCTGATTCATGAATGCCGATTCCTGGTATAAAAAACTGAGGTCATTGTTCCATGATTAGGAAATGCTGACCTCAGCGTTTTTGAAATATTTAATTGTTGCGCTATATGGAATAAAAGTTTTGCTCGCCATTGTTGTATAAATTTAAACTCACATTCCATATCAGGATTTCTTTAATTCTTCCCTATACAATTCGGTTATATATGCCGGACCATTGCACCACAGTTTTGTTTTCTCATCATACAGTGCTTTTCCTGTCTTTGAACATAGAAAATCTGTCAATATCTCTTTTCTGTCCTTGCCCGTTTCTTCTGCAATCTCATCTGTCACCATAGTGATAAGAAGGTCTATTGTATAATTCATTTTTTCCTTTGGAATTGTTACTTCAGCCATATCTTCTCACCTTTCACAAATTTCAGACACTCAATAGCTGCTTCCGTTTTGAAGCAATATTGATCTTTTAGTTTATTGGGCAACAACTGTCTGATGCAGAAATCGTCTGCCTCCTTATCGCCTGCTGTCCCGAAAGCCCCGGCGAGATAAGCAGTAAGGGTAGCGTTTGTTGCATCATCCGCAATCTTTCCTGCAATGATATCATACCTTGCCATTTCACGTTCCACTTCGATAAACATTTTTTTCTTTCGATGAGCGGCAATGCAATGTAACCAGTCTACATCTGCATTTTCAAAAATATGCGTTTCAAGATTTTCTGAAAGTTTGAATTCAAAAGTTGAAATATATCCATACTTCTGTCCCTCTTCAATTGTTCCGGTTGCGATTGCTTTGACTATCGAGGTTCTCAGAAAACTTTCTGCCTGCTCCTTGGATGTGGTTAAATAAAATCCCTGCCCAAAATCTTTTCTCTTTGCACATTTGGCAAGATCTGGCTCTTTTACTTCACAATAACTTCCATGATAGAGAACAAATCCATCTTTTAACTCAAGCACTAATCTTTATCCCCTTTCCTTCCAGAAATTCTGTAATGTCTTCAAGCACAGCTTCATCACCTTCACAATGAAAAATCCCATAGCATTTTTCTATATATCCAAGAACATCGGCTTCTTTAAACAAGTGGATAATCTGTTCAACAGGTAAATGCCACTCTTCTGAAGCAAGCCGGATTAATCTTGTTTGCATGAAAGTAATCTCTGTTTTCTCACTCATAATGAATCCTCCTTAATTTCTTGGTCAATAATACTGGAATTTTCTACTCTTATCAATAACCCCAAGTCATCAGATTCCATTCTCCGCCTTCACTCCGTGCAAGCCACCATGACCAAGTGTATTCTTCGTTAGCTTCCCATGCACCGCCACCTTTTTCCGGCGAACGGAAACTGCTTTCAAATGCAATACATTGCGTAAAGGCTTCTTTATTATCATCCGTTCTTAAATTGTTCATCCATTCAATGTTATCTGCATTGTTGCATTCTTCATCCGGCATATAAGAAAGGCTATGCAATTCACAGCCCTTAAACGAAGCGAACTGCTTTTTTATAATCTCAATGGCAGAGTCTATTTCTTCTTTTGAATAAACGGAAGATGTTCCATAATCAATTTCCACTTTTGATGTATCGCCGTCTTTTCCGCATCCGGCAAAGAGAAGAACCAGCACAATGCAAAGCATTACGGTTATAATCTTTTTCATAGTGAATACCTCCAAATACCGTTTTTTCGTTCTCTGCGACTTCCCGATAAACGGGAAGTTAATTGATACTATCATAAAATCTTTGCAACACGATTGCCAACTCTTCCGGAGCTTCTATGTTTGCTTCATGACCTGTTTTCATAAGTTCATGGAAGTTGGAATTGTTCAAATAATGGCAAAGTTCTTTTGCAGTTTTTTTGTTTGCATTGTCCTTCTCTCCACAAACGATTAATACCGGACAAGACACCTTATGAAGTGAGTCGCTGAAATCTAATTCAGCCATCGTACCACATAGGTTAATAACATCTGCTTTTTTGAAGCCCATTTTATTGAATGCCGAATTCGGCATAAGATGAAACAACATATTCTGAACTTTTAATAATTTTTTTGGCATTTTATATTGTGCTGCAATTAATACGAGTGCCTTTACTTTATCCAGGTGGTCTATCGCATAATTAAGTGTCAAAACAGCTCCCAGAGAAAGCCCACATAAGACAATTTCTTCGTTCTCCTTGTCGCATTCTGATGAGAATGCTGAATATAATTCCTTATATGTGGCAGCTTTCCCTTCTAACATCTCTGATAAACTCAAACTGCGACTGCTTTTCGATACTTTCGTTTCTTTTATTACTCTATTCCAACTGTCTGGTTTTTGTCCTAGTCCATGCAAATATAAATACTTCATATATTGTCGCTCCTTCAAACCAAAATTTACAAATTACATACCGCATATAGTGCCATCCATTCCTGATCCATATACCTTAGAGTTGAAAAACATACAGCTTTCTCAGGATGGAATTTATCGCAATATGCTTTTAGACTCTGCGACCTTATATTCGTTTCTGCCTTTACTTCAATAGGTATAATTGCTCTGTAAGCGCACCCTTAAATTCTATAAAAATATCATTTCCTTCCAATATGGATGTCGCTGGCAACTCACTTAATGCCCCCAGCAATCCGACATCCAGCATAAACAATTTATACGCATTCATGCTTTGATATGCTTTTAGAGGCATATGAGGTTCATTTACACGATTAACTTTATAAATCAGTCCACAGTCAAGCAGCCATTGAATTGCTATTTCAAACTCGCTGCTACGAGCCCCCTTTTTTATCTGACCAAAAAAGAATTTTTTGTTTTCTTTTGCCAACTGCATTGGGATAGAATTCCACACCATTCTGATTCTTGGAAGCACCCTGCTTTCAATATGCTTTCCAAAATCCCCCTCATACTGCCGTACAATATCACTCTGTATC